>Ga0209344_10005826_pt1 | contig 10433 bp, 10 predicted proteins | sample Cruoilmetagenom6_FD_187293 | JGI IMG/M metagenome (GOLD analysis project Ga0209344, IMG submission 187293) | Oil polluted marine microbial communities from Coal Oil Point, Santa Barbara, California, USA - Santa Barbara Oil Seep Sample 6 (SPAdes)... | ecosystem: Environmental > Aquatic > Marine...
AGCGGTCGAGAAACGGAGGATTTCTGATTCGACCTGATCGGAGGCGATGGTGATCCGCAACGTCGCGATCGGACGTGTCTCATGCACCACCGGCTCACCGATGGCGATCCCGGGACTGACCCCGAGTCCGGTCAGAGTTCTGCTCACTCGCCCTCTCCGAATTTGTCGTGGAAGAGCTCCACGAGCGCCCGGACCGCATCTTCTTCGTCCGGGCCATCTGCACGCACCGTAACCGACGTCCCCTTTGACGCCGCGAGGGTCAACAAACCCAGAATCGACTTGGCGTTCACCTCTTCATGTTCTCCACCGATGAAGACCTCAGATCGAAAGGTGTTCGCGATGTGAACCAGCTTCGCCGCCGCGCGCGCGTGCAGACCGAGCTTGTTGGTGATCATCACCTGCTGCTGCATCATGTCCTTTGAGCTCCTCGTTGCGGTGGTGGTGCATCTCCGGCATTGGGCGTTGCTTTCCGCCGGGAATGCCTACCCCTATTGTAACCGGTGTACCGATGGAGGTATTCACGGTCGCCATCTCCATCAGGCCACCGAATCCGAATTGACTTCTGAGCCCGGGTCAACGACCTCTGAGAAACTCGCTGGCAAGCCGAATGCTCTTCTGTCCCGAGTCGGCCAGCCGGCTGGCGAGTTCGTTCAGGGGGATCTCGCGTCCACGCAGCGATCCCAACTTGACCAACATCGGGAGATTGACGCCTGTCACGATCTCGATGCGATCCGGCTCCAGGAAAGGCAGGGCGAGGTTTGTCGCCGTCCCGCCGAACATGTCGGTGAGGATGAGAACGCCGGTCCCGTCATCCATCTTCTTCAGACGTTGTCTCAGATCCGAGGTCGCAGCGTCGGTGTCCACTTCCCACGGAAGGGTCACAGCGTCCGTGCCGTCGACGAGATGAGGATCGATCATCCGTGCCGATTCCAAAATTGAGATTGCGAGATCACCGTGCGTGAGCACGAGAACCGGAATCATGAATACCTCCACTGCTCTTTGTCTCGATGGCGCAGAACCGCCTCACGCCCTTCAGCCTTGAGCGCTTTCGCCACCCGTTCGGCGACATAGACCGATCGGTGTCTGCCACCAGTGCACCCGATCGCGATGGTGACGTGGCTCTTGAGTTCATCGCCGTATCTGGGCACGAGGTAGAGTGCGAGATCGACGATGCGTCGAACTGCCTCTTCAACCTCTTCTTGACCGTCCAACCAGTCTTTCACGGGCTGGTCGTCCCCGGCCAGACCGCGGAGTTCCTGTTCGAAGTATGGATTTGGTAGGAATCGAACATCAAAGACCAGGCTCGCCGTCGATGGGACCCCCTGAAGATAGGAGAAACTCTCCACCTCGACGGTGAGAGTCTCCGGAGGCTCGGAATCACCGGAGCCGAGGGTGAGTACCTGCCGCCTCAGGTCGTGCGGTGACAGATGCGTCGTATCGACCACGAGATCGGCCAGTTCACGTATCGCAACGAGCGAATCTCGTTCGGCGGCGATCGACTTCTCGATCCCCCCGTCCCGAAGCGGATGAGGGCGCCGAACCACCGAATATCTCCGCAGCAGCACTGCGAGCTCCGCCTCGACGAAGATCAACCTGAGACCCGGGTATCGAATCTTGAGGTCGCGGAAGATCTCAGGCAATTCCTCCGCCATTCCCCGCGCCCGAACATCGAGCACGACCGCAAGTCGTTGAATATCCTTGTCGGTTGTGGCGAAAAGCGAACTCACGAGTTCGAGAGGAATATTGTCAACGCACAGGTATCCGATGTCTTCGAGCGATCGCGACAAAACAGTCTTGCCCGAACCGGAAAGGCCGGTGATGACAAAAGGACCGCCAAAATGCTTCTCAGTCATCAGGATCCCCCTGCGCGATTTGGTTCACCACATCGAGAAAATCGCGTTCATCCTGGATACCGCGCTGTGCCAGGAGACATTTCCGGACTGCGGTCTCGACCATGATCGCCACATCTCGTCCAGGCGCAACCACCATGGTGTATTTCGGGACCTCCATCCCGAGAATGATCTCGGTCGAGGTCCACGCCCGTGGACGTTCCATCATCTGCTCACGCCACTTTTGTTCCAATGCCTTGGCGCTTGAATTCAACTTGATGAGCTGAATCACCAGCGAAATCGTGACCGACGGTTGGGAGGCGGTCATTCCGAAGTGTTTTCGAATATCGATGATACCCACACCCCGGAGTTCCAGGTAGTTTTGCAGGAGCTCGTGGGGAGAACCCACCAGGCCGCGATTGTGGGTGCGACGCACCATCACGAGATCATCGGCTACGAGCCGGTGTCCTCGGTAAATCAGCTCGAGGGCGCACTCCGATTTGCCGATGCCGGCATCACCGACGATCAGAGTCCCCAATGAAAACACATCGAGGAGAACGCCGTGCATCTGGACCCTCGGCGCAAGCTCGTCCTCGAGGAAACCCGAGATGGTCTCAATGGTCTCCGAGGTCTGCGCCATGGTAGTCAGCACCGGGAGATTACGCTCGTTGCAGTTCTCGATCACCCGTGGCGGCGGCTGATTTCCCTTGGTCGAAATCAAACACGGGACATCGAGATCGACGATGCTGTTGAGCCGATCGGTGGCGAGATCTTCGCCGAGTGTATCGAGGTAGGAATACTCGGATTCGCCGAGAATCTGGAGCCGGCCCGTCTTGACGTACGGCAGGTAACCCGCCAACGCGAGCCCCGGCTTCTGGATTCTCGGGTTGAATACCTCTCGCGATTCGAGTCCGCCCTTGCCGGCGGTGATCTGCAACTTCAGAGGCGCAAGTCTCGGCTCCTGAAGGAGTCGGCCCACCGCGATGGGTGGAGGGAGCTTCACAGTCCCTCCTCCTCCGCAGCACGGTGAATCGCATCGGTGATCGAGTCGATGTCAGCCGCATCGAGAAGCTGGTTTCGGAGATCCTCGTTCTTCAGAATACGAGCGATTTGAGATAGGACCTGGAGGTGTTCCGCCGGTTGATCCGGTGGCGACAGGACCACGAAAAAAACCCTCACAGGGTCGTGGTTTCTACTACCGCCAAAATCCACTCCCTTATCAAAACGCGTGAGTGCGACGACGATCTCACCTAGGTTCAGCAGTTTGCAGTGGGGAATCGCAAATCCGTTCCCGACCGATGTGGAACCAAGCTTCTCCCGCTCCTTGAGCGCACTCTCGACCATATCCGCATCGAGATTCGCGGCGGCGGACATCTCATGCGCCATGACCTCAATGGCCGAATCGGCATTCTCGCTCTCAAGACCGATGAAGACGAGATTCGGCCGAATTGCGTCGCGGATTTTCATCAAAGCTCCGGGGTGATCAGCCCAAGTTGATTGTCGCTGCGCTTATAGAGCACGTTGATCCGGTCCGTCCTGGCGTTGCGAAAGACCATGAATTGATCCGGACTCTTCTCCATCTGCAGAATCGCATCCTCGACCGACATGGGCTTGATGGGAATGCTGGAGCGCTCGACGATCCGTGGCGGTCCCGAAGATTCGGTATCGCTCTCGAAGACCTCGACCTCCCAATCCTGCACCTTCCGGAGTTCGCCGCCACGCGGTTTGTGATCCTTCAGCCGAGCTTTGGCGCGTCGAGCCTGAATCTCGAGCTTGTCGACACCTTCCTGGAGAGCGGCGCTGAGCTCCTTATGCTGAGCCGACGCCTGGATGTCGAAGTCTTTTCCCTTGACGAAGAGATCCATCTTGTAGAGGTGGCGCTCCTGAGCAACTTCCACCCGCATGTCGATGATGTCGTTGAAATATTTGGTGATCTTCGCCAGTTTCTTCTCGGTCAGTTGGCGAAAGCTATCTTCCAGGGTGACTTTTCGGGCAACGTAGTCAACTCTCATGATGTCTCCGATCAGAAAACCTTTTTGCGTTTATCGGATGACGGGATCGCCATCTCTTCACGATATTTGGCAACAGTCCTCCGCGCGAGGCGAATTCCTTCACGCTGGAGCATTCGCATGATCTTTGAGTCCGACAACGGGCGCGCCGGGTCTTCTGCCTCCACGAGTTTCTTGATCCGCTCTTTGACGACAAGCGAAGAAATATTCTCTCCCCGTGCCGAGTCGACACCGGAATGGAAGAAATACTTCATCGGAAAGAGCCCGCGTGGGGTGTACATATACTTGTTGCTCACCACCCTCGAGATGGTGGACTCGTGCATTCCGATGTCCTCCGCCACCTGCCGAAGCACCATTGGTTTGAGGTGTTCAATGCCGAAGTCGAGGAAGTTCTGCTGGAAAGCCACGATGCTCTTCGCGACCTTGTAGATCGTTCGTTGTCGCTGATCGATGCTCTTCATCAACCAGACCGCGCTCCGCATCTTCTCGCGCAGGTAGCCGGCCACCTGGGGGTCGACCGGTGCCCCTTCGAGCATCCGGGCGTACTTCGAGTTGATCCGGAGACGGGGAAGACCGTCATCGTTGAGGTGAATCGTATATTCGTCGTCGACTTTACGAATGTGAACATCGGGTTCGATGTACTGGTTTCGCTCCTGGTGAAAGACCCGACCCGGTTTGGGCTCGAGCCGATGAATCATCTCGACGAGGTCCTTGAACGAGACTACCTCGCAGCCGCACGCGCTCGCCAGCTTTTCCCATCGTTGATGCAGAAGGTCGTCCCAGTGTTCCGTAATCACCAGCTGGGCGCGCTTGAGCAGTTCTGCCTCATCACCGTCGTCAGCGACCGCGACAAGGAGATCGATCTGCATTCGAAAACAGTCCTGGAGACTCCGCGCACCGATTCCTGGCGGATCGAGAGAACGCACCGTTTCAAGCGCCTGGGTCACCTCGTCCGGCCGTGCCCCTGTGCCCGTCGCGATCTCCTCGTCGGATGCGTGGAGATACCCGTCCTCGTCGAGGTTCCCAACGATGTACTCCGCGATCCTCACGATTCGTTCGTCGCAGTCCATCATGTGGAGTTGCCAGATCAGGTGATCAGCGAGCCCCCCTGAGGACGAGATCACGTTCTCCAGCGGGATCCCTTCGCCGGGATCGGAGGCGGCCATGGAAGGACCCTCCGGTCGGTGGTCGGCAAGGTAATCTGAGAAGAACGCCTCGACGTCGATGTCCCCGTAAGCCTCTTCCGCAGATGGAAGAACGTCCTCACCTTCGGCGCTGTCGGCCAGCGCGCCGGTGACCGCTTCATCGCCACTCTCGGTTTCGGCAACGGAGGCCGCACCATCTCCCTCGGAGGTGGTTGCCCCGGCGTCCAATGCCTCGTCTGTCTCCTCGATCGTTTCCTCGACATCAAGGACCGGGTTCTCGAGAATCTCCTGGGCCAGGGTCTCTTCGAGTTCCAGTCGAGACAGCTGGAGCAACTTAATGGCCTGTTGCAGCGATGGCGTCATCACCAATCGCTGGGCCAGTTTCAAACGGAGCTTTTGCTCGAGCGCCATGAATCTCGCTAACTCACCCTGGACCGCTGGGCCGCAGGGAAGGTTTCTCGGTGTTTTTTGATCGCCCGACCGGAAACCTCCGGTGTTTGGGCTCGCGAACTCGCGATCGACCGCTCTTGCGTTGAGCGACCGTGTACTACGGATCTAGAGTTGAAAGTCCTCGCCAAGATATATCCTGCGTACATCCTCATTACCGGCAAGATCAATCGGGTGTCCTGTTGCAAAAATCTTGCCGTCTTTGATTATATAGGCTCGGTCGGTGATCTTCAATGTTTCTCGAACGTTGTGATCTGTGATTAAAACACCTATTCCCAATGACTTGAGATGAGCGATGATTCGTTGCAGATCGAGAACCGCGATCGGATCGATGCCGGCGAATGGTTCGTCGAGGAGAATAAACGTCGGTTCCGTCGCCAACGCACGAGCGATTTCGAGCCGACGACGTTCGCCGCCCGACAGGGTCTCGGCCCGTTGGCTCTTGAGGGAATCAAGTCCGAAATCACGGATGAGTTTCGAGATTCTCTCATTTGCTGTCTTTGAGTCGACTCCGAGCGCTTCGAGAATCAACCAGATGTTGTCCACCACCGAAAGGTGTTTGAATGCGCTCGGTTCCTGTGCGAGATAGGCAACACCCATCCGAGCGCGCCGGAACATGGGCATTGCGGTGATGTCCCGTTCGCCGAGGACGACCCGCCCCTGATCGGGTTCGATCAAACCCACCATCATGTAGAACGTCGTGGTTTTCCCCGCGCCGTTCGGCCCGAGGAGACCGACGATTTCGCCGGGTGCGATGGTCAAGGAAACACCATCGACCACCGAACGCCCACGATAGGACTTCCTCAGTTCACTGGCGACGAGGTCGAGCGCTTTGGGGCTCAGGGGTCTCCTCCGGGTAGTAAATCAATTCGGTGCCGCCACCGATCGAGACCGTACCATCGGCCTGATTCCAGGTCAACGACTCGCCCGAGGCGACATTTCCGCGCTGGTCGACGAGTTGTGCGGGAGATCCTGTCACGGTGATGATCTGGCTCTTGACCTCGCGCCGCGCGTGTTGTCCGGTCAGTCGCCTTCCCATCATGAGATCGTTGATCTCCACCGCTCCCTCGGCCTCGACGTCGGAAATTTCGTTGCTCTCATCAAAGGCGATCGACAGCCTGTTGGCGGCGAGTGAATACTTCGGATCCGAATAGTGAACCGAACCCCGAAACACCGCGCTTCCCCCCAATGAGTCGTAATCCAGTGAACGCGCGTCGACCACGACATCCTCGTCCTTGGAGGCCTTGTCGTCCATCTGTTCGGCAGGAAAGGTCACCCGGACGTGGCCTCGTGCGGCGACCGATTCATTCTCGTGTCGATAAACCACGTCGTCGGCGAGGAGCAGTCGATGGCCTTGCCAGATTCGGGCGTTCTCGCGGAGCGAGTAGACATCGCCCTCCTCCTCCACCTCGATCAGCTCTCCGGCAAAACGGACGGGTTCATCATCGCCCTGTGGGCCTTCCGAGCCGAGGAGGCGGGCATTCTGAAGCTCACCATGAACCTGGCCCCTGGCTTCGATTCTGCCCTCGCGATCAAAGATCGTCGCCTCATCGCAAGACATCTTTCCACGATCGGAATCCAACCCGACTCGGTTCCGACCGCTCGGATCACCTTGGAGCATGGCCAGCCCGGAGGCCTGAACGAGCCGTGCCCGCTGGCCTCGCGCGACCATATCATCGGCGGTGATTTCAACCTGCCCGTCAAACTCGACGTCGGTCAACTGGCCCTTGTTGAACCAGGCACGCGCGCTGTCTGCCGACGCCGACCGCGGCGGCCCCTCCATGGGAACCTCGTTGAGACAGACGCCGTTATCCGCCTTCATGCTGAGGATTCCCTCGGGTCCCATCACCCCCATGAGAGCCATGGTTCGGAGTGTTCGTTCGAAATAGTCCGGTCCGCCTGTGAAACGCACCTCGACCCACGGTCCCTTGGAGCGCACCCTGACCTGCCACAACCCGCTGGCGTCGCGTTTCGACACCACTTTCTCGCCCCAAATCTCAACAAGCGCTCCGGTCGACTCCACGACTGTCGAGACATCGACCCCGCCCGACATTTCGATCATCTCCGGCGGGCCATCGTTCGAGCCTAGGGTGAGAGTGGCTTTTGGCGCCCTGAGCCGAGACAGATGCTGGGTGAGATCGACGCCGTCTGAAAAGATGACCTTTCCTTCGTCCCGGCGATACACCAACCTCGGCGCTACCAGCATGGCGCCGTCCTCGGCCCTCAGGGCCGCGTTGCCTTCGAGTTTGACCCAATCATCCTTGAGGCTGTAGCTTGCCCTCTCCGCTTGCCCGAAGGTAGGCCCGTCGACGTACAGCACCGGCGCCTCGGAGACAAATAGCTGTTGCTTTGACAGGAACTCACCCGCCTCGGTGTTGAGGAATGCGCCATTGGGAAAAACGACATGGATGCCTCCCTCGATCCTTGCATCCCGGGTGTCGATGTTGAAGCTGGCCTTCTCGGCGGTCAGGATGGGTCCCTGCTCTCCCTCGCTGAAGAACTGCAGCCGGATACCCTCGATCTCCTGCCATCCCGATGCCATACTCAGAGTTCGCAGCGAGTTGAGGATGAAGACCGGCTCACCCTTCATGGTCTCGGTGTGCTGAAATCCCTTGTAGAGTCCGATGGCAACATCCGCCACGTCAAAACCGACCTCGGTGGGATCAACCGAACCGAGGCCCTCTCCGCTCCTGCGGGTCCGTTGGTAGCCGACCGCCGCCACACCGACGAGGAAAGCCGCTATCAGCAGAGCCGATCCGCGGCGGATCCAGGTTCGTCCGCTGGCGCTCATACCGCATTACGGGGCCGGGTTGAAACAATGGCCGGCGATACGAGTGGGTCGGTGATGGGCAAAGCCATTGCGCGATTCCGTCTCAGCGAACGGTGACCATCCCCATGGCACGGTACTTCTTGTACCGTCGGGTGACCAGGGCGTCGGGTTTGACTCTACGAAGTTGCTTGAGGTTGCGCCTCACAGCCACTTCAACCGTCTTCGCCATGGCCTGGGGGTCCATATGTGCCCCACCCGCCGGTTCGGGGAGGATTTCATCGATGACCCCGAGCTCTTTGAGGTCCTTTGCCGTCAGCCGCAACGCCCGTGCCGCGTCATCCGCCCGGGCCTGATCCTTCCAGAGAATCGCCGCGCAACCCTCGGGTGAGATCACCGAATACACGGCATTCTCGAGCATGAGAATCCGGTCCCCAACCCCGAGGCCAAGGGCACCCCCGGAGCCCCCTTCCCCGGTCACCACAACCACGACCGGCACCGGGAGACGAGCCATCTCCATCAGATTGAAGGCAATCGCCTCGGCCTGTCCGCGTTCTTCGGCATCGATCCCGGGATAGGCCCCCGGCGTATCGATGAACGAGATCACCGGCCGGCGATAGTGACCCGCCATCTCCATGACCCGCAGCGCCTTGCGGTAACCCTCCGGCCGAGGCATTCCGAAGTTGCGGTAGAGCTTGGCGGTTGTGTCACGGCCCTTCTGGTGGCCGACTACCGCCACCGGATCGCCGTCGAAGGTTGCGAATCCGGAGATCACCGCAGGATCATCGGAAAACCGACGATCCCCGTGGAGTTCGGTGAACTCACCAAACATCGACGAAATGTAGTCCAGGGTATAGGGTCGATCCGGGTGTCGGGCCACCTGGCAGCGCTGATACGGCGTCAGAGACGAAAAGACGCTGTCGATGGTGGACGCGAGCGCTCGCCGGGTCTTGACCAATGCGGCACTCGGCTTCGAGCCTGCGCAAGCAAGCTCGAGATCGCGGATCTGCGCTCGAAGACTCTCAATGGGCTCGAGGAAAGGTAAGGTAGGAGACGCCATTGTCGGACTCTACCAGAGCGGCGAAGAAGGGGTCAATCGCGCCCCCATGGACACGCCGTGGAGTTGACCCATCACGAACGCTTGACGATCAAGGGTGGCAGGTATTCCGCCGGCGGTTCGAATCCGAGGAGAAGAAGCAACGTCGCGGCCAGATTTCCAAGACCGGGTCGCTCGATCTGGGGATTCGGCTCGAAACGATCGCTGTCTTTTCCGGTCAACAACCAGGGCACCGGTGAAAGCGAGTGGCTGGTTTTGACGACAGGATTTCCATCCGATCCGAGTTTGATCTCACCGGTCTTCTTGTCGACTTCAAGCATCATGTCGAGGTTGCCGTGATCCGCGGTCACGATCATGGTTCCGCCAACCCTGTGGATCTCCTCCTCCAACCGGCCGATACAGCCGTCGACCGTCTCCATCGCCTCAATTGCGGCTTCGAGAACACCGGTGTGTCCGACCATGTCACCATTGGCGAAATTGACCCTGAGGAATCCAAAGCGGTTGCTGTCGAGACCATCGAGGACCACCTGACAGACCTCGCTCGCCTTCATGGCAGGGGCGTTCTCGAACGGTATGACATCGCTCGGGACCTCCACCCACTCTTCGAGTTCGAGGTCGAACTTCTCCGAGTTATTGCCATTCCAGAAATAGGTCACATGACCGAATTTTTGAGTCTCGGCGGTGGCGAGTTGGGCGACGCCGTTGTGCACGAGATACTCGGAAACGGTCCGAGCGATGGCCGGCGGATGAACCAGATAGAGCGGCGGTATCCCAAGATCCCCGTCATATTCCATCATCCCGGCGTAGGTGACAGCGGGCACCCTGCCGCGATCGAAGCGGTCGAAATCCGCCTCGGTGAAGGCCTTCGAAATTTCGATGCCGCGGTCACCGCGGAAATTGAAGAACACCACCGCGTCCCCATCGTTGATTTCTCCGGAAGGTCGACCCACTCCGTCATGAATCACGAACGGCGGCAGGTCCTGATCGATGACCCCCGGGCTTTCTTCCCTCAGGGTCGTGATCGCATCCATAGCACTGGCAAAGGACCGCCCGCGACCGAGGACATGGGTTTCCCACCCCAGACGCACCATTTCCCAGTTGGCGTTGTAGCGATCCATGGTGATGCTCATCCGCCCACCACCCGATGCGATCGCCGCGTCACAGCCCCTCGTTCCAAGT
>Ga0209344_10005827_pt1 | contig 10430 bp, 10 predicted proteins | sample Cruoilmetagenom6_FD_187293 | JGI IMG/M metagenome (GOLD analysis project Ga0209344, IMG submission 187293) | Oil polluted marine microbial communities from Coal Oil Point, Santa Barbara, California, USA - Santa Barbara Oil Seep Sample 6 (SPAdes)... | ecosystem: Environmental > Aquatic > Marine...
GGTCGTCGCGGATGAGCATCGCGAAAAACTGGACATTGGCCAGAACCTGGTCCGCCTCTCCGTCGGATGCGAAGACCCCCACGACCTGGCACAGGACCTCGAACAGGCCCTGGGGAAGTGAAGGTTACATTCTGAAGGATCGCAACTGCGCGTGACCCACCGGCGTGGTGTCGTGCTGACTCCAATCACGTCGTAGCGGACTGCGCAAATAGCCCCCGAACCCGGTTGTTGCGATCCGGAGGGCCGTCTTGTTTTAAGGTACTTTGAAGACTGTCCGGGATTTTTGATCCGGCGCTTCGCTTTCGAATTGCGCCAGCATCTTTTTGGACCATACCTTAGCCCGCTCGTGCTGTTCTCCATCATCAGCCTGCATTCTGCCTCTGAACATCAGGACACCTATATCAGAGCCATTGAATCGATACCGATCCTTGCCATGACCCCCCCACGGGAAAACAATCTTTTGCGCCAAATGGATCGCAGGTTATTCGAATTTACCGTGCTTGGACGTTCATCCGACGGTAATAGTTATTGTTGGAAGGTAAGTGCGTTTTGACACCCAAAATAGCAGTATCCGTCGATTAACGTGCATCAGAAGCATAGTATGTGCAATCGATTCACCTTTGTTCAAGACGTTGCACGGGACCTACCAACATACTACTTTCTGACAGCTTTTTGCCAGCAACGCGATCGAGTTGCGTGAGATTTGGCAATATACCCATGTATTGTAGTTGAGCGAAGAACTTAAATTAACATAACAATGATTACGCGCATGTACTCACACAACCCTGCAACAAAAGGACGCCCCGAAATGATCATCCGCCAACTTGCGCAGGACGACGTTTCTACATTTCGCGCACTGCGCTTGACCTCGCTCAAAAATACGCCGGATAATTTTGGCTCGACATACGAGGACTGGCAAACCCGGTCCGATGCAGAATTGCGCGCGATTCTTGAGGACGAACCCATCTTCGCCGCCTTCATCGGCGGCCAACCCGTTGGATTAGTCGGACTGATTCCTGAAAGAAAATCGAAACAAGCACATCGCTGGGGTCTTGCGATGATGTATGTATCACCCGAGGTCCGTGGTCACGGTGCGGCGAACGGGCTGATGTCCATCGCCGTAGCATACGCAAAAAACGCCGGCGTTCTACAGATTGAATTAAGCGTAAATGCGGCGAATATCCGTGCCACCCGGTTCTATGAAAAGCACAAATTTCAAACTACGGGGCGCATTCCGCGCGGGTACAGCATCGACAATGGTTTTGCCGATGAGGTGATGATGGTGCGTATTCTCGACGCGTGACGACCTCACGACCAAGCGTGGCTCACCAAGCACGCCACAGGTCGGAGCAAAACCAGATTGCCCGCCATTGAATTTTGGGTAAAAGTTAACAATCACTACAATTGAAGGTTCACCGTTTTGGATCATCCAAACCTGTACATTTTGAGGCATGGCGAAACTGTTTGGAACCAACAAGGAAAGTTCCAGGGGCACCAAGACTCTCCATTAACAGAAAATGGTCAGGCACAGGCGTTGAAACAAAGGGCGATACTCGAAACTATCCCAAATCTTCCCTCAAAGAAGTTCGCAAGCCCACAAGGTAGAGCGGTTCACACAGCGCGCTTGGCGTTCGGGTCATCGGAAAATGTAGTTTTGGATAATCGGCTGAAGGAAATAGATTTTGGTGCATGGGAAGGCGCGACTCGCGAAGATATAAAATCTCAAATCGACTATCCTTTCGAAAGCGGGCTTTGGAACTTCAGAAGCCCGAGGGGAGAGGATTTCCAAATGATTTCTGAACGCCTGCATGGCTTTCTACAAGAAATGGTGGAACCTGCAATTATTGTGACCCATGGCACAACGTCGATTGTCTTGCGCGGCATTTGCATGGGGTTAGACCAAACCAGCGTATTGAAGCTCCCCAAAGACCAGGGTTGCGTGTTTCACCTTTCAAACGGTGAGGAAACAATTTTGCGATAGGCTGATCAAAAGGGCCTTTTACTGACCTTTTTCGCGCCAACGATTCAAATGGCCCCATTTCAAAAACGGGGATTGTACCCACCGCAAGTTGACTTTGACCCCCTGCCCGGCTTTCGGGTTTTTGACGCCAAGCCCGGCTTAAACTGTGGAAATCCCAGCATCATCTTTTTCACGCCCGGCAAGCCAAGACAGATCTGTTTGGAGGTTCGTAAACACGCACTGCGGTGATTGTCCCAACTTCGGAAACCAAGGTACGTGCTGCGGAAAGTGTTAAGCCAGCACGGGTTCAGGGTTTCCCTCTCATACATGCAAACATACTTTGCCGGGCAGTGGTTAAGCGGAAAAGAGAATTGGGTTAACGAATACCAGACGTCACATTTGCAATACCATCCCTTCACGCAGCACGGCCAGAACTGGCATATTGGATCGAACCGCGATTGAATCCCGGCGGTTGGATAACACAAAATCTATATTGGTTTCTGCATGCCCGTGTGACACTCTGATCGCACAACAGGAGCTGAAGCCAGAGATTGTCATTCTAACGGCCCATTGATGCAATCTATTACACATCAGGAATATTACTGACTGCTGCAAATTCGGATCATTAACCATATGGCATTCACTTTTTATGGAAAAACGCTAACTGGGCTTTCAGTTCCACCGACGACTATTGAAAAAGGTGCGATCATCGGCCTTTCAGGGCGCTCGGGTTCTGGCAAATCACGGTTGATGCGTGCCCTGGTCGATCTCGATGCTTCAGAGATGCAGCTCGCGCTTGACGGTGTTCAGTGTTTCAAGATGCCACCCCAGACATGGCGATCGCGCATCCTTTATTGTGCAGCCACACCGGCCTGGTGGGACAGTGAACGGATTGACACACTGTTCCAAACGTCTGCGCAGAAGGAGCTGCTGGAAAAGCTCGGATTGGACCGTGCCGTTTGGTCGGTTCCAGTGGCTGAGCTTTCGACCGGCGAACAACAGCGAGTGCATGTGGCGCGCTACCTGATCAAAAAACCGGATGTGTTGTTGCTGGATGAACCGACTTCGGCGTTGGACAAGGAAACCACGGCTACGGTCGAACAACTGATCCGTGAATTTGCCCGTGACGCCGCTGTGGTGCTTACCTCACACAGCCCTGAACAGCTCGATCGTCTATCGACACGCCGTTGGCGGATATCCGGAACCTGTCTGGAGGAAACAGAATGATTGCGGATGTCAGCCTGACATCACTTGCGCTGGCAGGGGTTCTTCTGCTGATGAATATTGGGCTTTCGCATGTCTTAAAACTCGATATTGAAAAGCAGGTCGGAGTTGCGGCGGTCAGAATGGTGGTCCAGCTGACTGCAGTCGGCTTCATTCTTGACGGTTTGATCGCAACCCAGAACCCCTGGCTGGCTTCGGTTGTTTTCCTCGTGATGATCGGGTTTGCGACCTACGAGGTACGCGCCCGGCCCAAGATGATGGTACGCGGGGCCCGTGGATGGCTTCTGTGCGGCACAGGTTTGGGGGTTTCTGCCATCGTGATGACAACCTTTCTGCTCGCGATCATCATCCAGCCCAAACCATGGTGGAACATGCAATACGCTGTTCCGCTTTTTGGAATGCTGTTGGGGAATGCCATGACCGGCGTTGCACTTATGTTAGACACGTTCTTTAACACAATTGAACTGTCAAAAAGAGCGATCGAGGGCGAACTCACGCGCGGCAGCAGTATCCGGATCGCAATGATACGGCCAATCCGTACAGCAGTAAGAACCGGCACTATGCCAGCCATAAACGCCATGGCCGCAACAGGCGTCGTGTTTCTTCCCGGGCTGATGGTCGGGCAGATCCTTTCTGGTGTGTCGCCCCTGATCGCGATAAAATATCAGATGTTGATCATGTTCCTGCTTGCAGCCGGAACAGCGCTTGCAGTGATGTTATCTATCCTGCAAGCCGTTTGGGCATTGACCGATCAGCGCCAGCGTCTGCGGCTTGATCGACTTCACAAGCGTTGAGAAAAGCGATCCTTTGTCTCTCAAATTCAGGGGAATTACGCCTGCGACCCAACCTGTTCGCCTACGAACTTCGGGTATGTTGGTTTTCTGAAACTAGCGGTGACAAGTCGCCCTTTCAAACGCACGTATTCAATGTGCTTTAAACCCCGGATCGTTTGGCAATCAGGCCAAGGGAAAACAGAATGATTAGCCCAAGTCCAACAAAAGCGGACAGGATGAACTGCAGATCTGAATAGGGCAGCGTGCCGCTTCCGGAAATACGCCCAGCTGAAACGCTCAACATCACTGCGAATAGGACACGACCCGCCAAGCTTTGTATCGAAAAATATGTTGCACGCATTCCGTCCCCGAGAAGAGGTTGAATACGCGCCCTGACAAAAGGTTGCGACAGCGAATCCGGCACCATACGAAACATCAGAAGGGCAATGACAAAGATACCATTGGAGATAGCAAGCGCAGCGATCAGAAAGATCTGCATTCCCATGGCCAACAGCAGCAGTTTTGGCAAACCCAACTGAATGCGCAATCGCATTGCACCCCAAGACACGCAGATAGAGAAAAACATCATCACGAATGTCACGGCGCCGGAAATCAAAGGTGTCTGACTGTCATAGCCTGCGGTCGAAAGGGCCTCGCGCATAAAAGGTTGGCCAAAAACATAAGGAACGTGGCTGAAGACGTACATAGTCAGCGTCATACCGAAAAGCCAAAGCAACGTCGGATGCGTAAGACTAGCTGTCAATGAACGAAGGTTGTCACGGTGCCTGACCAGCTTCGCATGCGGAGGTTCGTGGAGCAAAGTCGTTACACCCAATGCAACACAGGACGAAATCGCGGTCGCGACATACGGAAAAACGTGATCATAATTTGCTAGCATGCCCCCCAAAAGCGCGGAAAGCGCCATGGCGATAAAGCTGAACCGCCATGCGTTCAATTCAGCACTTTCAATCTCTGCTGACCGATCTTCTGCGCGCAGACTCTCATAAAGCAATGAACTGTCCGTGCCTGATGTGAATGCCAAGGCCGCACCCAACAAGCCGTTCGCCAGAGCAAATTGCGCGAAGCCACCCCCTATTGACAGAAGTACTGCGGCACACACAGCACAGACCCCTGCCCCCAGCAACGTCGGCTTTCGCCCAATCCGATCTGACATGTATCCGGATGGTATCTCTAGAACCGTTACCGTGACGTCCAAAATGATGTAAAGAAGCACAGCTTCAGCCGCAGAAAGTTCACTTTCAAAATAAAGGAACCAGGTTGCTTGCCAGAAGGTTAGCGACTGAAAAAATTTCAGCCAGGGATAGATCGAGATGTTTCGTTTCATTCCCAAATAGTAACTGAAGAACAATTCCTTGGCGAGCCACGGCCGCTGTGTCGGAGCGTGCGAAATCGACTTTTTTGCCATTCAATAAATGGTGATCCACAACGATGGGATTCGGTCCACCCCGGTTTATCCAGCCGTCAATTTAGCCGGCCATTACCCGAAGGGTTGAGGCCCATAGCATCCCTTGGAAATGCTGCAGAATTATCTTGAACGGATCTGTACAAAAGGCAAATTCACCGCATCACACTTGGTGGTTAATGCGGTGAACTTATCTAGGGTATTTTTCACCTTCCAGCAGATTGACGTGCTGGAAGGTGAATTGCTTTTGGGTCGAAAACACCAATTCCTAGCCCAACCGGATCAGGGATGCTTGTTAGCACTCAAATCACGCCAAGTGGCAAGCGACCCAGTGTCCGCCCTCGGCCTGTTTATATTCAGGTTCAACTTTGGAACAATCAATGCCCTTTTCACTCATTGCCCTGGCCCGTTCGGGGCAGCGTGTGCAAAAGTTGCAACCCAACGGAGGATTTGCCGGACTTGGCACATCTCCAGTGAGGATTGTCCTTGTTTTTGCGCGCTCTTTTTCAACGACAGGATCCGGGAATGGAACGGCCGACAGCAATGCCTTTGTGTAAGGGTGCAACGGCGTGTCATAAAGCTTGTCGCTATCGGCAAGCTCTACAATCTTTCCAAGATACATGACCGCGATCTTGTCAGAGATGTGCCGAACGACAGCCAGATCGTGCGCAATGAACAAATAGGTCAAACCAAATTCTTTCTGGAGGTCCTCCAGCAAGTTAATGATCTGAGCCTGAATCGAAACGTCCAATGCAGAAATCGGTTCGTCACAAACAATGAACTCCGGCTCAACAGCAAGTGCACGGGCAATTCCCAAACGCTGCCGCTGCCCACCGGAAAACTCATGTGGAAAGCGGTCAATAAATTCGGGTGATAAGCCAACTTTAACCAGTAGTTGTTTGACCTTTTCACGCTTCGTTTTTTTGTCGGCCAATCCATGAGCCAACATTGGGTCACCAATGATCTCTTCGACATTCAAACGAGGATTCAACGACGAATACGGATCCTGGAAGATCATTTGGATCTCCTTCCGCATTTTCCGCAAGCTCTTGCCTTTTAGGGTCGTGAGTTCAGTTCCGCGAAACTTGATGGACCCCCCGGTTGAAGCTTCCAACTTCAGAATCGAACGGCCGGTGGTGCTTTTACCGCAACCACTTTCGCCAACAACTCCGAGAGTTTCACCTCTTTTGATTTCGAGCGAAACATCATCGACTGCCTTGATGGTCTGGCGTTCCCGGTTCAGGAATCCACCCTTCGTAACTTCGAAGTGAGTCTTCAAATTTTGAATAGACAGCAGAATGTCGTCATTTTTGTTTTCGATGCTCGTGACTTGGTTCATGAGACAATCCTCCTCTAAAGGTTCGTGACTTGTTGGTACGGATTTTCAGTGGTGCGCTTTGCGCTACGAACATCAACAAAACACGCGGATCTATGCTTGGACCCAACTTCTTCCAACTTGGGTTCTTGGCTGAGACATTTATCTGTCCGGTAATTACAGCGCGCATAGAAGGGGCAACCGACCAATTCCTTGGTCATATCTGGTGGCATCCCGTCGATTGACTGCAATTTTTCTGGACGATCTGCGTCAACCCGCGGAACGGACTTCAACAAACCCAGCGTATAGGGGTGACGTGGATTTTTGAACAATTCTTCAACTGTCGCTTCTTCCACGATACGCCCGGCATACATAACCAAAACACGGTCGGCAATTCCTGCCACAACACCCAGATCATGGGTAATCCATATGACCGACATACCAAGCTCTTTTTGCAGCTTGGCAATAAGGTCGGTAATCTGAGCTTGAATTGTCACGTCCAAAGCTGTCGTCGGTTCATCCGCGATCAACAATTTCGGATCACAGGCCAATCCTATCGCGATCATCACGCGCTGGCGCATACCACCAGAAAACTGGATCGGATAGTTGTTGATCCGATCTGCCGCCATCGGAATGCCGACAAGTTCAAGTAGTTCGATCGTTCTGTTCTTGACCTGGTCCTTTGTCATTTTGGTATGACGTTCAAGGGCCTCGCCTATCTGACGCCCGACCGTCATGATCGGGTTTAGAGAGGTCATTGGATCCTGAAAGATCATGCCCATTGAATTTCCGCGCATGTCTTCCAGTTGAGATTCGGACATTTTGAAAATGTCCTTACCTTCAAACCAGGCCTCGCCTTCGACGATCTCTCCTGGGGGCATAGGAATCAGTTTCATAAGAGACATGACACCTACACTTTTCCCGGATCCGCTTTCGCCCACGATGCCCAATGTTTCACCGGCTTCAAGCTCATAGCTAATGCCATTGACGGCCTTTACGGTGCCCTTGCTGGTGTTAAAGTGGGTCCGAAGGTTCCTGACTTCGAGTACTTTTGTCATGGTGTTTCCTTGAACTTAGACGTCTGTGCGTTTTGAAATTGGTTCATTTCGGCTTTATTAAGTGTGTTCCTTGGATTCATCATTTCGTTACATCCTTCCGCGCTGTACCGGGTCAGATACACGACGCAACCACGTTGCGAAAATGTTGATACTCAGGGTGGTTATCATGACCATGAGGCCAGGTAGGGTGATGGTCCAGTTCGCCGTAGATACGTAATCGTGTGCCTCGGCAACCATCAAACCCCACGCAGAATCCGGTGGTTGGACACCCAAGCCGATAAAGCTCAGACCGGCCTCACTCAGAATGATACGCGAGAGTTCGAGCGTGGACAGAGTGATAATTGGCGATGCAAGGTTCGGGAAGGCGTGCTTGAGGAGAATCCGGAATTCTGAAGTTCCAGAAACACGCGCGGCCTCAATATAAACTTCCCGTTTTACCGCGAGCATGATGCCGCGTGAATATCTGGCAAAAATGGGCCAACTGATCAAGGTAAGCACGATCACTAGGTTCCGTGCGCCTGGGCCAATGGCTGCCATGATTGTTAGCGCCAGAAGAAAGTAAGGAATTGCTGCCTGGAAATCCACAAACCGCATAACGATCTGATCGAAGCGCCCCCCAAGGTATCCCGCGAGCATACCGATTGCAGTGCCAAATACACCAGTCATGATGACCACGACGACCCCAATTGTCAGGGACATCCGGGTACCGTGGATTATTCGACTAAGCATGTCGCGACCCAAACTGTCGGTACCCAAAAGGTGAGCAGAGTTTCCATCCGAAAAGATTACCGGTGGAATGAGCCGGTTCAGGAGATCCAGCTTGGTAGGTTCATACGGAGAAATTTGCGGGGCAAACAGCGCCGTGAAAATCAGGATGATAAGAGCAACCGCCGAGATCGTCGCAAAACGGTCTTGCAACAATGAAGACAAAATCGAATTTGACTTCGGCTTGGTTGGTGATTTGTTTGGTAGAGTATCTGAGTTGTTCATAGATTGTCTCTTTCGGCGGCGTCCCCCCCTTCCAAAGGAAGGAGGTAGAGCCAGCATACCTTAGTTGTAACGGATTAAGGGGTTCGCAATTGCGTAAAGAATATCGACGAGGAAGTTGATCACGACGACAACCAGGGCGATTACGAATGCCGTTGCTGCAAGCAGTGGCATGTCACGCAATAGAATTGAGGTATATAGCATGTAGCCCATACCCGGCCATCCGAAGAACATCTCAACGATAATGGTATATCCAGACAGGACCAGAATGAATTCCCAACCAGATTCCGTGATCACAGGGAGGATCGCGTTCCGCAAGGCGTGGCGCATCATTACGACTCTATTGCTCAGGCCCTTTGCCCGCGCGGTGACAATGTAGAGTTTGACCATTTCGTCCATCATGGCTGCCCGCGTGATTTGCACGATACGACCCAATGGGAGGGCCGCAAGACAAAGCGTTGGTAAGACGAAATGTTGCCATGTCCCATACCCGGCTGTGGGGAGAATACCCGTCTTGACCGCAACAAGATACGCGATGGTTGGGCACAGCCAGATCAATGGCATGGAAACACCTACAAGCGACGTCACGGTTGCCATTCTGTCGAGAAATGAGTTTGGCCTTCTGGCCGCAAGAACCCCGAGAGGGACTCCAAGCCCAATGGCAACGATCATAGCGAGGATACCAAGCTGGAACGTCGCCGGGAGCGGGCGAGTTGCGATCGGAAGTGCCGGCGTTTTCTGCCACCAGCTGTCTCCGAAGTCACCTTTAAAGGCGTTGATCATATAGTCGTAATATTGGACTGAAATCGGTCGGTTGAAGCCCATTTGTTCACGAAATTGCTCCACAGCCTCCGGCGGAGTTTCGGCTGGCAACATGGCTCGCACAGGATCACCAAGCACGAAATTCGTAAAAAAGATTACAGACACAACCGCCGCGATCAGCAATATCGAATGGATCAGGCGTTTGATTAGCATATTCAGCATGTTGCTTTTCCTTGGTTTGACGCCATTGGCATCTAAGTACCTGGTCCCCAACTTATCGGGGACCAGGCATCATTTTGAATTTAGTTAAGCGTCAATTGTGAAGCGTGAGATCTGCATCACACCGTCAGGACGCGGTTCAAAGTTGGCTTTCTCCGACAGACCCCAAAGGTCCACGTGCTGCAGCAAGAACAATGCGCATGGATCTTCGCGACCCTTAGCATAGATCTGTTCGAGCTGACCTCGACGAGCTTCGACGTTCAGCTCACTCTTTTGCACGTCGTAGATATCCCGGATCTCTTGGTTGTGGTACGAAGAATACGGGCTGTCGTTCGTGTAGTAGGTCGAGAAGGTTTTGTCGGCATCGAACAGGAAGTTCGAGTGACGCACATACCAAGCTGATGGCGGTACTGGCGTCTGGTTACGGTCACCGATGCGAACCCAAGACTGAGGGTCACGTAGGTTAAGGTTAACTTTCAATCCACAGTCTTCGATCATGCTGGCAATCGCCTGCATTTCAAGACCATCACCTGTGTAGCGACCTTTTGGACCAACGAAATCGATCTCTTTTCCTACTGCACCCGCTTCCTTGATCAAAGCACGTGCCTTGTCGAGATCATGCGGGTAAGCCTCTAGGTCTTTGTTGAAGCCAAAGATCTGCGGGCTGGAAACCTGACCAGGAAGCACAGCGCCCTGACCTTGGAACAGC
>Ga0209344_10005830_pt1 | contig 10428 bp, 9 predicted proteins | sample Cruoilmetagenom6_FD_187293 | JGI IMG/M metagenome (GOLD analysis project Ga0209344, IMG submission 187293) | Oil polluted marine microbial communities from Coal Oil Point, Santa Barbara, California, USA - Santa Barbara Oil Seep Sample 6 (SPAdes)... | ecosystem: Environmental > Aquatic > Marine >...
CGTGCACGCCACGCATGTGGGTGGCGTACTTCTCGAAGGCCTCACACACCTGAAGAGCGAGTTCGCGGGTAGGGGAGAGCACGAGCGCTTGAGGCTTGCTTTGGGAGATGTCGAGCCGCGAGAGAATCGGCAGCGCGAAGGCTGCGGTCTTTCCCGTGCCGGTCTGGGCCAGGCCGACTACGTCGCGCCCTTCCAGAAGAGTAGGAATAGTGGCTGCTTGGATAGCCGAAGGCGTCTCGTAGCCAATGTCACGGACCGCTTTCAAGACTGCATCGCTGAGCGCGAGGTCGGAGAAAGTGATCGCGGTCTCGGTGGCTTCAGACGGTGCGGTTGAATCAGAATCGGTCATTCTGTCAATCGTACCGTCATAACCCGTGAATTCTCGCGGAACTCCAAGGTTGGGAGCCATTCAACCCTGCGGCGAGAGCCCCGGTACTATCGAAACTGCGACCACAGCATGAAACCCCTCGTCCGCATCGTCTCGATAACGGTCTGGCGAGCCAGTCGTCGCACGAGGCCTCCAATGATGTGATTGAGAACATGGCGCTACTGAAAGACGTAAAAACCGCTCGCAAAGTCGTGCGCACGATGCTGCGCTCGCGCCGCAATCGGCGCCAGGTCGCAGCACTGCTGCCGGAGCATCCCATGCCCGCTCCCGCATCCGTGAGCATCGCGGTCTATTTCGCCGATACCAAGGTGAACCTTTACCAAATGCGCCAGTGGTATGCGCCGCTGGCGGAGTTGTCGAAGAACTTTCCCGTCGCAATCATTGCGCGCTCACCCAGCGCCGTGTTGGCACTGTGGGAAGAGGCTCCGGTTCCCACGGTCTACTTGCGTCGCGTAGCCGAGCTAGAACAGTTCGTTTCTGAGCAGCAGATCAAGATTGTGCTGTACGTCAACCAGAATGCCAAGAACTTCCAAATGTTCCGCTACGGACGCATGTGGCACGTTTTCATCAACCATGGTGAGAGCGACAAAATGTACATGACGACCAACCAATTCAAGGCTTACGACTTCAGCCTTGTGGCGGGAGACGCCGCGCTCGACCGTCTGAGCTACAAACTGTGGGACTTCGACCTCGCGAAAAAGGCGATCCCGATTGGGCGGCCGCAAGCCGACCACTTCGCGGGTGAGCTTCCCTACACGCCGGATGATCGCACCGTCGTGCTCTACGCTCCCACTTGGGAGGGCGACCGCGACGCCGCCGCCTACGGCTCTATCGCCAGCCACGGCGTTTCTCTCGCCAAGGCTGTGTTGGCCAGCGACAAGCATCGCCTCATCTACCGACCACACCCGCGCAGCGGAGTGGTCGATGCGGAATACAAGCGCGCCAACATCGACATCATTGCCGCCATCGCTGAGGCAAACGAGACTGATCCCTCGGTGCAGCACATATATGACGATGGCAAAGAGATGGGCTGGCAGTTGATGGCGGCGGATGTCGCGATCACTGACGTTTCAGCAATGGTCTATGATCGGCTCGCGACGGGTAAACCGCTCATTGTGACGCGTCCGGTATCTGAGCACGCCGATATCGATGAGGGTGGCTACCTTGGATCGTGCGAGTGGCTTCGGGCTGACCAGGCCGGAGACATTCTTGCGATTGCAGAGCGTGTTCAGTTCGATACCGATGCGAAAGAGCGTTTGGGCTACTGGGCTGAACGTCACTTTGGCGACACCACTCCGGGAGCTGCGACGGCTCGCTTCCACGACGCGATCGAGTCGCTGGTTGCGCTGTGGCACCGTCACGCTCGCATCCACATCGGTGACCGTCAAGCCAGTGAAGTTGACCCCTTTGAGGAAGACGAAGACGAATCGCCAGGCGCTGAATAGCGCCTTGACAACGAAGTATCGCGGCGATGGGACGGAGCGCTCAAGCGCGCTGGGAACGTTTGCGCTGATCCGCGATTGTGCGCGCGAGGTTACTCGGGCGTCACCGGGGTGACGGAATCACCACTGAGATCAGTGTCGGATTGGCGATCGATGCCGCTTTCGATGGCGGCCTGATTGCGTTTACCTACGCGCGGCAGGCGGCGTTTAGCTTTCTTGGTGCCGTCGCCAATCGCGATGACGGGCTCGAGCCATGACGGCAGTGTTGCCGGAGCCGGCCCGAATCCCTGCCGAGCGGTGCGAATGATCTGACGCCCCAGAATGTTATTTCCGCCGCCGCCAATGACGGCACCGATGCCGAACGGGATAAGGCGACCGATCACGTTTGTGCCTTGAGCCGCGGCGAACTTCTTCATGAAGGTGCGTTTAATGCGATCGGCCAAGGGGCCCATGAGGGCCGTGGGCACGCCTTTCGCCAGCGTCTCTCCCCAGTACGCCGAGCGTGCTGGGCCGGTGCCTGTTGCCTGAGCTGCAAGCTGTTTGACGAGGTCGCTGCCTGCCGTGCCCAACACCATCGTCATCACGAGCGCACGAGCACGGTCTGGATCATCGACGACGATGCCGTGCACCTCGGTAACCGACTGCGCAAAGAGTGCACTCGCCTCGAGAAAACCAGCCGTCTCAACGCTCGAGAGTGCGAGGGATGCCCCAGTTCCGACCGCGGGAATCGCAGCGCTGGCGCCGACGAGAGCGCCACCGGTGGTCACTGCCGCGAGATAGCGTCGCTCCAAGATTGCGATGATCTCATCAGGGGAGGCGTGGGGCTTGCCGCGTCGGATGCTGCGGATGTGGGCCAGCACGACGGGTCGCTGCACCGTAAGCACGCGATCGATGCCGCGCACCACCATGGTGTGGGAAGTGCTGTTCTCGCTGGCCGCCATGGGATTAACCGTACCGGAGCCATCCGGCGGTAGCTGGGGAACCGGTGAGCCGTTTACGAACCGTAATCTGCGTTGTAGCGCGCGAGAACATCGTTGATGGGGCCATCGAGCACAAGCTCACCCTTATCGAGATAGAGCCCGCGGGAGCAGAATCGTCGCAGGTCTCGCTCGTTGTGGGAGACGAAAAAGAGAGTTCGTCCGCCTTGGAGGAGTTCTTCGATGCGGCGGTAGCACTTTTCTCGGAACGCTTTATCGCCAACGGCAAGCACTTCATCCACGAGGATGATGGGCTCTTCGAGCCGCGAGATCACTGCGAAGGCGATGCGCACCTTCATGCCGCTCGAGAGATGTTTGTATGGCGTATCGATGAAGCGCCCGATTTCGGCGAATTCGATGATCTCATCGAATCGCTCGCTGATCTCTTTCTTCGTCATGCCGTGAAGGCCCGCGGTGAGAAACACGTTGTCTCGAACACTCAAATCATCAACGAATCCACCAGTGATTTCGATCAGCGGAGCGACTCCTTGACCGACACTCACGGTGCCCTCGTCAGCAAGCATGACTTCAGCGACGAGTTTGAGCAGCGTCGATTTTCCTTGACCGTTGCGACCAACGACGCCGATCGCTTCGCCCGCCGTGACATCGAAATTGACGTTACGGAGCGCCCAAAACTCGTCTGCTCGTGCGCGACGCTTGCGCCCCGCGAAAAGATCCTTGAAGTTGCGACGTGAGCGCCGATTGAGTCGAAAGCGGATACCGGCGTCGCGCACCTGAATGACGTGTTCGTCAGCCATCAGATCTCCTTCAAAACTGCGCGCTCGGTGCGCGAGAAGACCAGCACGCCGATGCCGACCAGGATGGCACTCATGAGTGCTCCGACGGCGACCGCATACCAATCGAGCTGATCGGGGAAGAATGCTGCGCGGTAGAGCGAGAAGATTCCCGCGAGAGGGTTGAACGCAGCAAGCTGGTCAACCCCGAGTTTCTCCAAATCAGGGATGCCGTAAATGATCGGCGAGGCGTAGAACAAAAAGCGCAGTGCCAACTTGGTCGCGCGCTCAAGATCGCGGAAGAACACCACGAGAGGTGCAACGATCAGCCCAACGCCAATCGTCAGGAGCGCTTGAAGTGCAACGCCAAGAAGGAAGTACACCGCTTCCCAGTGCAGCACGGCGCCGGTGGCAATCGCGAAAGCGGCGAGCACCGGCAGGCTGGCGATGAATTCGATCCCCTTCGAGAGCACGAGTCGCGCCACCCAAATGGTGCGAGGGATTTTGGTGGAGCGGATGAGCTTGGCCTCACGCAGATAGGCACGAGTGGCATCCGAGACGGCGCCGTTGAACCACATCCAGGGCAGCAGCGCTGCGAGCAAGAAAACGATGTAGGGCTCTTCGCCCACCGATCGTTCAAAAACTTGAGTGAAGACGAACCAGTAAATGCCAGCCATGACTAGAGGGTCGAGAATCGACCACACGTAGCCGAGGGCTGAGGTGGAGTACCGCACGCGCAGGTCGCGGACAGTCAGCAACCAGAGAGTGCGGCGGTATCGGGTGAGGGGTGACCACTTGGGTCGCTCAAGAGCTGTGTTCGCCACGCCCCTATAGTAGGCGGGCAAATGATGAAACGTCGGCACTGCGCTGATGCGCGGTGCCGACGTTTCGTGTCATAGGGCCATTTTGCCCCGACGAAGTCTGCTCAGACGAAGAGGTTGGCGCGCTCGAGGTCCTCGGCAAAGTCGACCTCGATGGCGTAGAGGTCAGAGATGTCGATGGGCTCGATCATGAGGCCGTCTTCTTCAATGGCGAGTTCGATACCGCGCTCGAAGTAGTCCTGGTCGCCGACCTTCTTGAGGTGACGCAGTAGCGTCGCCTTCGCGTCGCGCGAGATGTAGTTGATTCCGACAGCCTCGCCGAGGCCACCCTTGACGGTCTTGGAGAGTTCCTTGATGAAGCCCTCGGCGTCGGTCGTGTACTTGACCTCTTCGTCGGAGACCTTTGCGGTGTTGACGCTCACGAAGGACTGATCGCGTGTGACCATTGCTGCGGCGCGCTCGAGAGCGGTGGGGTCGAAGACGACATCGCCGTTCATCCAGAGCACTCCACCAGGAGCGGATGCCTGAAGCGCACGCATGAGGCTCTTCGACGTGTTGGTCTGGTCGTACTGCTCGTTGTAAACGAAGGATGCTTCGGGGAAGGCCTCGATGATGTGCTCGAGCTTGTAACCGACAACGATTGTGACCTTAACGTTGTTGCCAAAGGCCTGGTGAATGTTGTCGAACTGCTGCTTCATAATCGTGCGACCGTCACTGAGCTCAGTGAGGGGCTTGGGAAGTGAACGGCCCAAGCGGCTGCCCATTCCGGCAGCTAGAATTACGACTTGTGTAGTCATGGTGGTCTCCTCAGTAGTTCTGGGATGCGTGAATGAGGCTTGTACTTAACCTGCTGTTCACCCGAGATTGGTTCGATAGACACACCTTTGTGCGTTAGCCAGAGTATCGGGGCGAGTCGAGAACTCCATAGATTTTGTGGGGTTGTTGTCTATTTGTGATACACGCTCATTCCTGAGGCAAGTGATTGGTAGGTTTGGACAGTGGAAAATGCCCAAACACCCGACGAGGGCAAGAAGTCTGTGAATAAGCCGGTAGCGAAGCCCGCTGCGCCAGGCCGAAAGCCCGCTTCTGCTCGTCCGTCCCGCGCGAAATCGGCCGCAACGACCTCTACGAGCAAAGCAACACCCGCAAGCGGGTCTAAGTCCAAGGCCAAGCCCGCTGCGAAGCCCAACGCGAAGCCTGCTCGCAAGCCCGCTCCCGCGGCCGGTGGCGGGGCTTCCGTTCGCGCTACCCCTGCGACAGCACGCGCAGCAGGGGAGAGCAGCACGGTGAAGTCTCCGGCCGCGCGCAAGCCTGCAGCGCGCAAGCCTGCAGCGCCCAAGCCAGCGGCACGCAAATCGGCGACTCAGAAACCTGTCCCGCGCAAGCCCGCGGCTGCGACCGTTGACTCCGTGCCTGCAGATTCCGCGATTGCCGAAGCGGCGATTCAGGCTCCTGCCACCGACGACGCGATTACAACGGAGACGGGCATCACACCCGCCACAGACGCGACTGAGGTCGCGGACTTCGCTGAGGACACCGACGTCGCGGACCCGACTGTGGTGCAGAGCGAAAGCGTCGAACTAGTAGTGGCGACCGATGAGTCAATCGCCAGCGACTCCGAGGTAGTCGAGAAGCCCGACGCGGTTCTCGCAGGCCTCGCACGCTTGCGTGCGCTTGCCTCGCAATTCGCCCCGCCGGTGGAAACGAAGACCGAAACTGAGCCAACAGTCGAGCCAGCAGTCGAGCCGGCAGCAGATCTCGATGATGATCTTGAAGGCTCATCGGAGGCGGCGCTCGCCGAGACTGTTGACGCCCCTAACTCAGAATCCTCGGCACCGAGCGACGATGCGGAGGACTCTGCAGCTTCCACAACGATTGCGGAGCCTGTGGACGACGATGAGACCGAGGATTCCGCTGCGGCCGCTGAGGCGCAAGTCGAGCGAAACGATGCTGCTCCGGAGAGCGACTTAGAGCCCGAACCCGAACCCGAAGCAGAGCCCGAGACCGAAGCAGAACCCGAAGCAGAGCCCGAGCCCGAGCCCAAGTTTGAGGCCGGTCCAGAAACCACCCCCGAGCCCGAGCAAGAGCCGGAGCCGGAGCTTGCGGCCGCGAGTGACAACACCGCGCTGACCGAGGTGACCCTCGGTCACGGACTCGAGCCGGCATCCGAGGATGTTGTTCTCGAAGTCCGTGGACTTTCCAAGGACTTTGGCGAGACCGTAGCGGTCGACGACATTACGCTGACCGTGCGTGCAGGAGTGTTCTACGGAATCGTTGGCCCGAACGGCGCCGGTAAGACCACGACGCTGTCGATGATTACCGGTCTGCTGCGCCCCGATTCGGGAACCGCAAGCGTCAATGGTGTCGACGTGTGGACCTCGCCTGAAACGGCGAAACGGTCCATTGGTGTGCTTCCTGACCGCCTTCGTATTTTTGACCGCCTTACTGGCTCACAACTCTTGTACTACTCCGGTGTTCTCCGCGGGCTGAACGCGACCGAAGTTCGCAAGCGTTCCGCTGATCTCGCCACCGCGTTCGGGCTGGACGATGTCATGGGCCGACTCGTGAGCGACTACTCCTCTGGAATGCTCAAAAAGGTTGCGCTGGCAGCAGCCATGATCCATTCGCCCCGCCTCTTGGTGCTCGACGAGCCCTTCGAGTCGGTCGACCCAGTGTCGGCGGCGACGGTTACTCGCATCCTCAAGCAGTATGTCGACGCCGGCGGCACAGTGCTGCTGTCGAGCCACCGCATGGAACTCGTTCAGCGCGTTTGCAGCCATGTCGCCGTGATCGTCGAGGGCAAGCTGCTTGCCGACGGAACGATCGATGAGGTGCGCGATGGAAAGTCGCTCGAAGACCGTTTCGTGCAGCTGACCGGCAAGAACTCTACCGGGGGAGGGCTCGAGTGGTTGAGCAGTTTCTCCGACTGAAACTGACGTTCCTCGCGAACTCATTCCGGCGCGGACCACTCGTCGCAGCCAGCATGGTGCTCATGCTCGCCTACAGCGCGGTGCTCGCCATCATCGCCATCATCTCGATCGCGGGTCTGCGCACCACCACCGCCGAAATTACCGGAACAACCATTGTCGTTTTCGGCTCCATCGTTCTGGGCGGCTTTTTGGTGATGCCCCTGGGATTCAATGCGGATGATCCGCTCGATCCTCGTCGATTCTCGTACCTTCCCCTCTCTCGCATCCGGCTCACGCTGCTCCTGCTTCTGGTGGGTGCCGTCAGTATTCCCACGGTCATGCTTGTGGGACTGGGAATAGCACAAGTGATCGCGTGGTCGCGCACACCAGCGACCGCAATCATTGCTGTGCTGTCGACGATCATCGTTCTCGTCACCGCTGTTGTCGGCGCGCGCCTTGCCAGCCTGGTGGCCACGCGCTACCTCAGCACACGCCGCCTCCGCGAAACGTTCGGCTTCATGGCAGTGACCGCCGTTATTGCGACTCTTCCGATCGCTGTCGTCATCGCCGTTGCCGACTACGGATCGCAAGTGCTGCCTGCGCTCAGACGAATCGCTGCAGTGATGGAGTGGACGCCACTCGGAGCCGCCTTCAGCGCGCCAGCAGCCCACGCAATGGGGCATGATGGCGAAGTAGTGGCGAAACTAGCGATCGCCATTGGATTCCTCATTGTGCTGGCTGCCGGTTGGTATGCACTTCTCAACTACGTGCTTTCCCGGCCCGAGGTAAGTGCTGTTGGTGCCTATCGTTCAGGGCTCGGCTGGTTCCGCCTCATGCCGCCGACTCCGCTCGGAGCCGTTGCCGCCCGCAGCCTCAGCTACTGGGCTCGCGACGCGCGCTACTTTGTGGCCCTCGCGGCGATCCCGATCATCCCCATCGCCATGGTCGCAGCGCTCATGGTCGGCGGAATCGGCGCCGACGTCATCGCGTGGATTCCCGTCCCCGTCATGTGTCTATTCCTTGGGTGGAGCGCTCACAACGATGTCGCTCACGACAACACTGCACTATGGACCCATGTGTCGGCCCATACTCGAGGAACAGACGACCGCTGGGGCCGCATCGTGCCAAACCTGCTAGTCGGCATCCCGCTTGCTGTCATCGGAAGCATCATCACCGTCATCATCGTCGGAAACGGCGAAGCGCTCCCCGGGCTCATCGGGCTCAGTCTCTGCGTGCTTTTCGCCGGGCTCGGAGTCTCCAGCGTGAGCTCCGCTGCGTTCCCCTACGCGGCACCCCTGCCCGGCCATGGCGCGTTCATCCAGCCTCAGGCCCTCGTCTCGAACGCTGCGACGGTTCAATCGATGACCTTCTTGGTCACGCTGCTGTTCGCCGTGCCGGTTGTCGCCGTTGTGCTCGTCAACCCCTTTGTGGAGCTTCAGCCGAACTGGGCCGCATTCTTGGTCGGAGTGCCACTTGGTCTCCTCGCGCTCGTTGTCGGAGTCTTCTGGGGCGGGCACATCATGGTGCGTCGCGGACCAGAGCTTTTGGCTCTGTCTTCACAGAACTAGAATTGACCCATGGCTGACACCGATATCACTGGCGGCGGAACCGACACTCTCGACCGCGAACTCGAAGAACTGCTGAACCAAGAGCAGGTTGAAGAGGGCGACCACGAGCGCTTCTCGCACTACGCACCCAAGAACAAGATTATGGAATCGGCGCTCTCAGGCAAGCCGATTCGTGCGCTCTGCGGCAAGCTGTGGACGCCCGGTCGCGACCCCGAGAAGTTTCCGGTCTGCCCCACCTGCAAAGAGGTCTACGAAAAGATGAAGCCCTAGCGGTACACCGTCGGCAACACGGGCTCGCCGCGAGAAAGCCGAAAGGCAGTCTGCGGTAGCTCGGCCATGGCATCCTCGCGGTGATCACGCGCGGCGAGCGTTCCGCCATCGCCTAGCCACTGAGCATCAGCGGCTCCCGCGGTCATGAGCGGCACGATGAGGTCGCGGCTCGCTGCCTCGGGCCGGGCATCCTCGATCTGATAGATCAGTTCGGATGTCGCAACACCGTTGTCCAGCGTGCGAATCGCCGCTTTGTGGCCGCCTACCGTCGCCTTGGCGGTGGACTTCTTGGCAACTGACACCCAATCGCCGTCGTCGTTCTGGTGGGCAACAAGCTTGTAAACCATGCCGGCAGCCGGGTATCCCGAACCGGTGACAACCGAGGTGCCAACACCAAATGAGTCGACGGGTGCGGCGCGCAACGCAGCGATGGCGTGTTCATCGAGATCGTTCGTGACGGTGATGCGAGTCTTGGTGGCGCCGAGCGAATCGAGTTGAGCGCGAACCGACGCAACCTGGGTGGCCAAGTCACCGGAGTCGATGCGCACTGCGCCGAGGCCCGTTCCCGCAACCTTCACCGCGAGTTCGACCGCGTTCTCGACGTCATAGGTGTCGACGAGCAGCGTGGTCGAGGGGCCGAGCGCATCCACTTGGGCCTGAAAAGCTTCTTCTTCGGAGTCGTGCAGCAACGTGAACGAGTGCGCGGCGGTGCCCATCGTCGGAACGCCCCAACTGCGCCCTGCCTCGAGGTTGCTGGTTGCGCTGAAGCCGGCGATGTATGCAGCGCGAGCGGATGCCACGGCCGACCGTTCTCCCGTGCGGCGTGAGCCCATCTCGGCGAGGGGCCGCGCGTCGGCGGCAGAGACCATGCGCGCCGCCGCGGATGCCACAGCCGAGTCGTAGTTCAGCACGCTGAGTGCGAGAGTTTCGAGAAGCACTGCCTCGGCGAAGGTGCCTTCGACGGTGAGCACGGGGGAGCCGGGGAAGTAGGCGTCGCCCTCGCGATAGCCGCTGATGTCTCCCGTGAAGCGGTAGTTTGCGAGCCAGTCGATGGTCGCGGGGCTCACGATCGAATTGCGCGCCAGGAAGCTGAGCTCTTCGTGGCCGAAGCGGAAGTCTTCGATCAGCTCTAGGAGACGGCCGGTGCCGGCAACAATGCCGTAACGGCGGCTGTCAGGTAGGCGGCGGGCGAACACTTCGAATACGCACCGGCGTTCGTGGCGGCCACTGCCGATAGCGGCGTCGAGCATGGTCAGTTCGTATTGGTCTGTTAGCAACGCGGTACTCACTCGACCAGCGTACGCGACAGTCCCTCAGCG
>Ga0209344_10005831_pt1 | contig 10426 bp, 8 predicted proteins | sample Cruoilmetagenom6_FD_187293 | JGI IMG/M metagenome (GOLD analysis project Ga0209344, IMG submission 187293) | Oil polluted marine microbial communities from Coal Oil Point, Santa Barbara, California, USA - Santa Barbara Oil Seep Sample 6 (SPAdes)... | ecosystem: Environmental > Aquatic > Marine >...
TCTCTTTACAGCCGTATTTGTTGTCGAACTTCGACTTGGTGACAGAGTCGTTCACATTGATCGCGGGGAAGGGCAATTGGCCCTGTTTCACCAGATCATAGAGACGGTGCACGCCAGTGGTGGTCTCTTCGGATACACCTTTGATCTGGTCGCGCATCTTGGTGAACCAGCCGGGGCTTTCGGCCATACGCTTCTTGATCTGCGCGAAGATCGCTTCTTCTTCCTCAGACTTCGGAACGGAAATCAGATCGTCCTCGCCATTCTCAACCCGCGCGCCGAGCAGAATGTACAGCGTCGCATCGCCGCCATCGTCAAGGATCAGGTTCGGGCCATCGGGGAACATGAAGGATTTGTCGAGGTAATCCCAATGCTCAACCAGCGACTGGCCTTTGATGGCGAAGACCGGGACACCCGCTTCGGCGATGGCCGCCGCGGCATGGTCTTGGGTGGAGAAAATGTTGCAAGACGCCCAACGCACATCCGCGCCAAGTACGACGAGAGTCTCAATCAGAACGGCGGTCTGGATGGTCATATGCAGCGAGCCAACGATCCGCGCGCCTTTCAGTGGCTTGCTCTCACCGTATTCCTCACGCAGGGACATCAGGCCCGGCATTTCGGTTTCAGCGATATCCAATTCCTTTCGCCCGTAGGCCGCGAGGTTTTTGTCTTTTACGATATAGTCTTTGGACAAGGTGGTTACCTATTTTTGAATAAGAAAGTTGTTTTGGCTGCCAGCCAGTCGTTCACGGGTTCATCATCCGGGAAATTCATCACATGGCACCTAGCCTTAGAATGTAAAGCCGAAAGAATGTCACGTCTTACCTGTAATCGGCTGAAGTGATCCTATAGGGCATTCCGGAGTACATCTTCTTTGTCGGTCTTTTCCCAAGTGAAATTAGGAAGCTCACGACCAAAATGTCCGTACGCGGCCGTTTGCCGATAGATTGGCCGCTTAAGATCTAGCATTTTGATTAACCCGCCGGGGGTTAGGTCAAAATGCTCTCGCACAAGCTGAGCAATTTCAGTATCCGTGAGCTTTCCTGTTCCAAACGTGTTGATCGAAATCGAGGTCGGTTCACTTACGCCAATTGCATAAGAGATCTGAATTTCACAACGATCTGACAATCCTGCCGCCACAACGTTTTTAGCGACATAGCGGCCGGCATAGGCAGCTGAGCGGTCTACTTTTGAAGGGTCTTTGCCAGAGAATGCACCCCCACCATGGCGTGCCATACCACCATAGGTGTCCACAATTATCTTACGGCCGGTAAGACCGCAGTCCCCGACCGGGCCACCAATAACAAAGTTGCCAGTTGGGTTAATATGAAATTTCGTATCTTCAGTTAACCATTCATCTGGAAGCACTGGCTTGATAATTTCTTCCATGACCGCTTCACGCAGGTCACTTAAGCTGATGGATGGATCATGCTGTGTAGACAATACGACAGCATCGACGCCCACCGGTTTGTCACCTAGGTATCGCAGGGTCAGCTGGCTTTTCGCATCTGGTCGCAACCAAGCCAGCTGGCCATTTTTTCTAACTTTGGATTGCTGCTCTACCAATCGATGGGCATAGAAGATCGGCGCAGGCATAAACACTTCTGTTTCATTGCTGGCATACCCAAACATCAAACCTTGGTCGCCTGCCCCTAGCGCCCTGTCGTCTGCCTCGTCTACACCCATCGCAATATCTGACGACTGTTTTCCTATTGCGTTGATTATGGCACAAGATGCGCCATCGAACCCTACATCGCTACTATTGTAGCCAATATCTAAAATCACTTCTCGAATGAGGTCTTCCAAATCGATATAAGTAGACGTTCGAACTTCCCCTGCCACGATGGCCATGCCCGTTTTAACCATGGTTTCTACAGCGATCCGGGATTCTGGATCGTCTTTGAGCATCGCATCCACAATCGCATCAGAGATTTGATCAGCTAATTTATCTGGGTGACCTTCGGAGACGGACTCTGACGTGAATACACTGTAGTTGGACATTCGTTTTCCTTGTAGACTCTAAAATGCTTAGCATTTTTAATGGGGCAGCCAACTGACACCGCGACGATATTTTAACCGAAATCGCCACGCCAGAGGGGCTTAAATACCTAATAACGTAAACTATCAGCGGTTCGCTTGAAGCTACTCGTGCGAGGCCCCCTGCACCGCCTTCTCGTCGCCCAATTCCTTCTTAAGCCCCGCAATCTCTGCCCTGAGCGCCTCATGTTCGGCCATGCGCCGTTTGAGAAAATCTGTAGTCAGCTTCGCTTTGTCGAGCACCCCGCGCGGCGTCAAAACATAGGCGTAGCGCAGTTTATTACCGGAAGCGCGAAAATTAGTGACCTTCACCTGGCCTTTTTCAACAAGACCTTTGAGACAGTAATTGACCACCCCCAGACTTATCCCAAGCGCCTTTGCCAAGTCTCGCTGCGAGAGCTTGGGGTCGGCTTCGAGCGCCCGCATCACGCGGAAGCGAATATCGTCATCACTGGATCTGATCATTGTCTTATGGTGCCACGGCTACCGCACCAGAGCATGCGGGATGCAGCTCCAGGGGGCGAACAGGCATAGCGTTCACGGATGAACGCATAACGACGCGCTGCAGCAATTGGAAGACCAGTTTTGAGAGATTCACTAGGCGCCGCTTAGGCACGCGCCTCTATAAAGTGGCAGTGCCCAGGTTGGATATGCGCGGCCGTCAAGCGACCTGTGAGATAGGCGCCAGTGTCCACCGCGATCCGATCAGCAGATAGTTTGGCCCGCCTGACGACCGTATGGCCATGAACAACAATATTGCCATCCGTGCGGGGCTTCGTCAAAAAATCGGGATGGCCCCAAAGCAAAACCGATCCACGTTGGTCTTCGGGCGGGCGGTTGGGCGACATTGCTGCATGTACGCAATGCATGTTGCCGGTCGACCAGTGTTTGGGCAGCACACGTAGCCATTCTTGCAAGCCTTTGGGCAGCGCATCTTCAAGCTGCCGGGCTAAGCCGACCGTCGCGCCCGACATAATGGCATCGTCTGGCACCTCAATGCCGAAGCTAGTGAGCGTGGCAACACCACCATTCCGCAGCCACCCCACTCCCGTCCCCGCAGGATCGTCAATAAAGTTGAGCAACATACGCTCGTGATTGCCCATCAAACAGATCACGCGATCCGGCCTTGATTGGCTCAACTTATAGAGCAGAAGCAAGACCTCCCGGGATTGCGTGCCGCGATCAATATAGTCGCCCAGAAAAACGCAGGTCTCATTTCCGCAAGCCACCTCATCCAAGAGGCCGAACATCTGATTGAGGTGATCGGCGCAGCCATGGATATCACCGATTGCAAAGAAGGCCGCCGCCGGGCGGATTTGCGGTGAAGTGACATTCTTAGGCGCCGAACGGCGCCGAGGATCAAGCTGGGATAGGATGCGGGGTAGCAAGGTTTTGTCCCGGTGTATTCGAGGCCGACTTTGAAGTTATTGAAGCTCGAGTTAGCTGCACTGCGGCCGATAGGCCACAGCTAATTCGCATGGGCCTCCGACGAGCTTATAATCGCCGATCCAAGCGGTTTCTCTGGGTTCGGGCGCCATATTCCTTGATTGGCAGCGGTTGATCTAGCATGCACAAGGAGCCAAGAAGAAAACGATCTTTGGGATAAGCCTCCAGGTCAGGATACCGGGCATCGTCGGCCCACCCAAGAGCGGCTCAGACCATTATCCCTATTGCTTTTTGCATTACGCTTACCGCCGCATGGAGTACGCCAAGAACCTGTTGCAAAAACGGCATAAAGGGAGAAACAAGCGCCTATGCCGAGCCGAGCGGGTTGTGTCCTGCCGCCTCTATGAAGATGCTTAGCGCAACTCGAATTCTGAGAGTCTGCCACAATAGGCTCCGGTGGAAAGCGTTCAGGCGCGGGTCACCGTTCCAACATCAATTGCATATGCCGCTCCCCGAGTGCATGCCAAAGGTTTGTCCATGTTTAAACATTTGATCGCTATCTCACTTTTGTCCTTCGCCGCAGGCTGCGGTGTGGCCTATGTTTCGCCCACCGTCTCTGAAGAAGAAGGCAAGGTGCGCATTGTGCGTTTGACATCAGAGACAGTAGCGGCGGCGAACAGTGCGGCCTATGTCCCAAAAGAGCTTCCAGCTGCATTTTTCCAAAACGCTGGCGGCGCGGGCGCGATGCGCGGCGCCGGTGCCACCCCTGCACCTGTCTCAGAGATCCAAACACGCCCTGCCGACTTGGCCTTGCGTGTTCCCAAAACACCCCCAAGCACCACATATGAGATTGGCGTAGGTGATGTGCTCCTGCTCGCCTCGCGAAGTGGGGGTAGCACAGTAGAAGAACTCAGCGGTTTATTAGCCGCACAAAACCGACGCCAAGGCTATACCGTTCAAGATGACGGCGCGATTGCGATTCCAGATGTCGGGCGGGTCACTGTTGCTGGTTTGACTCTCGAGGACGCTGAAGCCGCTCTGTTCCAACGCCTTCTGGAAGCTCAGATTGACCCCTCCTTCAGCCTCGAAATTGCTGAGTTCAACTCAAAACGGGTCTCCATCGGCGGTGCGGTCGGAACCGCGGCAGTCATTCCGATCACCCTCACCCCCCTCACACTAGATCAAGCGATCGCAACAGCCGGCGGCATCCAAACACCTGATCTGGAATACGCATCTATTCGCCTCTACCGCCAAGGCGATCTCTTTCAGATTCCGCTGGAAACCTATTTGGAGTCTCCCGACCTGCAAAAAACACGGCTTGTCGCTGGTGACAGTATTTTCGTCGATACCGAATATCAGCTAGATCGCGCGCAAGCATATTTTGCGGAGCAAATCACGCTGCGCCAATTCCGTCAGCAAGCACGCGTACAAGCCCTTGCGGAACTGCAAGCGGAAGTGACCCTGCGCCGGGCTGCGCTCGAAGAAAGCCGGTCAAACTTCGAGGCCCAATTGGACAATGATGCTATTGCCCGCGACTATGCCTACCTAACTGGTGAGGTGAGCCAACCGGGCCGGTTTACCTTACCCTTCGGCCGTACGGCATCGCTGGCCGACGCGCTTTATTCCCATGGCGGGTTTGATACGCAAACCGGCAACCCAACCCAAATCTATGTCCTACGGGGATCGCCGGACAGCAGCGAAGCGGTGACCGCTTTTAATCTGAACGCCCAAAATGCAGCAGAACTTATCCTAGCCACCCGGATGGAGCTGCGGCCGAACGATGTTATCTTCGTTGCAGAACAGCCCGTTACCCGATGGAACCGCGTGATCACTCAGATCACCCCATCATTGCTGACCAGCGTCGCAAGCTCTGTAAATTAGCGGTATTCTGCTATTCGCCTCTGTGACGGGGTTTGAAGATGAGCTGTAGGGGGGGCATTGACTAGCTCTCCCCCTATTCATGCTAAGGTAGCAAGAGTTCGCCCAAACGTCGGGAGCTTCGCGAGGCAACATTCCGTCGACGCCGCGCGTAAGTTAAGACAGTCGATATTCGGTTATCGGTGACCGCGCTCTGTTCTTGTTGCCCACCCATGGTACTTGCGAATAAAGGACCAAGAATGTCGGATGCGCCTAAAATGGGCTGGTTCGTAGCGCAACTGCGCCCGAATGGACTTGCGCAAGCCCGCGTCCATCTGCGTCGTCAACGGTTTGAAAGTTTTTCTCCGGAGCGGATGGGCACTCGACCGCATCAGAGCCGTCTTATACAAAAGCGCCAACCGTTGTTTCCAGGTTATCTTTTTGTCCAGTTCGATCCAGCCACCCCTGGCTGGACTGCAATTAACAATACCCGCGGCATTGCGCGGCTTCTCTTGCAGGATCCACGCCGTCCACGTCCGCTGCCGCAAGGCCTCATCGCCGGCCTTCAAGCCCGCTGCAGTTCCGACGAGCTTTTAAAGCCCGCAGATGATCTCAAAGTCGGGGAACAGATCCGGATCCTGTCAGGCCCTTTTGCAGATTTTATAACCCGAGTTGACCAGCTCCCAGATTCCGAGAGGGTTGGCGTTTTGCTAGACTTAATGGGGCGCGATGTCCGGACATCGCTGCACCGCAGTCACGTCAGCAAATTAAGCTAGCGATATCATCGGCCGAGAGTTCATAAACGCAACTCATTAGGCTTTCTTGAGAAACCGATTGTGGGCTTCAACATCCGTCCGGAATGTACCTTCGTAAGCTACGTTGTCATTGTCCACGGAGAAAGCTTGCAGCGTCCACTTAGCTTTGCCAGACTCTCGAAAAATCTGAACATTTAGAACTTCGCTCTCCCGAACATAGGTACCAGACAACGGTGACACCTGAAGGCTTGATCGTTTATTGCCGAGTGATCCAACTCCGAAATAGCGGACCCGACGGAAGCGTCGCGCAGGGAAGAATCTTACTGCAGCCAAGTAAGTCACTACGAACAAGAGAATAAAGCTTGCCAGTGCAATCGTTGCCATGATGGGTTGATTCCACAGCAAGACTCCAACCGCGATCGGAGCCGAGAAAAGTGGCACAAGAAGTAGGCTTGCAATTGGGTTATCGAACCGGCCCCGGCGCCCCTTCAACATGGCGACGGTTCGTACGGCGATATGGTGAAAATGCAGCCGATCCGGTTGGCCGGTTGCGCGGCGTGTGGCGCGCCGGCGCACGATCGAAAGAAGCGTGTCGCAGACCGGCCAAAAGAGCAATAACAAAACGGCCATGCCCGCCACAGAGGGGTTCCGGGCAACAAGAACAATCCCAAGCCACGCTATAATATGGCCGATACCGTAAGCCCCCGCGTCACCCAGGAAAATGCGCCCGAAGGGCCAGTTCAAAATAAAAAAACCGAAAATCGAAGCCGCCAGGAGCCCCGCTACAAGCTGGATATCTGTATCCCCAGTGTGACCCGCAATCGCAATAAAGCCTATGGACGCTGCCATAGAATAAAGCGCTGAAAGACCGTTTAACCCGTCCACCAAATTTAATGCATGGCACGTGCCGGCAGACCAAAGCAGGGTGATCATAATGGCAGGAACAACCCATTCCAACAATGCACCCTCGGTTAGACCTAAGTCAGGCACAAGAGACCCAGTGACGCCGATCGCAAGGGCTGCGGAAATGAAGGCTGCAAAAAGCCGATTACGGGGACTAACATTCCGGTAAATATCTTCGAGTAGCCCGGCCCAGAACACAACTGCACCTGCTGCAAGGGCAAAAAGAAGGTCGTGCCCTATGTCACTGGTATAGAACACACAGCCAATAGTAAGGCCCGAAATGATTCCTATACCCCCGACACGCGGGGTTGGACATGTATGTTGGGCCTGCGGTGCAGAAAGATCGCGGAGCATGTGCTCAGGCGACATAAGAAGATTCGGACGTGCAATAAAAAGTGTGCTCAGTGCCACACTAACGAAAAAGACAACGCCGAATATCAGTAAATCGTACATCAGAAAAGAACCTAGGAACTACAAACATTGGCACATTGAATAAGTGTGCCGGAAAAAAGACAATAAATTATGACGTATTTTAGCGGCTGCAGGAGAAGCTACAAGGGGCTTGCATAGATAGTCTTTCATGCTGGACGTCTAACTCCTCGCGCCATACGTAGAAATAAACCTTGCAGGTGTCCCATCACAAAAGCCTGACGCCATACTGCCGGAAGCGTTGGCCCGTCGCATACTACATTCCCAGCATTTTTGTCGCGGCACGCGCTAATTGCCATTTGCCGGGCCGCCTGACAAGTGTGTCCAAGCGGATTCACGCCTGTAGCTCTGTATGGGAAAAATAGGAAATACAATCATCCTATGATTGTACATCAATGCATATTTCAGTTAGCCAGAAAGCCATAAGTGCGGAATGCTAGACGCTACATTCAAATGTGGCGAGAACGAGCCAGAACGCCCTCCCATACAATCCTCTCGTTCCCCCGAAATCTGGACTTCAGATGCGCCCGCAAGGCGAGGTCGCGCTCGGGTCTTAATAGAAGGTAGCATTGGAAAGTGTTTAGGGTTAGGAGACGCCAACAGAGTTGATACCGGTTACCAATAGACAGCATGAAACAGTTCTCCAGTGCATCTGGGCACCCCCATAACGAAGCTACCGACGGCGATGAAATTGACCTTGCCAATCTGCTGCAAACTCTTTGGCGCGGCAAGTTGTGGATCGCCCTGTGTGGATTTCTTGCGCTCTGTCTTGGAGTTTTTTATGCCTATGGGATCGCGGTCCCAGTCTACACTGCTAAGTCTGCCGTAGCCCTTGAGAGCCGGCAGGAGCAGGTGATGGATATTGAGAGCGTGGTTACCGGACTGGGCGGCGATCAATCGACAATCAACACCGAAGTCGAGGTTCTTCGTTCGCGCGGATTGATCGAGACACTGGTGTTAGACTTAGATTTGCTAAGCGATCCAGAGTTCAACAGCGCTCTTCAGCCCAGCCCTCGGTTTTCGATTGCCGTGATTGTTGGAGCTGTGCGAGGTATCTTTGGTGTCCAAGAGCCTTCTTTTGTCGTTTCCGAAAGAACCACACTCGACAGGACCATCAACGCAGTTCTTGACGCCCTCTCTGTGTCTAATCTGCGCCAGAGTTTCGTTTTTGAGATAACAGCAACAACGCAAGATCCGGCCAAATCGGCCTTGATCGCCAACCGGCTTGCTGAACTCTACATTGAGAACCAAATTTCCGTTAAGTTTGAGAAGACAGAAGCGGCGACAGCTTGGCTTAGTGAAAGAGTTAGTGGACTGCAGGTAGAATTGGAATCGGCTCAAGCGGAGCTGAAGAACTTCTCCACAAATACTGATCTTATCAATGCAGATGCACTCGGAGCGCTTAACCGGCAAGTGAAAGACCTTAGGGATCGGCGTTTGACGCTCGCGGCCCAAGCGGAGGCAGCGAGAACACAGTTAGAAAGGTTGCAGAATGCTGCAAAAACGGGTGATCCAAACGCCTTTGCCGAAGTAGCCCAAGACGCTCTGCTGGATCAGGCTTTGCTGCGATTAGAACAAGGACGTGAGGGCGGCCGAGAGGCATTTACTTCGCGCAGCGACACACTCGTTGCCCAAGCAGAGCTTGAAGCGGCCCGTGCCCGTTCTCAGTTAGCCGCCCTTGAAGCTTCTATCGCTGACGTGACATCGCGCATTGATAATCAGTCCCTAGAATTGGTGACATTGGAACAGTTGCAGCGCGAAGTTGAAGCCAGCCGGCTTCTTTACGAGGCGTTCCTGAGCCGATTAAAAGAAACGAGCATTCAGCAGGGTATCCAGCAGGCTGATAGTCGTGTCCTGAGCCGGGCTGTGGTCCCCCCTGCCCCTTCCGCACCGCGAAAGTCACGCGTACTCGCGCTATCTTTAATTCTTGGCTTAATGGCCGGTGCCGCAGCGGTGTTGCTGCGTGAAATGGCTCAAAATACATTCCGGACACCAGAAGATCTTGAAGCGAAAACGGGATATACGGTGATTGGCCAAATCCCTAAGATTTCTGTGAAAGCGCGCAGGAACGTTCTTGAATATCTGACGCAGAAGCCGAATTCCGCAGCGGCTGAGGCCGTGCGGAACCTTAGAACTTCAATCCTTCTAGCGAACCTCGATACGCCTCCAAAGGTCATTATGTCCACTTCTTCAGTACCGGGCGAAGGAAAGACGACCCAATCAATCGCCCTAGCGCAAAACTTTGCGGGACTGGGTGCAAAAGTACTACTGATTGAAGGGGACATCAGACGCCGGGTGCTTTCCGAATATTTCTCTCACGATCATCCTTACGGATTCCTATCTGTAATGTCCGGGGAGATGTCATTGACTGATGCCATAGTACATGATGAAGGGTTAAATGCTGACATTCTTTATGGAGAACGATCGCGGGTAAACGCAGCTGATCTGTTTTCTTCAAGAACGTTTGGCGAGTTCATCGGAGAGTTGCGGAACCATTATGATCATATCATTATCGACTCGCCGCCCGTCCTCGCGGTCCCGGATGCACGCGTACTAGGTCAGTTGGTTGATGCAATTATCTATTCAGTAAAATGGGATAGTGTTACCCATCGCCAAGTATTGGATGGCTTGAGATCATTGGAAAGTGTCAATCTCAAGCCAAGCGGTTTAATTCTCAGCCAGATAGATCGTAATAAGTTAAAGCGTTATGGCTACGGCGACAGCTATGGGGCTTACGCAGGATACTATACAAACTGATATGCGTATCCAGACTTGCCAAGAGCGAGATTATAGGTTCGGCGGGCCATGGTTTTAATGTGAAAGCACTGTAAGCGAGTTTTCGATTTCATTGCATACTCGTGTTCCAGATGAGAGTTATGCTACGGAAAAACATCGGTAAGATAGCCATGCCCGGCACGTAGCAAGTTTTATGACGGGAGCCTTATTGGTTCCCCCGTTTGGTGGACATCTGTTGATTGTCACTGAGAACTGACCCGGTATTTTCACCGAGATTTGACCCACCCTCAGTTATGCGTCGTGGTCTATGATGCGGTCAATGTTTT
>Ga0209344_10005832_pt1 | contig 10424 bp, 10 predicted proteins | sample Cruoilmetagenom6_FD_187293 | JGI IMG/M metagenome (GOLD analysis project Ga0209344, IMG submission 187293) | Oil polluted marine microbial communities from Coal Oil Point, Santa Barbara, California, USA - Santa Barbara Oil Seep Sample 6 (SPAdes)... | ecosystem: Environmental > Aquatic > Marine...
TATCAGGATCAAAACAGAACTGAAGAATAATAGCTGGTTAGTGTGGTCTCAATCTTGGTATCCTGGTTGGGTCGCAATAATTGACGGCAAAGAGAAATTGGATGTTGAAAGGTCGAACTATATCTTCCAGGCCGTGTGCGTTCCTGAAGGTGAACATACAGTGGAAATAGTATATCGACCGGTATCTTTCTATCTTGGTGGCGGAATGACACTCTTATGCCTGGTTTTATTGATATCAGGTATAAGACTTAATAAAAAAAGAGAGAATATTAATTAAGCAAGCAGATCAATTGCCCTGACATCTAATGCTGCGTGCATTTTTTCCATATCATCCCTAAAATAATAAATGCCGATACCCAATACTATGGCCGTGATTAACCAGGCTGAAAGGCTGATCGACAATAGGGCTGTCTCAAGTGAGGATATCTCACTGATAGCACCCGCCAGAAGAGGAGCAAAAGCGGAACCAAGGTTTCCAAGGAAATATTGTATCGATGTTGCAGTACTACGAACTTCAGGGAGAACAACATCGTAAACCGATGTGGCAATATTTGGAGAAGCAAGGGGTATGAAAAAGCAGGTTATTGAAAGAAGTATTCTAAATGCGAAGATTTTTTCATGTGGCATCGAAAGGGTGATAGTCAGGAATATTGCCCCAAGAATAATGCCTGCAATAGAAACGATCAACCTGCCAGTTTTGAGTTTCTTATAGGCCAGATCGCCAAAAACGCCGCCGAGGAAATAGCCAGCGCCAATCATTAGTACGGCGGGAATCATGATTGATGAAATAATTTCAGGCGAATAATTCCGTTCAACTTCTAGGTAGCGAAAAGACCAAAAAGTGATCACTTGCCATGGCAATACGCCAACAAAACCCTGCAAAAAAAGGTATCTCAAACTTCGAATTTTCAGTAATCCAGGCAAGTTATTCCATTGGGCTTTAGCGGTATCGGGGTTGCTGAGCAAAGATAGCTCAGGTTCGCTTGAACCCCTAGGAATATCTTTTACCCCAAAGTAAAGCAAAATCGCCAATAGCAAACCAATTGCCCCCGTGAACAGGTATATAATCCTCCACCCATATATTGGCGAAAAGTTCAAAGCAAGGAGAAGTCCCAGCAAATAACCGAGAGGGATAGAAAGTTGTAAAAAACCAAAAATTCTTGATCGTTGGGCCGGTGGGAAATAATCAGAGATCAAGGATCCGATACCAGGATAGCTTGAATCGTCGATTCCTGTAGAAGCTCGTGATAATAGGAAAAATCTTGCCGTGGGAGCGATAGCGCTTAACCAGGTTGTGATTCCCCAAACTAAGGAGGCAAGGGCCAACAATTTGGGGCGAGCAAATCGGTCAAAAAGAAAACCCCAGATTGGGTAAAAAATGCTACCGAGTATAAGCGAACCGGTAATGATTCCACCCATCTGAATTTCGGAGAGGTTGAATTCTTCCATGATGGGAGTGGTTAGCGGACCGATCAATAAACGGTCGGTCTGATGAAGAAGCATAAAAAGGAAAAAGATTATTACGGCGGTCCAGCGCTGTCGTTTGATGTTCAAAAGAGTCCTTTGTTAATCTAGAATTTCAAGGTAGATCCGTTTATTTTCACGTCCTTTACTCTTGTAGTCATTGATTCTGATCCGACCAACTTCGCTAGTATTCTTGACGTGTGTGCCACCGTCAGCCTGGAGGTCCAAACCTTCAATCTCCACAACCCTAACTTCAGTGATTTGTTTTGGAAGGAGGTTGATTTTTGTGCGAATGAGATCTGGAATTTGGAAGGCTTCATCGCGAGGGATGCTTCGCCAAGAAACCGGCAAACCTTTACTGATTTCGGTATTAACAGAGTCTTCGATGAGTTGAACGAAATCCTTTTTGAGAGAAGCAAATTCAAAATCCATCCTGCCCTGAAGTGGCGTCATATTTCCGCCAGTCACAGATGCGCCATAATCGCGGAATATTGCACCACACAGGACATGCATTGCCGTATGGGTTCGCATCAGTTGATATCGAAATTTCCAATCCAATTTGAAATCAGCCGAAGAGCCAACGTTGGGAAGCGAAACATCGCGTGGTAAAAAATGCACTATCTGGCCATTCACCATTTTAACTTTTGGGATTTGGATAGGACCCGAAGAAAGCAATAAAAGTCCTTTATCGTGAGGTTGGCCGCCTCCCCCTGGGTAAAAAGTTGTTTCACTTAAAATCAATCCATGATTTTCAAGATCGTGATCAGTGATCCTGGCCGTAAATTTACGAAGATAGCTATCGTCATGATAAAGTTTTGTTGTCATATGGATTTTCCTTTTCAATATAAGTATATTGATGCAAAAACACCTGAACACATTTGTGTCCAGGCGTAGAGAATAATATTGTTCCATATCAATTAGATCAGTCCAAGTTCTTTTCCAACTTTTTCAAAGATGACCAGAACTTGATCAAGCTGTTCGTCCGTGTGAGTTGCCATATAACTCGTCCGTAAGAGCTGCCTGCCAGGAGGAGTCGCAGGGCTAAGAATTGGATTTACAAATACACCATTCTCTAAGAGCAATTTCCAGGTTTTCAAGGTGAGCGTGTCATCGCCGATAATGATCGGTATAACAGGCGTCTCTGATAAGCCGATATCAAATCCAAGATTCTGATACTCTTTCCTCATTCGGGCAGCGATTTGGTTAACGCGATCAATGCGTTCTGGTTCGCGACGAATAATTTTGAGGGCAGCAAGGACGGCAGCCGCATTTGGTCCCGGGATACTCGCGCTGAATATTAATGAGCGAGCATTGTGTTTTATGTAGTCGATAATTCCTTTGTCGCCTGCCAGATATCCACCGATAGACGCGAATGATTTACTGAATGTTCCCATGATCAGATCTACTTTATCTGTCAGACCAAAATGCGCCGCAGTACCACGGCCGCCACCAAGGACTCCGACTGCGTGAGCGTCATCAACCATTAACCGGACACCGTATTCTTCACAAAGAGGGACAATTTCTGGCAAACGGGCGATATCTCCTTCCATGCTGTATAAGCCATCCACGACAAGAAGTTTGCCCCTATCGGCCGGTAGGCGAGACAATTTGCCTTCTAGGTCATCCATATCGTTGTGGCGGAAGCGAATCAAATCTCCATAGCTCAATCTTGCTCCATCAACAATGCTGGCATGATCTTCCTTGTCAAGAATGACGTATTCATTCCTACCAACAAGGGAGCTTATCGTACCTAAATTGACTTGCATTCCTGTTGAAAAGACCAACGCCTTTTCTTTTTGGATCCAATCAGCCAACTCGTTTTCGAGACGTTCATGGAGCTCTAGTGTGCCATTTAGGAACCTGGAACCTGTGCAGCTTGTGCCAAAGCGGGAAATCGCCTCTCTGGCGGCTTCCTGAACCTCTGGATGTGTGGTTAGGCCTAAGTAATTGTTTGAGCCACACATAATAAGACTTTTGCCTTTGTACTTAGCGACACTGCCCTCGCTCTCCGAGAGGGGAATAAAGTATGGATAAAGACCTGCAGCCTGGGCGTCTCGGGCATCAGAAAAATTTTCGCATTTTGTAAATATGTCCATTTTACTAGTCCTGAATTCTATATTAAAAAGAAATATTAATTGGTTGTTAACAATATAACAATAGGGGATAGAGGTGGTTGCGCAGCTGTCAGCTATTAGCAAGGTGTATTGCTTGACACAGTTATACCATTATGTTAACCTTTTTTAGGCTATTTCAAATTTAACTATTTTCGCAGCATAATAGCAGGGAGAGTGGCAATTGTCTGGGTCCAGATCCAAACAAATGGTTGAAGAGTTGAAGAATTTGCAGATATCGTCACCAGATATTCAAGCATCCGCAGTTGTGAGTGTTGATGGTCTAATCATTGCATCTGCACTGCCCGGAAATGTCGAAGAGGACAGAGTGTCTGCAATGTCCGCTGCTATGCTGTCATTGGGGGAAAGAATATCTCTTGAGCTCAGGAGAGGCGGCCTGGACCAGGTTTATATCAGGGGCGATAATGGATATGTATTGCTAACCTCTGTTGGCCAAGATGCAGTATTAACGGTCATGGCCAGCGTCAATGCTAAACTTGGGCTGATCTTTCTGGATATAAAAAGAACAGCTGAAGCCCTGTCGGAATTGATCTAATGAGTTTTTCTCGAATATGAAAAACATTCCTGAAAGTGGATTTTTTAATACTAATAAATTTGCCAGAATATATCTAGAATCTATAAGGGAAATTTCTGGGGAAAATGGATTGATGTCCATTCTCAATTATGCCAAATTATCTTCAGTGGGTGTTGATTTACCCGAAGATAATTTGGAGAGAGCTTTTGATTTTGCACATTTTTCAATGATTAACCTGGCTTTGGAAGAGATCTACGGGATTCGAGGGGGAAGAGGTCTATCTCTCCGAATTGGACGAATTACATTTGATGATGTCTTAAAGGATTATGGAGCTTTTGCAGGAGTAGGGGATTTGGCCTTTCGTATCCTGCCATTGCAAAAAAAGATCAGATTTGGTCTGAAATCCATGGCAAGGGTATTCTCTGAAAAATGCGATCAAATAACAACTCTTGAGGAAACAGAAGAGCATTATCTATATAAAATTCAGCGGTGTCCTGTTTGCTGGGGTAGATCCAACGAGGAGCATGCCGTTTGTTATTACATGGTAGGGCTGTTAAAAGAAGGTTTGCATTGGGTATCAGGCGGGAAGGAATTTGAAATTTCAGAAACAAAATGTTTTGCGCTTGGGGATGATGTATGTGAATTTGAAATATTGAAAACTCCCCTTGACTGAAATTGTTTACGAGCAAATCTATGAAAACATCAATAGTTATCCCAACCTATAATGAAAAAGAAAATCTTCCTTTAATCGTGAGCTCACTGTTTGGGCTTGATATACCTGATGTCCAAATTCTGATCGTAGATGACAACAGTCCTGACGGAACCGGTGATATTGCTGAAAAGCTCAAAAAAGAATTTCCAGGATCTCTTTCGGTATTGCACAGAGAAGGGAAAAAAGGATTGGGCACTGCTTATCTGGAAGGATTCAATTATTGCTTGGATAAGGGCGCGGATCAAATTGTTCAAATGGATGCAGACTTTTCCCATAATCCTGAAAAAGTTCTTGAACTCCTGGAAGGACTAAAAGACAAGGATATGGTTTTAGGATCAAGATACGTGAGCGGTGGAAGCCTGGACGAACGATGGGCTTTCTGGCGGAAAGGATTATCTTCTTTCGGGAATTTCTATGCTCGTGTTATCCTTAGAATGCCTATCCTCGATGTAACAGGTGGATTTAGGGCTTGGAGAAGAAACACGTTATTAGGAATCCCTCTGGATAGAATCAAATCCCAAGGGTACGCTTTTCAGGTTGAAATGGCTTATATCACTCATTTGTGCGGTTATTCAATTAAGGAAATTCCAATTTATTTTGCAGATCGGACGAGAGGCGATTCGAAAATGTCACTGAATATTCAAATCGAAGCGGCCAGGCGAGTATGGGCTATCTTGTATGAATATAAAGATCTTCTGAAGTAAATAAAAAAACAGGCCTGATGGAAACCGGCCTGTTTTTTGATTCAATAATTGGTGTGATCCTAATCTGAGTCCATTCTCTCCAATATGCTGTACAGAAGTTCAAGGAGAGCATTCTTGACAGATTCTTTATCCGTGGCAGTGCACGGGAGAAGTTTGACATCGGGGGCAAGTCTGAGAGCGATGCGCATATCCTCTGGATCCCAAGCGTCTTCTAAATCTTGTTTATTGGCGGTTACAACGTAGGGTGTTGGGGCATATGCTCTAAAAGTCTCAAGAATTCGACGAGCCTCCCTAAATGTTTCTGGCCTTGAACTGTCAACCATAACAACGAAACCGAGCATGCCCTCAGAGAGGATTTCCCACATGAAGTCAAATCGTTTCTGACCGGGGGTTCCAAAAAGATATAAAACGAGGTCGTCATCAACTGTGATCCTGCCGAAATCCATAGCAACAGTAGTGGTCTCTTTGATTCTCTCTGATTCGGAAGAAATCTTCCTTTCGGTAGCTACAACGTCAATTTCACTCACTGTTTGAATGAACTGCGTTTTGCCTGAGCTGAATGGACCGGTGACTACCATTTTGACGGTTTGCATAGGGTGCTTCCCTTTGGAGCGATAATTACAATTTCTCTACTTATAAAGAACGTATCCGGGTGATAAGCCTATTAACGAGGGATTTTTGCTCATCTGCTCCTTCCACAGGAAGTGTAGGAACTTTGGGTGTTGGTGGTGCAACGCCTTCAGGACGAACGATCTCAACCAATCCTGCCTGGATCAGGCTGTAAACAATCCTCCTGAATTCATAATCATCAAGCTTTGTGGTTTTAGCGATTTGTTTCATTGAGTTCTTAGGATTGATAAATGAAACAACCCGCCATTCTTTGACGCTTAAATTGACATTGCGAATATTTGTTCCGGGATTTTCGGTGAACTTGAGAGCCATATCAAGGCTGGGAAGTTCATCCTGCAAACGTTCCATCTCTTGTAGCTGACGAGAGCCTTCGATAATTATGTTTTCCAAGCTTATCAAAAGAGATATTTTGGTAGCAGAAGGTTTTAGATTATTTTCGAAATGGAATATGCCTTCTTCCCAGGTGAACAGGTCGTTGGCAGTAGAAACAAACTCGTTTTTTAAGCTGTCAAGGATTTCGTCCTGCGTGACATAATTGGAATTAATGAGCATCAATCCCAATTCTTTATCACCTATATTATTGGCTTTTTCCTTGATAACTTGATACTGCTTGTCAGTGAGTTTTTCACTGCGGAGCAGAATAGCAGCCAGACCATGATCTTTTTTGCTGTTCTGCGCATAGCTTAATTTTCCTTCATCAAAAGAGATCGATGCGGCTTTCTCGGGCCCATGTACCTCAAGGGTACCGGATTTTTTTGCCAGACTTATTAGATTCAAAAGCTGAGAAAATGAAAAATCTCTCAGGTTCCCTTTTAATGCCATTAAAACCCCATGTAGTTTTGAATACCTAAGGGATTATACAGTTAAGCAACTTATCCGTCAAATATAAGGTATTAACATAACTGCAAAATCAGATAAGAATATTTCCAAGTAGGAAACAGGTCAATGAGGATCTGCAGGGAAAAACAGAGATTCAATGGATTGACTTGACACGCCTATCATCTCTGTTTATAATCTTGCCGCAGTAAAAATTCCCCGGTAGCTCAATGGTAGAGCAATCGGCTGTTAACCGATAGGTTGCAGGTTCGAATCCCGCCCGGGGAGCTGAAAAACACTTTCTAATTGAAAGTGTTTTTGTTTTTAAATTGGATTGGAATAATGATCTGATGCGGGCTTGCTTTTGAATTTTAACCAGGCAGCCTGGAAAGTCATCCCTATGGAAAACCCTAGGGCCCCAACGTAAATCCCCGGATATTTCCCCTGGTTGATACCTATTACATATACCACTATTGTAACTAGCAAGAATATACCAACAGCTTCAGGAATCCCCCGTGTCTTTCCTGATTGAAGAAGGATTCCCTGATACCAGCTCTGTAATGCATTTGCTCCCGGTATCAATAAACTGAACCAGAGAGCTGTATTTGCTAGCGTGATCAGTGTATCTGGTAAAGCGGATATTTTGAGATACCAAATTGACGAAAGAGGGGTCATGGTTATGAGTAACAGAAGAAACGAAGTGATAGATGTGATAAGTACGGCAAATTTCTTTAACTTCCGATAGGAGTCGGGATTATTTAGAAGGGTAACGACCACTTCGTTATATGCGACACCTGGTGCACGAAAAATGAAAATCAAACCAGATAGAACGGGCCAGATCGCTAACGAATCTAGAGCGTCTGGCATTCTGCTTAATGCAGTGCTAACCATCGGCTGAGAAATTAAGGTAATTATTGATGTCAGGGCAAGTGGAATGTAATAACGCAGAAAAAAGGTTTTGGAAAGCGGGGGGCTGATTTCTGGTTCGAGGCGGAGTTGATTTTCGATCACGGGTTTGACCTTTACACCAATAAAAATAGCCTCACTGATAACTCCTGCTGATACGGCTGCCGTGGCCAGGACAATCCCTGAGATTGAACCAATAAAATAACCACTGAGAAGAACTATTATATCTGCTGCCAGTCTCACAAAAGAACCCTGGCCCACGGTTATAGAATGGCCGAAGCGTATCAGAACACCCTGATTAAAGCGCCTGTATGCGATAGACCAAGTCCAGGGTAGCATAATTGCCAGACCATATCGGGCTGGAATAATGATCTCCTCCGGCGAACCAATAATCTGTCTGGTTATGAAGAAATAGAGCGGAGTGCTGACAACGAGAAAGTGGAAGGCGGTTAGTAAACCAGCCGTTGTGTTCATGAATTTGCGTATTTTCCGATATGACGCCCAATCTTTGCTAAGAGCAGTCGAGGCGGCTAGAAGCATAATGATCGGGGCTTCAATGATCAGTGCCAGTGGGAAGACTATCCCCCCATACGCGGCAAGGTTTATTTTTGGATCGGCGAGGCGGGCGATGATCGCGCTTAGCGCAGGTAATTCAAGAGCCATAAAGAACCAGCTCAGCGCTAACGGCCACCAGGTAGCATATATACTTTTTAACGTGAGTTTGGAATTATTGATCATGCAGAGTTTTATCTGAACTGAAAGATGGTAATAATTGCATCACAGGAATTGACAGGAGGGCCGCGATTGCGCCAAGCCAGTAAGCGAGCTTGAGGCCAAAATTGTCTCCGATCAATCCGATGACGATTAGCATCAAAGCGTTGGATAGAAATCCTATCAGTATATAAATGCTGTTTCCGGTCGCACGATGATGTTGAAAATTATCTTGTACTAGAGCTAAAAATATCGTGCCCGTGGAAAGGCTGAAGAAACCCATCAAAACAAGCATCGGGAACACTGCCCAGCCAGATAGCTGCAGGAAAATCGGAACGAGTAAAGCTGAAATAGCTATCGAGATATTGATGATTTTTTTTCGACCAATCTTGTCGCTGAATGGACCCAAGATTAGTGCGCCTATAACACCAGAAATTTCCAGAATGGACAGCGCTGCTCCAGCTAACCAGAGCGGAGTGCCTGATTGCACCATGAATACAGGTAAATATATATTCAAACTGGCAGTTAAAGCAGACCGCAGGATCAAAACGAAAGCGAGGGGAATGAAGAATTGCTTGAATAAAGGAAGGTCCTGGCGAATAGAATAACTATCCTTGGGTTTAAGCTCAAGATTACGGAATTGAAAGAAGAGAATTACACTGGCTCCCCATCCTAAAAACATCAGGCGCCAAATTCCAGAAAGTCCCCAGTAGGAGACAGCCCAGACAGCCAATAGGGGGCCGAGGCTTCTACCAATCCCTCCGCCTGCCATATAGACACCAAATCCAAAGCCTTTTCTTGATTCCGAAGCTTTAGCGATTAATCCAGGAGACGATGCGTGAAACGCAGTTGAGCTTAATCCTGATAAGAAAAGAATGATACCCAATGCTACTGGTGAATTTGCGCTTCCTATCAAACTCATCATTGTTGCCGTGAACGCAGGAGCAAATATCAAAAAATACCGAGCACCAGTTTTATCTGCCAAGTATCCGATCAGGGGGTTTAGTATTGACGGAAATCTGGATATGCTGGTAAGGATGCCAGCGGTAGTGAGATTGATGGATAGGTGATCCATCAAAGTTGGAATAAGTGGAGCCAAAAATGAAGTATATAAATCGTGAAATAGATGACCGCTTGCAATTGAATATACTTGTTTGCCTGTTAAATCTTTAGGATTTTGGTCTGCGTTCATTTCTAAGTCTCGTTTGATATGATTTTATTACAAAAATATAGAGCACCCTTCCGAGTGCTCTAGGATTGAAAATTTGAATACCCTCTGAACTACTGTTTGTCAAGATTTACTTCATAGATCTTTACTTGACCTTTGCGTCCTTTGATGATTATTGAATCCAATTTTGTTAAGGTGTATTCTTGAGAGACGGCTTTGTACACTTCATCACCGACAACTATGCTGTTGGGGCCGGCAAATGGATTCATGCCTTTGGCGACATTGACAAGGTCTCCAAGGACAGTGAACTCAACTCTCTCGCTCGTACCTACGTATCCAACTACAGCCCTGCCTGATTTAACGCTTAGCCGAAGGTTTATTGCTTGATCAAACTCGCTTGAAAGGTGCTTCATTTTATTCAGAATGGTGATCCCGGATTCAACTGCTTTTAATTTGTGGTTTTGTTTTTCGTCGGACATGCCGAAAACAGCTAAGACGCCGTCACCCTGGTACCTGACCACTCCTTTATTTCCGAAGATGAGATCTGTGATTCCAAGGTAGTAATTATTAAGCATTTTGCCAAATTCTTGGGCACCCATTGCTTCTGCTAGACCTGTGGAGTTGGCAATATCTGCAAATAGGACACAGATCTTTCTTTCCTTCAATC
>Ga0209344_10005833_pt1 | contig 10423 bp, 9 predicted proteins | sample Cruoilmetagenom6_FD_187293 | JGI IMG/M metagenome (GOLD analysis project Ga0209344, IMG submission 187293) | Oil polluted marine microbial communities from Coal Oil Point, Santa Barbara, California, USA - Santa Barbara Oil Seep Sample 6 (SPAdes)... | ecosystem: Environmental > Aquatic > Marine >...
CCTTTATATTTGGGTTTTGGCTTTCTTGGCGGGCGTGTAGATCACGAATTGACTGCACTTTCCGTATTGGTGCGCTACCCTAACAGGGCGGTTATTTTGATCGGTGCCGAAGATATTTGTTTTTGCTGTCCCAAGCAGCTGGATATTGATTTGCCGAAAGGAACGCGGGTTTCGATTTTTCCGATGAACCATACCAAAATGCGTTCAACCGGACTGAAATGGCCGCTGGACGGTATAGAAATGTCACCTTCCAAGCGCACCGGCACTTCAAATAAGACAGATGCGAATACTGTGTCATTGACCCTTGAACAGGGCGAAGCGGTTATTATTCTTCCTTTTAAATATCTGGATACGATCAAGAAGGCCTTAACAGGCGGGTAGGTTGACGGCCAGCCCGCCCAGGGACGTCTCTTTATACTTGGAATTCATATCCAGGCCGGTTTGGCGCATGGTTTCGATACAGGCGTCCAACGAAATTAAATGGGTGCCATCGCCGCGCAAGGAAAGTGATGCGGCGGATACGGCTTTGATCGCGCCCAGACCGTTGCGTTCAATGCAAGGAGCCTGCACCAAGCCTTTGACCGGGTCACAAGTCATACCTAGGTGATGCTCCAGCGCTATTTCCGCGGCATTTTCAATTTGCTGATTTGAGCCACCCAAGACGGCACAAAGACCGGCGGCGGCCATAGCCGAAGCCGAACCAACTTCGCCCTGACAACCGACTTCGGCCCCCGAAATCGAAGCGTTGGATTTGATCAACGCCCCAATGGCCGCTGCGGTCAGTAAAAAATCCTTTATTTTGTTTTGATCGGCATCCGGTACATGATCCAGATAATAGCGCAGCGTAGCCGGAATAACGCCAGCAGCACCATTGGTGGGTGCTGTCACAACCCGTGCACCTGCCGCGTTTTGTTCATTCACCGACATGGCATAGGCGGCAATCCAGTCATTGATGATGTGCGGGGCTGCCATATTGTTTCCGCGCTCTTCCTGTAGCTCATCATGAATAGCCTTGGCGCGCCTGCGTGTGTTCAGCCCGCCCGGAAGAATGCCACTTTCCTCAAACCCTATGTCGATACATGCATTCATGACATTCCAGATTTTGGTTATACCTGTGGTCAGTTCATTCGGGGTCATGTGAATGGTTTCATTGGCCCATTTCAGTTCTGCGATGGTTTTGCCGCAGGCGTTGGCCATAGCCAGCATCTCTTTCGCGGTGCGAAAAGGGTATAGTACCTTTTGTTTGCGTGCGGTCGGGTCAGTGTCTGCCGACATTTCTTCGGGGGTTTGGACAAAACCGCCACCGATGGAATAATAGATCTGTTCATGCAGGACATTGCCGTCTTTAAGGGCTTGCAGGATCATGCCGTTGGCGTGGTCTTCCAAGATGCGGTCATAGTCGAACACGACGTCTGTTGCAGGATCGAATTGATAAACGGGGTGGCCATCGGGGCGAACTGTTTTTTGCATTGCAATGCGGGTTTCGGCCTGTTTTGCGATTTTTGCATCGAATTCAGACGGAATGAAGCCATCAAGCCCCAGTACAACGGCCTGATCTGTGCGGTGACCTTTACCGGTAAAAGCAAGTGAGCCGTGCAGTGAACAGCGCAGATGCGTGGCACTGATATTATTTTTCTTTAATGCACGCAAAAAACGCTCTGCCGCCACCATTGGCCCCATCGTGTGTGAGCTGGATGGACCAATGCCGATTTTAAATATTTCAAAGATGCTGAGAAACATCACGCGACTCCCTGTTTTCGGTGGCAACTTGGCAGGTTTTCCCAAAACTGAAACATCAAAAGCGACGGTTTCAAAATAAGATTAGCCCAAAGTGATTATTATTTTCACCAAAATTTGGTTTTAAGGCAGATTAACCCTCGTCGAGCGAGACAATACAATTTATACAAAAAGAATAATATTTTGGGGAATTGTATGTCCAATAAACTCTCGGCCGCCGATAAGGCAAAGTTTATTTGCGCAAAGCGCGCGATGGATTTTGTTAAACCAGGGATGCGTTTGGGTCTGGGAACCGGATCAACAGCAGCGTGGCTGGTACGATTGATAGGTGAAGAGGTGCGCAACAACGGTTTGCAGATTATTGCCGTGGCAACTTCTGATCAGACCGCGAAACTGGCGGTGGAATGCGGTATCACAGTACGCACGATGGATGAAGTGAAATGGCTTGATCTGACGATTGATGGGGCGGATGAATTTGATCCACGGTTAAATCTAATCAAAGGTGGTGGTGCGGCGTTGTTGCAAGAAAAGATTGTCGCAACGGCCTCGGATCAAGTGGTGATCATTGCGGACGAGAGTAAAGACGTTCAGGTATTGGGGAAGTTTCCTTTGCCTATTGAAGTGGTGAAGTTTGGCTGGATGACAACCAAAGGTTTGATTGAAGAGGCAGCTTCCAATCTGGATGTGATGAGCTACAATCTGACCGTTCGTATGGATGGGGACGTTAAGTTAGTCACTGATGAAGGACACTACATTCTAGATCTGCATCTGGGGCGTATTGGTAATCCGCGTGAATTGTCTTTGATCCTAAATCAAATTCCCGGTGTTGTGGAAACGGGTCTGTTTTTGGATATTGCCGACGCAGTTGTGATTGGACATATTGATGGCCGTGTGGAAGTGCGCGACATCAATACAGGAACGATAGAATTTGAACAGATTGACGTTGTCGAACAAGACAATATGTTCTTGGATATCTAAACATACGGGAATTAGGTGTATTATGTCTTTTGACTACGATTTATTTGTAATCGGTGGCGGTTCCGGCGGTGTGCGTGCAGGCCGTTTGGCGGCCGGTACAGGTGCCAAAGTTGGCTTGGCCGAAGAATTTCGCATGGGTGGTACCTGTGTTATCCGAGGCTGTGTGCCGAAAAAACTGATGGTTTACGCGTCCAGCTATGCGGAAGCATTCGAAGATGCAAAAGGTTATGGCTGGTCTGTGGGGGAAACCAGTTTCAACTGGGGCAAGTTGATTGCGGCCAAGGATGTAGAGATTGCACGGCTTGAAGCAATTTACGGCAAGAACCTGATGGCAGCCGGGGCTGACATGTATCTGGCGCGGGCAACTGTGGTGGATGCCCATACGGTCAAATTATCCACAGGTGAAACGTTTACAACCAAGCATATTTTGATTGCGACAGGCGGTACACCGTTTGTGCCAAAGATTGAGGGGCATGAATACGTCATCACCTCGAATGAGATATTTCATCTTGAAGAGCAGCCAAAACGGTTTTTGGTCGTAGGCGGCGGTTATATTGCCTGTGAATTTGCCTGCATTATGAACGGTCTTGGATCAGAGGTGACGCAGTATTATCGCGGTGAACAGGTATTGCGCGGGTTTGACAACGAAGTGCAGGGCTTTGTCGCCGAAGAAATGCGTGAAAAAGGTGTTGATCTGCATGTGGGCACAGATGTGCAGTCCATCGTGAAAACCGATGCGGGCTTGGTTGTGACAAATACGCACGGCAAGACGCTGGTCGTTGATCAGGTGCTTTATGCAACTGGTCGCGTGGCCAATACGGCCGGGTTGGGGCTGGAAAACGCGGGCGTGACACTGGGGCGCAAGGGTGAGATTGTGGTAGACGGTTATTCCCAAACCAATATCCCGTCGATTTATGCGGTGGGCGATGTCACTGACAGGGTGAACCTGACACCTGTTGCCATTGTTGAAGGGGCGGCTTTTGTCGACACTGTATTCCATGGCAAGCCAACACAACCCGATCATGAACTGATTGCAACGGCCGTATTTACCCAACCGGAAATCGGTACTGTGGGCTTAGGTGAAGAAGCTGCGCGCGAAAGTGAAGAGATTGAGGTTTACCGCGCGATATTTCGGCCAATGGCCCATATTCTGGCAGGTAAATCCGAACGGATGCTGATGAAACTGATCGTCAGCAAAACCAGCCGTAAGGTTTTGGGCTGTCATATTGTCGGGCATGCGGCTGGTGAGATGATTCAATTGGCTGGCGTTGCCCTGAAAATGGGGGCAACCAAAGAGGATTTTGACCGGACCATGGCCATTCATCCAACTGCGGCCGAAGAACTTGTGACAATGAAAACACCTGTCGCTAGTTGATATTTTGACAATCGGGGCCAAGTACCCCTAAATGCGCAAGTTCAATAAAAAGGATTCTTATAGAATGGCTGGAAATGATTCCGGAGGCCCGTGGGGCGGCGGTGGAAACCGTGGTAATAAAGGCAATAATGGCGGTGGGCGTGGCCCGAATGACGGTGGAAATCGTCCTGAGATGCCGGAGATTGATGAAATTGTCCGCAAAGGCCAGGAACAACTGCGCGTACTGATGGGCGGCAAAGGTCGATCAGGTGGTGGATCAGGTGGCGGTGATATGCCGTCCGGTCTGGGTGCAGGCGGCATTGGGTTGTTTGTTATTGCTGCCTTGTTTTTATGGGTATTTGCTTCGTTTTACCGTGTGGATACATCCGAGCAATCTGTTGAACTGTTTCTTGGCGAATATTACAAAACCGGCAACGAAGGCTTGAATTTTGCACCTTGGCCTGTAGTGACCAAAGAAATCTTGCCGGTTACCCGTGAAAACATTGAAAATATCGGTGTTGGTGGTGGTGCACGCGGTGATCAAGGTCTGATGCTTACCGGGGATGAAAATATCGTGGATATTGATTTTCAGGTTGTCTGGAATATCAATGACGCACAGAAGTTCCTGTTCAATCTGGCGGATCCGCAAAATACGATCATTGCGGTATCCGAGTCGGTGATGCGCGAAATTGTTGCGCGTACCGATCTGACCCCAATTCTAACCACCGGTAAGGGTGCTATTGAGGCAGAATTGCAAACCCTGATCCAAGAAACGCTGGACAGCTATCAAGCAGGTGTGACGATCGTCCGGGTGAACTTTGACAAAGCAGACCCACCGCGCGAAGTGGCGGATGCATTCCGCGATGTACAAGCAGCAGAACAATCACGTGATACTTTGGAGAAACAAGCGGATGCTTATTCTAATAAAGTGGTTGCAGCAGCCCGTGGTGAAGCGGCGCAATTATTTGAACAGGCAGAAGGCTACCGTTCGCAAACGGTGAATGAAGCCGAAGGGGAAGCATCACGCTTTATTGCGGTCTACGATGAATATGCCAAAGCACCTGACGTGACACGCAAGCGGTTGTATCTGGAAACTATGGAAAGGGTTTTGGGCCGGGTAGACAAGATCATTATTGACGAGAATGCTAGCGGGCAGGGTGTTGTGCCTTATCTGCCCTTGAACGAGTTGAATAAATCTAAGGGAGGGTCAAACTAATGAAACTTTCAGCAATAGCATTACCAATATTGGCTATCTTGGTTTTTATCGGCCTGTCCTCATACTATATTGTGGATGAGCGCGAAAAAGCATTGAAATTATGGTTCGGCGAAGTGGTCAGCGTAGACGATGATCCCGGTCTTTATTTCAAAATACCCTTCCTGCATGAGATTGTGAAATACGATGATCGTATTTTGCCACTCGACTCACAGCCGCTAGAGGTAACGATGGAAGACAATCGTCGTTTTGAAGTCGATGCTTTCGCCCGCTGGCGGATTTCAGATGTGGTGAAATTCCGCAAGGCCATTGGTTCCGGCGGGATCAATTCGGCGCGTGCGCGTTTGGAGATTATTTTGAACGCTGAATTGCGCACGGTATTGGGTGATGTGCGCTCGGGCGCACTTCTTTCAGCTGACCGTGTTGGTCTGATGAATCTGATCCGCGATGCGGCAAGAACTAAAGCTTTGGCCCTTGGTGTGGAAGTAATTGATGTACGCATTAAGCGTGCTGACCTACCACAACAAAACTTGGAAAAAACCTTTGAACGGATGCGTGCGGAACGTCAACGTGAAGCGGCAGACGAGATTGCGCGTGGTAATGAAGCGGCGCAACGGGCCCGTGCGATTGCGGATAGAACTGTGGTTGAAACCGTGTCTGAAGCGCGCAAGAATTCCGAGATTATCCGTGGTGAAGCAGATGCCAAGCGGAACGCGGTTTTTGCGGAAGCTTTTGGACGTGACCCGGAATTCTTTGCATTTTACAGATCTCTGAGAGCTTATGAAAATTCATTGCTAAGTGGTAGCTCTACGATGGTAATCTCACCAGATAGTGATTTTTTCACCTATCTGAAATCGGATACCGCTCAATGATCCATGATGTGTTATTGGGCTTAGGCCTGATGGCGGTAATAGAGGGGCTGGTGCTTGCACTGGCCCCTTTACGTTTTGAAGATGTTCTGAAAGCGATGGCCGAACTTAACCGTGACCAACGCCGCACTTTAGGTGTGGTTATCGTCGCGGTTGGCGTAGCTCTGGTTTGGGTGGCTAAAAACTGGACGTGACATTTAACGGTATTGAAGTGCGACGGAACTGTGATTACTTTGCGTATAAATACATAGTTCGTTAACGCTGTTGTGAGAAGTCGAAACAAAAATTGCCTTGCAATATCGCGTTGGTGACACAATTTATAAACAACAAGGCAGCCCCTGCTTGGGTAGCCGAATGATGCAATGTCCTGGAGGATCAAAGTGAAGTCTCTTGCTATTACCCGCGCAAACGCGTGGTCTAAATCACAAACTTATCTGTTCGGTGTCGTTCTGGCACTTGCCTTGCTGTTGGTTCAAACCGTTACCGTGTCTGCACGCGGTGCAGGTGACAGCTTTGCCGATTTGGCCGAAAGCCTAAGTCCTGCTGTGGTGAATATCACAACGACACAAACCATTGCACAACCCAATCGCCCGGCATTGCCGCAAATCCCAAAAGGTTCGCCATTTGAAGATTTCTTCAAGGATTTTCTTGATCAGGGGCCAAATGGGCAAAATCAGAAACAACGCCGTGCAACGGCACTTGGTTCGGGGTTTATCGTTTCTGCCGATGGTTATATTGTGACAAACAACCATGTGATCGACAAAGCCGATGAAATTGTGATCGAATTGTTCAGCGGTATGGAACTGGATGCAAAATTGATCGGGCGCGATACGAAAACAGACATTGCCTTATTGAAAGTGGAAGCGGATGAACCGCTGCCTTTTGTGGCTTTTGGTGACAGTGATATTTCACGCGTCGGTGATTGGGTCTTGGCTATCGGGAACCCGTTGGGACAGGGTTTTTCGGTTTCCGCAGGGATCATTTCGGCCAATAATCGGTCTTTGCGCTCTGGCCCGTATGACGACTTTATTCAAACCGATGCAGCAATCAACCGTGGCAATTCCGGTGGTCCGTTGTTCAATATGGATGGTGATGTCATAGGTGTGAACACCGCGATTATTTCACCGACAGGCGGATCGATCGGTCTGGGCTTTGCAATGGCGTCGAATGTTGTGTCGGGCGTTGTTGGTCAATTGAAAGAGTTTGGCGAAACCCGCCGTGGTTGGCTGGGTGTCAGCATTCAAGATCTGGATATGGAAATGGCAGAGGCGCTAGGGCTTGAAAAAGCCGCAGGCGCACTGGTCAGTGATGTCCCCGAAGGTCCTGCAAAAGAAGCGGGCATTCTGGCAGGTGATGTGATCTTGAATTTTGACGGAAAAGAGGTTGACGATACCCGTGGTTTAATCAAACAGGTCGGTAATTCCGAAGTTGGTAAATCCGTGCGTGTAGTCGTGCAGCGCGATGGGAAAACACAAACTATAAAAGTTGTTCTTTCGCGACGTGAAGATGCTGAAAAATCACTTGTTGTACCAGCTGTGTCAAAGCCGGAATCGGCAAAAGAAGAAGAAACTTTGGGTATGAAGCTAACGTCACTAACCGATGAAGTGCGTAAGCAATTGCGATTGCCCAAGGATGCCAAAGGTGTGGCGGTTGTAACTGTTGATGAAGACAGTGACGCATTTGAAAAAGGTCTGCGCACAGGTGATCTGATTGCCGAAGTAGGTCAGATGCCTGTTGAGAAACCCACTGATGTTAGCAAAGCGGTTCAAGCCGCTAAGGATGCGGGCCGTAAATCGGTTTTGTTTCTGGTGCGTCGTGATGGTAATCCACGCTTTGTGGCTTTGTCATTGGACAGTTAAAAGAATTGATATAATTTAAAAAATCCGCCGTTCGTGCGGGTTTTTTTATTATCGGAATACACGGTGTATAACCAAACCATAGCTTTCAGCCAATGTCTGTGTAACCTCAGATGAATTAATTCCCTGACTTTTTTGAACTTTACGTACTGCGCGTTTGGTGGATTCATCCATAACACCAGTGATTGCGCCCCGGTAATTTCCACGTGCGGCTAATGCACGTTGCAAGGTTTGGATGAAGACAACAGTCAGGTCTTTTGCACAGATTATTTCGACCCAAGTTTCGTGCCGTGCGCGGATAATTTTCTGAACGGTTTCAGTGCGATAAATTGCAGGTGATATAATGATGGACTGTCCTGTCTGTTTATCCACCTTGCGTTTTTCAGGCTTTACCAGGACTTGTTCGGTGACTGTCTCAATCAGGGCGGGGGCCGTGTGTCGAATATGGCAGGCCCCGGGGCGGGTATTCGGTGGCAGGCCGATATCTTGCGCGTTGACGGGAAATGCCGAAAATCCGGCAAGACCGATCAAACTTGTGGTGATTACTGCTCTGAAAGGGGCCATTTGGTCCTCATTGTTTGGCGCAGACTATCTATAAACGGTGATGAAAAAAAGCCCTAGATTAAAAAAGGGGCTGGCATGTTTCAAAGACGCGGTTTACATGCGTTTAACAGTTTTAATTGGAGGCAGACGGCAATGGCCAAAATCACCTATATTGAACATAACGGCAAAGAGCATGTTGTGGATGTTGCAAACGGTCTGACCGTTATGGAAGGTGCGCGCGACAATAATATTCCGGGCATCGAAGCGGATTGCGGCGGGGCATGTGCGTGTTCGACATGCCACGTTTATATAGATGACGCATGGGTGGAAAAACTACCCGCAAAAGATGCGATGGAAGAGGACATGTTAGATTTTGCGTGGGAACCGGATTTGACCAAATCACGTTTGACCTGTCAGGTTAAAGTGACGGATGATCTGGACGGGTTGATTGTGCGGATGCCTGAAAAGCAAATTTAAAGATATAACCAGTCACAAATATCCGGCAGAGGCAGTGTTGCGATCTGTTGTTATAAAGCGCGCCAGCCGATATCTTTGCGATGAAATCCCTCTGGCCAATCTATTTGATCGACCATTGCATAAGCCCGCTCATGGGCCTCTGCAAGTGTGGTGCCGCGTGCAGTGACGTTTAACACGCGCCCGCCAATAGCTAAAACCTTGTCACCGTCTGCTTTGGTACCTGCATGAAATATCATATTCTTGCTGTCTGAATTCAGGGCATCAAGCCCCTTTATTTCAGTGCCTTTTTCATATGTACCCGGATAACCATCTGCCGACAGAACTATCGAAATGGCGTGGTCATTGGCCCAGTTAATTCGGGTGCTGTCCAGCCGCCCTTCGGCGCAGGCTTGTAATATGTCAAGAGCTTGAGCACCCAACCGCATCATCAGGGTTTGGCATTCAGGGTCGCCGAAACGCACGTTATATTCCACAAGGCGCGGTTGGCCGTTCTTGATCATGAAGCCTGCGAATAAAACGCCTTGAAATGGTGTGCCGCGACGGGCCATCTCATCAATGGTGGGCTGGATGATTTCCACCAGTGCTTTTTGGGTGACGGCATTCGTCATCACGGGTGCCGGCGAATAGGCCCCCATGCCGCCGGTGTTTGGACCTTTGTCGCCGTCATAGGCGCGTTTGTGATCTTGGGCTGTGCCCATCGGCAGGATGTTCTTGCCGTCGGACAGCACAAAGAAACTGGCCTCTTCGCCGTCCATAAACTCTTCGATGACTACTTCGGTACCGGCATCACCGAATGCGCCATCGAATATATCGTCCAGACCGTCCAGTGCCTGTTGTAAATCCATCGCTACAATTACGCCTTTGCCTGCGGCCAGACCGTCGGCCTTGATCACGATGGGGGCACCTTGCTTAGTGACATATGCCTTGGCTGCATCAAGTTCCCTGAACCGTGCATAGGCTGCCGTTGGGGCATTGCAAGCATCGCAAATTTCTTTGGTAAAGGCTTTGGAACTTTCCAGTTCGGATGCTTTTTGGGAAGGGCCAAAAGTCAGGATATCAGCGGCGCGTAATGCGTCTGCCACACCATTGGCTAACGGGTTTTCGGCACCGATTATAGCGAAATCAATGTTTTGGGCCTTGCAGAGCGCAACAATCGCGTCATTGTCCATCACATCAACCGCAATGCAATCTGCAATCGCAGCCATGCCCGCATTGCCGGGGGCGCAAACCAAACGGTCACATTTCGGATTTTGTTTTACGGCCCAAGCCAATGCATGTTCGCGGCCGCCAGAGCCTAATATGAGGATATTCATGTTTTTATACGCTCCAGACTTGGCCTTTGTTGCGGCTCGTTCTAAGGTTGGTTTCACGCAAGTGCAAGGAGACATAAGTGTCT
>Ga0209344_10005834_pt1 | contig 10422 bp, 11 predicted proteins | sample Cruoilmetagenom6_FD_187293 | JGI IMG/M metagenome (GOLD analysis project Ga0209344, IMG submission 187293) | Oil polluted marine microbial communities from Coal Oil Point, Santa Barbara, California, USA - Santa Barbara Oil Seep Sample 6 (SPAdes)... | ecosystem: Environmental > Aquatic > Marine...
CACGCGGCACCAAGGCCATCGTCCCGGCCACTTCACCCGAACGTGGCAAAAACCAACCGTTATGCCCACCTGCTTCGGCACCTTGAGCGATGACTGCGTCAACCCCTCGTTCAGCCAACCAACGCGCTTCTGTACCAGATGTTGCAGAAGACAGAATAACAATACCGGCATCTTTCAAGCGTAGAACCAAAGCCTCTTCAGGCAAGCCGAAATGAAAACTGGCAACTTTGGGCGAAGCTTCCAGCACCGCTTCACAAATATCAGCATTAAACGGAAAGTGACCTTCACTTACATCAGGCACAACGCCTGCATCCAACATATCAAACCAGGGTTTCAGGCGATTTTGCGCTGCATTTGCCCGCTTTTCATCTGCAACAGGGGATTTATGACAAAAGAAATTCAGATTTAAAGCGCGGTTGGATAAAACCCGCGTTTTCGCAGCCACATCCAAAACGCCACTCGCCGTCATCATGGCACAGCCCAAAGACCCTAATCCGCCAGCATTACCGACAACAGCTGCCATCTCAGCCGTACTTGCTCCTGCCATCGGTGCCTGAATTATGGGATGATCAATATCCAACAGATCGCAAAGCCGGTTATCGGGCCAATGGGTCATATTAATTATCCTTTTAGACTTTCTGAATTATAAAGACTATCGGCCCGCGCTTCAAACGCCCCGACTATTCTTTGCATTGCCTCACCAAAAACCACACCGATAATACTTTGCAGGATTTTTGATTTAAATTCAAAATCGACAAAGAAATCAACCGCGCATCCCCCATCACAATCAGTGAAAACCCAATGATTGTTCAGGTATTTGAATGGCCCATCCAAATATTCCACGTCAATTTTCCGTACCTTAGGGCTCAATGTTACACGTGAACCGAACCCTTCCCGAAACACTTTGAACGAGATCACCAATTCTGCCTCAATTATCTCTGTATCGCCCTTCGGTGTACGCTTGCGGATACGCGAAGCCGCACACCACGGTAAAAATTGGGGATAAGAACCGACATCGGCAATCAGATCATACATCTGTTGCGCGGTGTAAGGCATTATGCGGGTTTCAGAATGGGTAGGCATATTATCCAGTTTCTTTTGCGACACATAAAAGCCGAAAGCGATCTGCGCAATAAAAAAACCACCAACAAGCGGTGGCTTTAAAATTCGTTAAAGTTTTTATGATTAGAAATGAACTATCAAACCCAATCTTGCCTCATTCGTTTTTAGACGCGCAGTGTAGTTACCGGCTGGAACCCCCCCACTGGTAAGTGCTAAGTTTGCTCTACCATTGTTCACATGCCTGATCTGACCGAATATATCCACACGTTGTGATACTTTATACTTCGCACCGAAACCAACATTATATGAAAATTCTGTAAAGCTGTCATTCCCGGCCACAACACCATCTGTTGTTGACAGTTTGAAATTCGATACACCTATGCCCGTGCTTGCGAAAACTGTAAATTTTGGAGAAATCGCGTGATCCAGATAAGCATTCAGAAACACGGCTTTAAGATTGGAAACCTCGGTTCTATAGAAAAACGTGATTGGGCCCGGAGGGCCAGGAAAGCTTGCCGTAATAAAATTACTATCGCCGGTAAAAGACAGTTCGGCTTCAACGCGAATTGATGTTTTATTGCCATAAGTTAACACTGCATCCCTACCGATGAATACGCTTCCACCAAATACACTATCGCCATCCCCACAAGTGCCACCACCGCCAGCAACCTTCGGTTCACAATCTGAGTTAAAGAAACCACCTGCTGCATTAAATCCGCCCGATGATAAATTACTGTCCCCGGCATTTAAAGCGGCCCCAAGATAAAACCCCTTTGACGTATTTTGTGAAAAAGCGGGCGTACAAAAAACTGCAGCTACCAGTGCCGCGATGGCTAATAATCTTTTCATCTTCCCCTCCAGAAATAAAGATATATTTCATGGTAACCACCATGTTGACCTTAGGGAAGATTTTTATCACTTTTGATACATTTTTCCGTGAATAACTGTAAATATACCACTGCATCAAACACATCAGTTTTAGTTTACTTGAAGGATATAAGCTTTTAAGTTCTAATAAAATTCAACAATGTGAAAGCGAATACCGTGAGCACACCAGAATATGCAGTAGATCCGATGATTTCCGCAAAATCAATTGCTGCGCGCGTTGAAAGCTTGGCCCATGAAATATCCAACCACTTCAAGGGTACAGACAAGCTGATTGTTGTCGGTTTATTGCGCGGTTCATTCGTTTTCATCGCTGATCTTGTTCGTGAATTTGATCTGCCTGTCGAAGTCGATTTTCTGGAAACCTCAAGCTATGGTGACGGTATGGAAAGTTCACGCGAAGTGCGTATTCTAAAAGATATTCGCGGAGAAATTGAAAACCGCGATGTATTGGTTGTCGAAGATATTGTCGATACGGGCCATACATTAAACCATGTCATTCACCTGCTTCAGTCACGCAACCCAAAACGTCTGGAGGTTTGTGCCCTGCTTGATAAACCATCACGACGCGAAGTTGATATAAAAGCCAAATGGGTCGGCTTTGAAATCCCCGATGAATTTGTTGTCGGATACGGCATTGATTATGCGCAACTGAACCGCAACCTTGATCACATTGGAAAAGTACGTTTCTTATGAACGGCTTACGCTTATTGCTTCGTATGAAACGCTTGGCGCAACGGCCGCCATCCTGGAGTATGGTCAAATTTGTGTTTGGAATACTTTTGGTCTGCACATTGATGTATGCTTATGAATATTTTTACGGCTGGCCAGATTTTTTGACGTTGGACGCAACAGGCCGCGGACGGCGTTTGCCACGGTTTTAGGGAAATACTATGACAAGTCCACATGTCTTGATTGTTGGCGCAGGCCCCACTGGTCTGACAGCAGCTGTCGAACTGGCACGTCGCGGCATAATGCCTGTGGTGATCGAAAAACGTAAATCTGTATCAAACCTGTCGCGTGCAGTTGGGATTTTACCCCGGTCAATGGATTTACTTGGTCCAAGCGGCGTGGCTAAATCCATCCGTAGTGAAGCTGTCGTTTTTCAACGGGCTATTTTTCATAACCGCGACAAACCATTGGCAATCATCCGGCTGAATACACTTAAAGATCGCAACAAGCGTATATTCGGATTGGCACAAGATCGTACCGAAGCACATTTACGCAATACTTTCAGTGGGTTTGGCGGTAAAATAAATTACGGCGCAGAATTATTGTCGCTTTCACAAAACGACACCGGCATTTCAGTCAGCATACTTGGCAAAGCCTTTCGTTTTGACACGGTTATCGGCGCTGATGGAACCGCATCAACGGTGCGCAAGGCGTTGCATATTCCCTTTAACGGGTATGAACTACCCGAAATCTGGTCGATCGCTGATGTAGATTTAAAGGGATGGAAAAACCCACGTGCCTTTCAAAGCTTTATCCTGGATCATGGCGGCGTTGTTGTTGTGGTTCCTTTGGAAAAATCCCGATTTCGCGTGATTGCAAACCGACCACATGCTTTGGCCAGCCTGCCCGTGCCAATGAACGTCACGCAAGTGCACCGTATCGCAAAATTCAACATTTCAGTGCGGCAAGCTGAAACGTATCAATCTGGCCGCGTATTTCTGGCAGGTGATGCGGCCCACTGTCATTCTCCTGTAGGTGGGCGTGGAATGAATCTTGGCATTGCCGACGCTGCAGATTTAGCCGAACGCATCGCTAAAGACACTACAGAAGGATATCATGCAGCCCGTCATCCTGTTGGCAAGAAAACCATAAAATTATCCGAACGCGCCCGTCACACCCTAACATCTACCCACCCCGCGATACGGTTTTTTCTACGTTGCTTTTTACTTACCACAGGGCATTCACCACTGTTGCAACGCCGCTTCGTCAAAAATGCACTTGATCTATAACGCTTGACTTAAAGTCCTAAACCCTATTGAAGCCAGCATTCGGGATACAGGCAAATACGCCAATCCCATAACGCGCGCCTGTTAGAAGAAGGCTGCGCCTTTTTTGAAAGAGCGATATGCTGACAGGAACTGTGCTTTGGTACGATGCCAAAAAGGGCATCGGATTCGTAAAACCCGATACAGAAGAAAACGATGTATTTGTCCATATGAAGGCTTTGAAAGCCTCTGGGATGAAAGATTTGGCTGAAGGCGTGCGCATCTCGTTTGATTTGCAAACCGATACGGAAACAGGCCGCAAGGCAGGTGCCAATTTTACGTTAATCACAGGCGAAGCCCCACGACCGCGCCCAAAAAAGAAAAGTCCTAAAGAAAAAGCCGCCGAAGCAAAAATCAAAGAGGAAACACCGACAAGTGACGCCTCTGCATTTGGCGCGTTGGGATTGGACCCATTGCTGGTAAAATCTTTATCTTTCCTAGGCTATTCTACCCCGACCCCGATTCAAACTCAGGCGATCCCTGCTGTTTTAAAAGGCAAGGATATTGTTGGACTTGCGCAAACTGGCACAGGTAAAACCGCTGCATTTTCATTACCTATCTTGCACCGCTTACTGCGCGACCCTGTTGAACGCAAAGGTCGTTCATGCCGTGTTTTAATCCTGACACCGACCCGTGAATTGGCGATGCAAATCCACAAAAATCTGCGCGATATGGGTAAAAAACTACCCCTAGACTTCGCCGTTGTCATTGGTGGAGCCCCTATTCGTAAACAAATGCAAGCATTATCGCGTGGCGTTGATGTTCTGGTTGCAACCCCCGGTCGTCTGGAAGATCTGGTAGATCAACGTGCCCTACGACTAGATCTGACAAATTATATAGTATTGGACGAAGCAGACCAAATGATGGATATTGGTTTCATGCCGGCGATCAAGCGGATTTTACCGAAACTAGCAGAAGAACGCCAAACATTGTTGTTCTCTGCAACTATGCCGAAATTGATTCGCGAACTGGCGGAAGATCATCTGAAAGATCCGGTTAATGTGGCCGTAGCACCAGAAAGTACCACTGCGGAAAAAGTCACGCAAAAATTGATGCATATTGTTAAGATGAACAAGGGTTTGGCGTTAGAACGCATCGTCAAGCAAAACCTTGGTAAACGCATATTGGTTTTTGCCCGCACCAAACATGGGTCAGATAAACTGGTAAAGTGGTTGGGAACCCAAGATATCAAAGCAGATGCCATTCACGGCAACAAATCCCAAGGACAGCGTCAACGCGCATTAGAGGATTTTCGCAAAAACAAAACCGCAGTATTAATAGCCACCGATATTGCCGCACGCGGGATTGATATCCCCGGCATTGAAATCGTGATTAACTACGATCTACCCAACGTACCTGAATCATACGTCCACCGCATCGGCCGAACTGCGCGTGCAGGTGCATCTGGTCGCGCCATTTCTTTTTGTGCGCCTGATGAACAAAAGCAATTACGCGATATTGAAAAACTGATCAAAAAGTCAATTCCGCTGGCCCATCTTGAGGGACTGACCGCAACGGTAATTCCGATGGAAGAAAAACCAGAGGGCCGCAAAGGCCGTGCACGACCAAATCCAAACAGAAAATTCGGTGGCGGCAAAGGAAAAGGTAAACCCAAAGGCCGTAAGCCTAAACGTTAACCCCATCCAATTGGCCTAAATAATCATACACGAAGCGTATTAAACCTATTGGTTTAGCGCTTTGTCACGGGCTGCACGCAGTTTCGCAAAATCATCACCCGCATGATAGCTGGAACGGGTTAGCGGGGTTGCTGACACCATCAAAAACCCTTTACCATATGCGGCCTTTTCATAAGCGGCAAATTCTTCAGGGCTTACAAACCGATCAAGCACATGGTGTTTCGGGGTCGGTTGTAAATATTGCCCGATTGTCAGGAAATCCAGATCAGCCGCCCGCATATCATCCATCACTTGCATTACTGCCTGTCGGTCTTCGCCCAAACCAACCATGATACCCGATTTGGTAAACATAGATGGGTCAAGTTCTTTAACCCGTTGCAATAAGCGTAATGAATGAAAGTATCGCGCACCCGGACGTACTTCGGGATAAAGCCCCGGCACGGTTTCCAGATTGTGGTTGAACACATCGGGGCGGGCTTGCACGACAACTTCCAAGGCACTGTTATCGCATCTGATAAAATCAGGCGTTAAGACCTCTATCGTTGTATTGGGTGACTGACGGCGCACCGCACGAATTGTCTGGGCAAAATGTTCCGCCCCGCCGTCTTTTATATCATCGCGATCAACGGATGTAATTACAACGTGTTTCAGCCCCAGCTTCTTTACCGCATCAGCCACACGGCCCGGTTCAAAAACATCCAGATCTTCAAGCGGTTTACCCGTGGCGATATTGCAAAACGTACAGGCGCGCGTACACATTTCGCCCATGATCATCATGGTGGCATGCCCTTGGTTCCAACATTCACCCACATTCGGACAACCCGCTTCTTCGCACACCGTAACCAGATTATTATCGCGCATAATTTTGCGCGTCTCATTATAACCTTTGCCTACGGGGGCTTTGACCCTGATCCATTTAGGTTTTTTCGGTTGCGTATTATCAGGCTTATGGGCCTTTTCAGGGTGACGTTCGGATGGAATATTAAGATCACGCATGATGAAACCTTTGTTGCTTGGCATACATTATATCGCACGCTCTATAATGTCCCGCATTAATTGCGAAACATTGCCGCAATACGATGTATTTAGGCACTTCTTCCTTGCCTCAGAATATTTTACACATAGGCATGGGTTCATGTGTCTTTGCGACCAAAACTCTATATTATAAGGACAAAACGAATGAAAAATGGTACCTCCCTACCAAACGTAACTTTTCACACCCGTGTGCGCGATGAAAGCATTGGCGGGGGCAACCCGTTTCGTTGGCAAGATGAAACAACCGCAGATTATTTTGCAAACAAACGTGTCGTTCTTTTTTCATTACCGGGTGCGTTTACCCCTACATGTTCGACATATCAATTGCCGGGTTTCGAAAACAATTTTGAAGCATTCAAATCCAAAGGTATCGATGCAATTTATTGCATGTCCGTAAATGACAGTTTTGTAATGAATAAGTGGGCTCAAGGCCAGAACCTAAAAAATGTGAATGTTATTCCTGATGGTTCAGGCGAATTCACACGCAAGGTTGGAATGCTGGTCGACAAAGACAATCTGGGATTTGGCATGCGTTCTTGGCGCTATGCCGCAATCATCAACAATGGTGTTGTTGAAGCTTGGTTCGAAGAACCCGGCAAAGCGGACAATCACGCAGAAGACCCATATGGTGAAAGCTCGCCGGAAAACGTATTAAAGCACTTGGACGACGATAAAGCTGCTTAAACACAACAACAAACAGACACTTCAGGGCCACCCCGTACGAAAGGGTGGCTCTTTTCGTTTATCGCTGTAAAATGCACCGCAACAAATAAGGCACATAATATGACTGATTTCGAAACACTGGCCGATCATAAAGGCCGCGAACATCATATCAGTAAAATAGGCGAATTCCTGAAGCAAATAATTTATGGCGGCAATGACGGTATTGTCACGACATTTGCAGTGGTTGCTGGCTTTGCAGGCGCAGGGGCCGAAGGTGTGGCACAAGTCGGTGGTATTGCCGTTTTGCTGTTTGGTTTTGCCAACCTTTTTGCCGATGCCACCGCAATGGGATTGGGTGAGTATCTGTCTGCGCGTTCAGAAAAGGATTTATACCACTCTATCCGAGACAAAGAGATATACGAAATACATCACAACCCCGAAATGGAACGCCGTGAAACCATCGAAATATTGTCCAATAAAGGCATGACCAATGATGATGCCAATGACATGGCCGATATTTTGGAACGCTACCCTGATTATTACGGTGACTTCATGATGACCTATGAAATCGGCATGTCAGACCCGGCAGATGAAAGCCCTGCCATGAACGGTTTGGCCACATTCGGGTCATTCCTTGTTTTTGGTGTCATCCCACTGGTCCCGTATTTTGTACTGGAACCCGTTGCATCAACCTTTACCGTATCCGTTTTTGCCACCTTTGGCGCTCTTTGTATCCTTGGCATGCTGCGCTATATGGTGATCCGCGAAAATATCCTGCGCTGCGTCGGTGAAACCGTCCTGGTTGGCGGGGTTTGTGCATCAGTTGCTTACATTGTCGGGCTGGCATTTGCTTAAATGCTAATGGTAAAGCTCTGCCAATACCTTTACCAATTGCTCAACATGCGCGTCTTTCGTTCTCCAAGATGAAAGGCTAATCCGAAATGCAGGTCGATTTTGCCATACGGTAGCGCCAAACCATACGCGGCCGGTACTTTGTGCGGCTTCAATAATACTTTGCGTAATTTCGTCCTTATCTGCGCGCACCAAAACCTGATTTAACACAACGCGGTTCAAAACATCATAACCAAGATTTTGCAATTCCAACGCAACATATTTCGCTTGCCTTATATGTTGGTCGATCATATCTGCCACACCGTCTTTGCCCAATGTTCTTAGGGCGGCCCAAATTGGAATACCCCGCGCACGGCGTGAAAATTCAAGTGAAAGATTTTTTTGTGCACTGGCTGAGGCGGTTGAGTAAGCCGCGTCACTGTTCATTGCACGCGCAAGTGCATCTTTGTCACGACATATGGCAATCGCCCCATCATAGGGTGTGTTTAACCATTTATGGCCATCCGTCGTCCAGCTATCTGCCCCATCAATGCCTGACGTCAAATATTTTGAATTCTCAGATGCGCGCGCCCAAAGCCCAAACGCCCCATCAATGTGTACCCAGGCACCTGCATTTTTTGCCATGGGGATAATTCCATCAAATGGATCAAATTCACCCGTATTTACCTCACCTGCTTGCAAACAAAGGATTGTGCGTTCATCCATCACGGGAAGTTGTTCCGGATCGATCCTTCCGTATTCATCCGTTGGCGCATAAATAATACGTTTTAATCCAAAACCCAAGATGCGCAGGGCCTTCTTGACTGTAATGTGAGCAGTATCCGGGATGACCACACGAATTTCCGGGGCACCAATTAGACCATCGTTTTCAAAATCCCAACCCAAAGACGCCAACAGTGATGAACGCGCCGCAGACAAACATGCCAGACCGCAAGCTGTAGCCGATGTTCCAAAACCCACGGCACTGTGCCGTGGTAAATCCAGAATATCCAACAACCATTCCGCAGCCTGCTGTTCTAGCACTGCCGCAGATGGGCCACCGTCAAAACTGGACGCACATTGATCCCAAGCCAGTGCCAATCTTTCAGCCGCAGCCGATACAGGCAAAGTCGCCCCGATCACAAAGCCAAAGTAATTGGGACCGTTAGACGCAACAGTTGCAGGTGAACCAAGTCTGTCCATCAAGGCAAGCGTTTCTTTTGCCGGTCTGCCTTTTTGTGATATTGGTTCTATGAACCCGTCCAATGCATAAATGTCTGCCTCAGCCGGAAAAACCCGCCGCTCTTCGATTTTTTCAAGGTAGTTATGCGCACGAGCATCTGCATCTTTGGCAAGTTCAATTTCATCCATTGCTTGACTCCTTATACAATCATTGCGAAGCTATATTTAGAAAGGTCTATATTGATGAATACCTATACAGATTTGAATATGGAGTCAACCAACACCGTTTTACGTGCGTTATCCAATAAACACAGGTTGCGGATCATGTCGTGGATTATGAATCCAGAAGTGAATTTCCCCCCCCAACAAGACGGCGATTTGGTAGAAGACGGTGTATGCGTAGGCTTTATTACAGAAAAAATAGGCCTGTCCCAACCAACCGTAACAAGCCACATGAAAATTCTGGCTGGCGCGGGCCTCGTTTCCTCAAAACAAATTAAGAATTGGGTGTTTTACAAACCAGAAACTGAACGATTCAAGTCTGCGATAATTGTTCTGCAGGGTATGTTAGGATAGTGCACCCCACAATACGCTACATATGAATAACCTTACCATATGCATCCAAAACGCTTTCATGCATCATTTCAGACAATGTTGGGTGTGGGAATACGGTTTGCATCAGATCTTCTTCAGTGGTTTCCAATTGACGACCAATCACATAGCCTTGGATCATCTCGGTGACTTCGGCACCGACCATATGCGCACCTAGCAACTCGCCAGTTTTAGCGTCGAATATGGTTTTTACTATTCCCTCGGCCTCACCCAGTGCAATGGCTTTACCGTTGCCGACAAAGGGGAACCGCCCCACTTTGATGTCGTAACCTTTTTCTTTTGCGGCCGCTTCCGTATACCCAACCGAAGCGATTTGAGGATGGCAATACGTGCACCCTGCAATACTTTCCGGTTTGACCGCATGGGGCTTTAACCCTGCTATCAGTTCGGCCACCATAACGCCTTCATGGGATGCTTTATGCGCCAGCCAAGGCGGTGCCGCCAGATCACCGATCGCAAAGATACCATCCACATTTGTACGGCAATATGCATCCGTGACCACATGACTGCGGTCTTCC
>Ga0209344_10005835_pt1 | contig 10421 bp, 8 predicted proteins | sample Cruoilmetagenom6_FD_187293 | JGI IMG/M metagenome (GOLD analysis project Ga0209344, IMG submission 187293) | Oil polluted marine microbial communities from Coal Oil Point, Santa Barbara, California, USA - Santa Barbara Oil Seep Sample 6 (SPAdes)... | ecosystem: Environmental > Aquatic > Marine >...
TGGATACACCGGCAAGCAACGTGGAGGCAGCGGAATGAGAATTCGTGCGCAAATAGGCAAAGTCCTGAACCTGGACAAATGCATCGGGTGCCATACCTGTTCTGTTACCTGCAAAAACGTCTGGACTAGCCGTGACGGTGTTGAATACGCCTGGTTCAATAACGTCGAAACCAAACCCGGGATTGGTTATCCGAAAAACTGGGAAGACCAATCCAAATGGAATGGCGGCTGGACCCGGACAAGGGGTGGCAAGTTACAACCCAAGCAGGGGGCCAAGTGGCGTATTCTGGCAAACATTTTCGCCAACCCCAGCATGCCGGAGATTGACGACTACTATGAACCGTTTGATTTTGATTATGACCACCTGAAATCCGCACCGGAAATGACAGCGTTTCCAACTGCGCGTCCACGTTCCAAGATCACGGGCGAGCGGATGGAAAAGATCGAATGGGGCCCCAACTGGGAAGAAATTCTTGGTGGTGAATTTTCCAAGCGCTCGGCGGACACCAATTTTGAAGGTGTACAAAAAGAAATTTACGGTGAATTTGAAAACACCTTTATGATGTACCTGCCGCGCCTTTGCGAACATTGCCTGAACCCGGCCTGTTCTGCATCCTGCCCGTCCGGTGCAATCTACAAACGCGAAGAAGACGGTATAGTCCTGATCGATCAGGAAAAATGCCGTGGCTGGCGGATGTGTGTATCCGGCTGCCCCTACAAAAAGATTTACTACAATTGGGATACCGGCAAATCTGAAAAGTGTACGTTTTGTTACCCACGGATCGAAAGCGGGCAACCGACGGTTTGTTCAGAAACCTGCGTCGGGCGTATCCGCTATCTGGGCGTGATCCTTTATGATGCGGATAAGATCGAAAGTGCTGCCAATGTGCCGGACGAAAAGGATCTTTATCAGGAACAGCTTGATATGTTCCTTGATCCACATGATCCAGAAGTTCAGCGCCAGGCACTGGAACAGGGCATTTCCGAGGATTGGCTGGAAGCTGCAAAAAACAGCCCGGTATGGAAGATGGCGATGGACTGGAAAGTGGCGTTTCCACTGCACCCGGAATATCGCACATTGCCAATGGTCTGGTATATTCCGCCGCTCAGCCCAATTCAGAATGCAGCCGAAGCTGGCCAAATTGGTCATGATGGTGACATGCCTGATGTCAAATCCTTGCGTATTCCGGTGCGTTATCTAGCCAACATGCTGACCGCAGGGGATGAAGCGCCAGTTGTTAATGCGCTGGAACGGATGTTGGCAATGCGGGCTTATATGCGGTCCAAAACTGTGGACGGTGTGATCAACGAAGGCATCGCCGAACGTGTGGGCCTGACGCCGGCATTGATTGAAGACATGTATCGCATCATGGCGATCGCAAACTATGAAGACCGGTTTGTGGTTCCAACCGCACACCGTGAACTGGTGGAAGATGCACTGGAAATCCGGGGCGGGTGCGGCTTTACCGATGGTAACGGTTGCTCGCCAGGAATTAGCAAGGGCAGCTTGTTTGGCGGTGCCAAGAAGAAATTCACACTGCCAACGGAGGCGATGTAATGTTGATGACCCTCAAAGCAATGTCGGCGCTGCTTAGTTATCCGACGCCTGATCTAAAAGATGCGATCGGTGAAATCAAAAAGGTGCTGGTTGGTGAAGCGATCCTGCCAGCGACCACGATTGACGCCTTGACCCCCCTGTTCAATCAGTTGGAGGAAGACGATATCTATGATCTGCAGGAACGCTATGTCAGCCTGTTTGACCGTTCCCGCACATTATCGCTGAACCTTTTTGAACATGTTCATGGTGAAAGCCGGGATCGGGGTGGCGCAATGGTTGATCTGCTGGAAACCTACCGCGCAGGTGGCTTTGAACCGGTTAGCGCTGAGCTACCTGATCATCTGCCGGCTCTGCTGGAATTTCTGGCGACAAGACCGGTTAGCGAAGCGCAGGAAACACTGAGCGATGCAGCCCATATTCTTGAATCATTGCGCATCCGGCTTGGGCGACGTGAAAGTGACTATGGTGCTGTGTTTGACGCGCTCATGAAATTTTGTGGCCAGAAGGTTGACGATCTGGTGGTCGCCGAATTGTTGAAGCACGAAGATGACGATCCGGATGATCTGGAAGCTCTGGATGCGGTCTGGGAAGAAAGTGAAGTCACATTTGGCCCCGATCCAAATGCGGGATGTCCGCAGGTGCGCGACATGCTTTCACAGATGGACTTGCCAGTTAACCCCGCGCCGGCCCGCCCGGCCGCGGCAGAATAAAGGAGGCTCGTGATGCACGAATTTCTGTACGGAACTTACCCATATATTGCCCTGACCGTTCTGCTTGTCGGGTCTGTCGCGCGCTATGAACGCGACCCGTTTACCTGGAAATCTTCAAGCAGCCAGATGTTGCGGCGCAAGCAACTGGTGATGGGGTCAGTCCTGTTTCATGTTGGTGTATTGGTGATTTTCGTAGGTCATCTGGTTGGCTTGCTGACGCCAATTGCGATATTTGACACTTTAGGGATCAGTCACGGAGCCAAGCAAATCCTTGCAATATTAGCAGGTGGTATTGCTGGCGTAATGGCGCTGGTGGGGGGGGCTATGTTGTTTCACCGTCGCTGGTTTGATCCGCGCATTCGTGCGACATCAAGCTTCGCTGACATTGCAATCCTGGGATTGTTGCTGGCACAGCTGGTTCTGGGCCTGCTGACCATTCTGGTATCACTTCAACACCTTGACGGGCACGAAATGACATTGTTCATGTCTTGGGCGCAGGCAATCTTCACCTTTGATGGCGATGCTGCAAGCTACATCAAGGATGTTAGCATCCTGTTCAAACTGCACCTGTTCCTCGGCCTGACAATTTTCCTGCTGTTCCCCTTTACACGGCTGGTTCACATGTTGTCAGTACCGTTGCGGTACCTGACTCGCCCTGGTTATCAGGTCGTGCGGTCCCGGCGTAAGGGCGCTGTGAAATGAGTGTTCAGGGAAAACCACTCTTTCCGGATATTTCGGTGAATGGTGAAAGCATTTCTGCCGCGGATATCGCGGCAGAGGCGCAAAACCATTCGGCCCCACAGGGAAAGCCGGGCATTGCGTGGCGCAAGGCATCGCAGGCGCTGGTAATCAAGGCATTGTTATTGCAGGAAGCAACCCGTCTGGGCTTAAAGGCTGATCCACAACCTGTTGGTGACGGGCTGACTGAAACCGAAGACGAGGCGTTGATACGCGCGGTGATGGAAGGCGGTGTTTCACCCGAAGAAATCAGTGCTGATCGTGCCCGTGCCAGATATGACGCTAACCCGGATCGCTACCGTGCGCCGACATTATATGAAGCGGCCCATATCCTGTTCATGACACCGCCAGGTGACGCAGAAAGCCGTGAAAAGGCCAGATTACGCGCCCAAGCCGCCATTCTGGTTCTGAAAGGTCGACCAGACGAATTTGATAGTCTGGCAAAATCCCAAAGCGATTGCCCCTCACGCGGTGCAGGCGGACGCCTTGGGCAAATTGGCCCCGGAGATACCGTTCCGGAATTTGAAGCTGTTTTGGATAACCTAAACGAAGGCGATTTCACCAGTGAGCCGGTTGAAACCCGTTATGGGTTTCATATTGTCCGCCTGGATGCGCGTGCCGCAGGCGGTGTTCTGCCGTTTGACACGGTTCGCAACTCATTGACGGAGTCGCTGGAAAAAGAAGCATGGGCGCGTGCAGCGCGTGATTTTACAAGTGCTCTGGTCAAGAGGGCAGACATTTCCGGTATTGAACTTTCACAGGAACTAGCCGCAGCCTGAACTTCAATCTGGTGCCTGACGCAGCCGCGACCAGGCTCGGTACAAATTCAAAGAAACACTCTGCTTTCTCGCAGAGTGTTTCTTTGCGCTGAAAGCTTCGTTTCGGGGTTGGAAGTCTCGGAATGGTTTTTGGTAGAATGGGATTTTTTCAGTTCAGATTCCGATGTAAGGGTAGAATAAATTCATCGAACAGAAGTGTTTCTGAGTATTCTTGATCTGCATCAACTCGACGGTAAAAACGTCTGTTTATTAGTGTTTGCGAGTTAAATTTTTGAACACGAAATTTTATGAAAATGAAGCAAACAGTCGTAAAAAATCAACGCTCCTGGCTGAAGATCGAGAGTTTGCGTTTAGCGATATCCCTGTTCATTTCAGTTCTTGTTCTGCTTGCTCAGACATTCCCTTCGATGGCCACCTCAGCTTCCGGCAGCGGAAGTGATTGGGTCGAGATTTGTAGCAATGGCGAAACCTATCTTGCACCAATTGATCTTGGGGAAGGGGCGCCGGAACCGGTTTGCACTCATTGTTCGGCCTGCCTTGTTCCAGCAAACGATAATTCCGGATTGTTAACCTTTGGACTGCTTCAGCAACGTCCGAAAAGTTTCATCAGTTTTAACTATTTCATCCTGAAGGAAGTGTTTTTAGCCGGTCCAGAACAGTACTGGTCCTCGTGCCGGGGACCACCAATCAGAAAAACAAAAATTGACATGGTTTCAAGTTTCCACAACCCGATCACGGGACCGGCTGGCGTGTTGGATAAAACGCAGCGGGGGCCGTCATGGGTGTAAAGATTTTGCCCCCATTCTGGCGCGCCAAATTTATCCGGCTATTTGCATTTTTGCACTTTGCGCTGCTTGCGTTTGCAGGTTTGGCAGAGGCACAGACTGCCCCGGTAATTCAAAAATTCATCGCAAACATCCCGGCCAGTGAATTTATCACTGGTGCCACGGGGTATGGCCCCATTCTCGATACTATTCCGGTGGTTCCGGTGTTGAATGGAGCAGAGGTGTTGGGCCACGCCTATATCACTTCAGATTTTGTCAGCACCACCGGATATTCGGGTAAACCAATCCATGTGATGGTAGCAATTGATCCCGCAGGCAAATTGTTACGCGCAGAACTGGTTAAACATTCCGAACCAATTGTCTTGATCGGCATTCCTGATCGCAAGATCAGGGCGCTGACCGAAAGCTATCGTGGTCTTGATATCATTGCTGAGGCTGCCGCTGGCGGTTCAGGGCATGATTTGGATATCATTTCAGGTGCCACCGTCACAATAATGATCATCGACGATTCCATTGTGCGTTCCAGCATCAAAGTAGCGCGCGCACTGGGGCTGGGTGGTCTAAACAATGACGCCGCCAATGCAGGGCCAACCCACGAACTGAACATGAATGAGGTTGGGATCCGCGATTGGTCTACCATGTCTGGTGACGGAACAGTGCGCCGCATGACGGTGGATATTGGTCAGATTAACGAAGTGTTTGCGGCCGGTGGTGACGAGCGGGTTCTTCAGCACGAAGAAGCCGGAGAACCCGAAGACACCTATATCGATCTGCACACGGCCCTGGTTTCGGCACCAGGCATCGGCCTTAGCCTGATGGGAGAGGCCGAATATGGCAACCTGACAGACTGGCTGGAAGAAGGTGAACAGGCGATCATATTGCTGGGGCGTGGCAGCTATTCCTACAAGGGGTCAGGCTATGTCAGGGGTGGCATTTTCGATCGCATCCAGTTGATACAGGGCGACATTTCGGTGCGGTTCCATGATCGACAGCAACGTCGTCTGGGCGAACTGGCTGCAAGTGGATCGCCGACATTCAACGAACTGGATGTCTTTAAAATTCCGGCTAACGCCGAATTCGACCCAACCAAACCGTGGCGCATTCAGTTGTTAGCGCAACGTGTTGTCGGGCCAGTTGAAAAGACATTTCTGACCTTTGATCTGGGATATAAATTACCGGACATCTACCTAACTGCGCTTGCCCCGGCAACGCCGGTCGTCGCGCTCGAAACTGAAAGCGATGCAGCTGCCCGTGCCGCCCTGTGGCACCGCATCTGGATAAGCAAGAAAGTCGAAATCGCTTTTCTGATCGGAATGCTGACAGTGTTGACCGGAGTGTTCTTTTTTCAGGTTCAGGCAACCAGACATGCGCGCGCTTATTACTGGTTTCGTATGGGGTTTCTTGTCCTGACACTTGGTTTTCTTGGGTGGCATCAAAACGCCCAGCTTTCAATCGTTAACCTGATGGCGCTTGGCGCGTCATTGACAACTGGTTTTAGCTGGGATGCATTCTTGCTTGACCCCTTGGTGTTCATATTGTGGGTTTCAGTGGCGGTAACATTGCTGTTTTGGGGGCGTGGTGGGTTTTGTGGCTGGTTGTGCCCTTTTGGCGCTTTGCAGGAATTATCAAACCAGATCGCACGGTTCCTGAAGTTTCCTCAGTGGACTTTGCCCTGGGGATTACATGAACGGCTTTGGCCGTTGAAATATATGATTTTTCTTGGGCTGTTCGGGTTGTCTCTGGTCTCAATCCCGCTGGCCGAACAATACGCCGAGATTGAACCGTTTAAGACCTCGATCATCCTGAAATTTGCCCGCAGCTGGCCCTACGTACTGTTCGCTACGGCTGTGCTTGGGGCGGGCCTGTTTATTGAACGGTTTTACTGTCGGTATCTGTGCCCACTTGGTGCAGCGCTTGCGATACCGGGCCGGCTGCGAATGTTCGACTGGCTGAAACGCTACAAGGAATGCGGTAGCCCTTGCCAGACCTGCGCCAATGAATGTTTCGTACAGGCGATCCACCCAACTGGTGAGATCAATCCAAATGAATGCCTGTCCTGCCTGCATTGTCAGGTGCTTTATCAGGACAACACGAAATGCCCCGTTATCGTTAGACAATTGAAACGACGCGCGAAAGCGGCCCAGAGCACTGCCCTGTCAAGCGACGCTCTGGACCGCCTGACGAACCACCCCAACTCAACTGAAATCAAGGAGAAATGAAATGTCAGAAGACAAGAATTCCAAAGACGGTGTGACAAGGCGAGACGTCTTGACCGGCCCGGTAAAAGGGGCCGCTGTTGTGGGTTCCCTTGCGGCATTTGGTGGGGGTGCGCTGCTTAGCACGTCCACGGCTGTGGTCGCCTCGGCGTCCAACGAAGTCGCGCCTGGTGAACTGGATGAATACTATGGTTTCTGGTCATCAGGCCAAGCAGGTGAATTGCGCATTCTGGGTGTGCCGTCCATGCGTGAATTGATGCGTGTACCGGTGTTCAATCGGTGTTCCGCCACCGGTTGGGGGCATTCCAATGAAAGCCTGAAAATCCTGAATGAAAACCTGATGCCGGAAACCAAGGAATATCTGGCCCTGAACGGCATGCAGACCTATGACAACGGCGACCTTCACCACCCGCATATGTCGTTTACCGATGGCACCTATGACGGGCGCTACCTGTTCATGAACGACAAGGCCAACACCCGCGTTGCCCGTGTCGATTGTGCCTTCATGAAACCTGACAAGATCATTGAAATCCCCAATGCATCCGATATCCACGGTCTGCGGCCACAGAAATTTCCGCGTACCGGATATGTCTTTGCCAATGGTGAACACCGGGTGCCTTTGATCAATGACGGCACCAATATGGACGATGTTGAAAACTACGTATCCATTTTCACCGCGATTGACGGCGACACAATGGAAATCTCCTGGCAGGTCATGGTGACCGGCAACCTGGACAACGTAGATTGCGACTATCAGGGCAAATACGCCATGTCCTCCAGCTATAATTCCGAAGGCGCGACCGAACTGGTCGGCATGATGGAAGCCGAAATGGACCATGTTGTTGTCTTCAATATCGCCCGGATCGAGGCCGCCGTGGCCGCTGGTAATTTTGAGGTCCACAATGGTGTAAAGGTGCTGGATGGGCGCAAAGGGTCTGACCTGACCGTTTATGTTCCGATCCCCAGCAGTCCGCACGGCGTGAATACTGCGCCTGACGGCAAATACGTCATAGTAAACGGCAAGTTGTCACCAACCGTTTCAGTGATCGAATGGGACAAACTGGAAGCCGTGTTTGACGGTGCCGATCCGCGTTCTGCGGTTGTAGCCGAACCCGAACTGGGCCTTGGTCCGCTTCACACCGCCTTTGACGGCAAGGGCATGGCCTATACCACACTGTTCCTTGATAGTCAGATGGTGAAGTGGGACATCGACAAAGCTGTCCGGCTGTACGCTGGCCAGGACGTTAATCCGATCATCACCAAGACCGATGTGATGTATCAGCCCGGTCACAACCATACCTCGATGGGTGAAACCAAAGAGGCTGATGGCAAATGGCTGGTATCGCTCAATAAGTTCTCAAAAGATCGGTATATCAATGTGGGTCCGCTGAAGCCTGAAAATGAGCAGCTGATCGACATTTCCGGTGACACGCCTGAGGTCGTGCATGACAGCCCGACCTTCGCTGAGCCCCATGACTGTATCATTGTACACCGGTCCAAGGTGAACCCGGATAGCATCTGGAAGCGTGAAAACCCCATGTGGGATGACGCGCGCGCGCAGGCCGAAGCCGATGGTGTGGTGCTGGAGGATGGCCACGATGAGGTTATTCGTGACGGCAACAAGGTTCGAGTTTACATGTATTCATCAGCGCCAAACTTTTCGCTTGAGGAGTTCCGCGTCAAACAGGGCGACGAGGTTACGGTTTACATCACGAATATCGACGATGTTGACGATCTGACCCACGGCTTCACACTAGGCAATCATGGGGTCTGTTTCGAAGTGGGGCCACAGGCTACGATGTCAGCGACCTTTATTGCCGGGCGACCCGGCGTTCACTGGTTCTACTGCCAGTGGTTCTGTCATGCTCTGCACATGGAAATGCGCGGCCGTATGCTGGTTGAACCTGCCTAAGGAATACAACAATGCGCAACATCTTGTTCATGCTGATATTTTTACTGAACCCGATCTTGTCCGGGGCGGTGGAACGTATTGTGCCCGCGACAGATAATGCGCTTGTTGAGGCTATGAAAGCGGCTCAGGCGGGGGATATCCTTCGCCTGAGCGGAAAAAATTATGACGGGCCGGTTGTTATTAACCTTCCCCTGACTCTGATTGGTGAAGATGCGGTAATAGACGGCCACAAGATAGGGTCGGTGATTACGGTGAATGCGCCCGATGTCACCCTGCGCGGGCTGACGGTGATCGGATCAGGTTCAGGTGGTGCAGGGCTGGATGCGGGCATAACGCTGACGAAACTGGCGGATCGCGCGGTGATTGACGGTAACCGGGTTTTGGGAAATCTGGTGGGAATTGATGTTCACGGACCCGAAGACGTGTTGATAAGCGGCAACATCATTAATGGGCGTCAGGACAAACGGATGAATGCCCGGGGTAACGGCGTTTATGTTTGGAATGCACCGGGAACGCAGGTGATTGGCAACGATGTTCGCTGGGGCAGGGACGGGGTTTTTGTAAACACGTCCGGCAACAATACTTTCAGTGGCAACAGGTTTCGCGACCTGCGGTTTGCAGTGCATTACATGTACGCAAATGACAGCGTCGTGTCGGATAATATTTCGTTGAGGAACCACCTTGGATACGCCGTGATGTATTCGGATAATGTGAATATCACCGGCAATCTTTCGCGTGGCGACCGCGATCACGGTATCATGATGAACTACACAAACAAAAGCCGCGTCACGGGAAACCGAATTGAACAGGTGGGTGATAAATGTGTGTTTATCTACAACGCCCACAAGAACCAGTTTCAGGGAAATGTATTTGAAGGCTGTGGAATTGGCATCCATTTTACCGCCGGCTCAGAACGGAATGAAATGGCCGGAAACGCCTTTATCGGCAATCGCACTCAGGTCAAATATGTAGGTTCAAAATGGGTGGATTGGAGCGTGGACGGTAAAGGCAACTATTGGTCAGATCACGCTTCGTTTGATCTGGACGGCAACGGAATTGCCGACAGTGCTTTTCGCCCCAACGACATCATGGATCACGTGCTCTGGACACAACCGGCAGCGCGCGCCTTGCTGGGTTCCCCGGCAGTGCAACTTATCCGCTGGTCCCAGTCAGCGTTTCCGGCAACGCTGCCCGGTGGCGTGATAGATCGCGCCCCGATGATGATGCCTGCGCGGCCAGAAACCCCTGTATGGAAAGACATAGAATGACAACATTGATCGTTGAAAATGTCAGCAAGAAATACGGTGATCTGGAAACGGTTCGTGGTATCAGCCTGACGGTTCAGGCCGGTGAAAGGGTTGCGCTGCTTGGCCATAACGGGGCTGGAAAGACAACGCTGATGCAGATGATCCTGGGCCTAACACCGCTTACGTCTGGATCAATCAAGGTATTGGGGCAGGCGCCGGGATCGCGTGTGGCGCGCGGTTCGATTGGCTTCCTGCCTGAAAGCGTGGCTTTTCATGGGGCACTTAGCGGGCGCGAACAGCTGCATCATTTTGCGCGCCTGAAATCTGTGTCGGTCAGATCAGCTGACGAACTGCTGGATCGCGTCGGTCTGTCTGATGCAGCGGATCGAAAAATCAGAACCTATTCCAAAGGGATGCGGCAGCGCATCGGGTTGGCGCAGGCCTTATTGGGTAAACCGAAACTTGCCTTGCTGGAT
>Ga0209344_10005836_pt1 | contig 10419 bp, 15 predicted proteins | sample Cruoilmetagenom6_FD_187293 | JGI IMG/M metagenome (GOLD analysis project Ga0209344, IMG submission 187293) | Oil polluted marine microbial communities from Coal Oil Point, Santa Barbara, California, USA - Santa Barbara Oil Seep Sample 6 (SPAdes)... | ecosystem: Environmental > Aquatic > Marine...
CGGATTATCGGCCAGAAACGCCCGCTCCTGCCGAAACAGGTCTGGGCCATTCGGGTGCGGCTCGAATTGGCTGGAAATCTCAGAGACCTTGCTCTGTTCAACCTTGCCATCGACAGCAAACTGCGCGGCTGTGATCTTGTCCGGGAACGTGTGTCGGTCATCCAGAGCAAGACGCAGCAGCCAGTTCAATTCGAAGCCTCGGAAGGCACACGAGATTCCATCTGGAATTGGGTGTGCAGTCCGGCAATGCTGGCGGTCACCCACCTCTTCCCGAGCTGGTTTCACGACCGGCCACATGTGTCGACCAGGCAATATGCCCGGCTTGTTCGCGATTGGGTGGCGGCGATTGGTCTCGATCCGAGCGGATACGGCACCCATTCACTCCGGCGCACCAAGGCGGCGCTGATTTACCGTAAGACCGGCAATCTTCGTGCAGTTCAGCTTCTGCTTGGTCACACCAAGGTGGACAGCACAGTGCGGTATCTCGGTGTCGAACTTGAAGATGCGCTGAGTATTGCCGAGAAGATCGACATTTGAGAGATGGGCGGACGGCGACAGCCGTTCGCCTTTCAGGACCGGCAATTGTCGTCGGTCCTGCGTTTACTTCTGGACTTCTTCGACGGTCGGAGCGTCACTGACACTACCGAACCACTGAGTCTCCTGCCCGAATTGTCGGGCTTTGGTCGGTACGGGGCGCAATAGCCCTGATGATCGAAAGGAGATAAAGATGAGCAACCAAACTATGAGTTCAGATGTACGGTCGGAGTGCTCCCCCGCGACCGGCAGCTTGAAGCCGAAATCAAAGAAGCTGACTGGCAAGACTAAGGTAGAGATATTGCGCAAGCTTGTGTCGCGACCGAACGGGGTGACGGTTGCACAGATTCAGAAACGCCTGGTCTGGCAGCCGCACACGATACGGGCGGCAATCTCGCGCCTCAGATCATCGGGTCTACCTATCGCGCTTGACCGGTCCGGCAGGGCGGCGCGCTACCGTGTGGTGTCCGGAGAAGAGCAGTGAGAACGACCGCGACCGACCTGGGCATCCAGCAATTGGAGGAAGCTGATGCCGCCACGCTTCGACGGCTTTGGGTGGAAATTAAGGGCACAGCGCCTCCGAAGACCTTCACCGCGCGTTTGATGGGTCTCGCACTAGCATGGGATGCGCAAACAGCCAGAGAGGGCTGCGAGACGGCAAAGGTGCGGCGAGACTGGAACCGGATCATCAAGGCAAGGGGCGGGGCTGGGCCCATCAAACTTATTGGAACTGCACCGCACCCACCAGTCGGTGATAGCACCCGCATTTTGAAGGAATGGGGCGGTACCACTCATGAGGTATTGATAGATGAAGGCATCGCCACATGGAAAGGCCAGAGCTATTCCTCGCTGTCGGCCGTGGCGCGGGCGATGACGGGGGCAAACCGATCATCATCGCTCCCGAAAACGCCGTCCAACCAGATCCGGACCTCATTGCGCTGGTCGCCGATGCCAGACGATGGGCCCGCGATCTGCTTGAGGGGAACGCATCCTCCATTCAGCAAATCACCGATCGGGAATATTTGCGCAGCGGGATGGTCAGCCGCGTTCTCCCACTCGCATGGCTGGCGCCAGACATTTCAACAGCAATCCTTGAGGGCCGTCAGCCGCCACATCTCAGCGCAAAAACACTTCGCGTTCTTCCTGAGCTCCCACTGGATTGGAATGAGCAGCGCCAGATCCTCGGATTTGCGCATCCTTGAGGTCGCTTTGAGCGGCTCAAGACCTCACGTGCAGTTGCCCCGCTGAGACTTTCCCTGAAACAGCCCTGAAATGGCTCAAACCAGAGACCATTTGTGAGGTCTCTGGTGCATTACCTCCCCGCAACCCACTGAAATATATACACTACTCCGAGCGCTGGTGCTGTCTGAGGTTTTTAGGAAGACTGAGTGGTGGGCGACCCTGGAATCGAACCAGGCGTGCGTCTCCGCGAGGGAGTTACAGTCCCCTGCCACACCTTGCGGCCTGTCGCCCACTGAGCTGAACAAGTGTTCAGACAATGACGCGCTGATTACTAGTGGGGCTTTGGCCCGTCAAGGCGAAAATACCTTGCAACGCGGCGATCCACGCCGCATTGTCTGCCGCTCTGACAGGAAAGCAATTCAGCCATGAAAAAACCCCGCTGGGTGATCGACAAAGAGCAGGCCAAACGTGCCGCTGCATCTGAAACCGTCTGGTTGTTCGGCATTCATGCCGTGCGCGATGCGTTGGAAAACCCGGCGCGCGAAAAACTGCGCCTGATCACCACCAAAAACGCCCATGACAAACTGGCCGAGGCCATTGCCGCCGCGGGCATGGAGCCTGAAATGGCCGATCCGCGTCGCTTTAGCGCCCCGATTGATGCGCAATCGGTGCATCAGGGGGCAGCACTTGAGGTCAAGGGGTTGAACTGGGGCGCTTTGGACGAGCTGTGTTTGGGCGATGGCACCCGTCCGCCACGGGTGCTGTTGCTGGACCGCGTGACCGACCCGCATAATGTTGGTGCAATTCTGCGCTCTGCTGAAGTTTTTGGTGCTTGCGCTGTGATCGCTCCGCGTCACCATGCCGCGCCCGAAACCGGTGCTTTGGCCAAAACCGCCAGTGGGGCGCTGGAGCGCCAGCCCTATTTGCGGGTGCGCAACCTGGCCGACGCCATGGAGCAATTGAAATCCATGGGATATCTGATGCTTGGCCTTGCGGGCGAGGCGGAGGAGACCATCGAATCTGTTCTGCAAGAGCGCCGTGACCGCCCCGTGGCACTGGTGCTGGGCGCGGAAGGCCCCGGATTGCGCCAGAAAACCCGTGAAACCTGTGATCATCTGGTCAAAATTGATTTCGCGGGTGATTTCGGCTCGCTCAATGTCTCAAATGCGGCGGCTGTGGCGCTTTATGCCTCGCGTGGATAAGGGTGCTTTGCGTGACTTTGGCGAAATATTGCCGAGATGAGCATTTTGGTCACATGAATATTACACCCTCTTTTTATTCTGCAAATCGGACCTATCTGTAGTCCAGAAGCGATGATCTGGAACATCAACGCTTCGTTCACTGTCCCTCGTTCCGCGACTGGCGCCCAGGAAATTCCCTGGGCGCTCTTTTTTTTGGCGCGTCGCACAGGTATGACGAGTCCATGAACGAGACATACTCAGACACCCATTTGCGCACCATTTTGCACCGCACCAAGCGAATCGCTGTTGTGGGCATGTCGCTGAACGAAATACGCCCAAGTTTTTATGTGGCGCGGTATTTGTCCTTAAAGGGGTTTGACGTGGTGCCGGTGAACCCCGGTCACGCCGGAAAAACCGCCTTTGGACAAACCGTGGTGGCCAGGCTGTCAGATATCAAAGAACCTGTGGATATGGTCGACATTTTCCGCAGACCCGAGCATGTGCCCCCGATCGTGGATGAGGCGTTGGAAATGTTCCCGGATTTACAGACCATCTGGATGCAGATCGGCGTCTGGCACGACGCAGCCGCCGCCAAAGCCCGCGCGCGCGGCGTGGATGTGGTGATGAACCGCTGCCCAAAAATTGAATACCAACGCCTGATGGGCGAGCTGCGCATGGGTGGGTTCAATACCGGTGTGATATCTTCCAAACTATAGGGCGCGGCTTTGCACGTCCAAACGCGCCTGAGCTTGGCCCCTCTAACCCGGGATCAGATACTGGCCGCAAAATCCGCGGCAATTCGCACTTCACGCATCGGGCGCACCTTGGCGATACATGCCGCATATATCGGATCAGCCTTATAGGCCGCTAACGCAGTCTCATCCGCAAACTCAGCATAGACAATCACATCTATTGGCGTGCCGGCGATCTGATCACTTTGCAGGTTTCGACCGACCTCAAAATGCTGAGAATGCGCAATGTCACCCAGCATCATGAGCCCGTCCCGAATGGCATCCACATCCGCCGGGTTGGTTGCGCTGAAAAATACGATATGACGGATCATTTGCCCCTCGCTGCTTTCTCACTTAGGCCCGATTGCCCCTGACGGCGGGCCAGTTCATCCATGACATCTGACAAGGGCACCGCTTGTGAGTGCAGCATCACCAACAGGTGAAACAACACATCCGCCGCCTCGCGGGTCAGCGCTGCGCGGTCGCCCTTAATGGCCTCGATGATGGCTTCAACGGCCTCTTCGCCAAATTTTTCAGCCGCCTTTTCAGGGCCTTGTGCCAACAGCTTGGCTGTCCAGCTTTCGCTGGGGTCGGCCTCGGCGCGGTGGGCCACAATTTGTGCCAGCTCTTCCAATGTCATGCGTCTATCCTCATCGGAATGCCGGCCTCTACCATGTGTGATTTTGCCTCAGCAATGGTATATTCGCCGAAATGGAAGATCGACGCGGCCAGCACCGCGCTGGCCCCGCCTTTGGTGACACCGTCAACCAGATGGTCAAGCGTGCCAACACCGCCCGAAGCAATCACTGGTATAGTCACCGCATCACTGATTGCGCGCGTCAACGGCAGATTGAACCCCTGTTTGGTTCCGTCGCGGTCCATGCTGGTCAGCAGGATCTCTCCGGCGCCCTTGGACTCGACCAGTTGGGCAAATTCAACCGCATCAATGCCGGTTTCCTTGCGCCCGCCGTGGGTGAAGATTTCCCACTTTCCGGGGCTGACGGTTTTGGCGTCAATCGCCACGACAATGCACTGGCTGCCGAATTGCTCGGCCGCCTCGCGCACCACATCCGGGTTGGCGACAGCCGCAGAGTTGAAGCTGACTTTGTCAGCGCCTGCCAACAGCAAGGCGCGCACGTCCTCGGTCGTGCGCACACCCCCGCCCACAGTCAGCGGGATATAGCATTGCTCGGCTGTGCGGCGCACCACGTCAAACATGGTGCCGCGGTTTTCAACAGTCGCGGTGATATCCAGAAAACACAGCTCATCCGCGCCAGCCGCATCATAGGCGCGCGCGGCATCTACCGGATCACCGGCATCAACCAGATCAACAAAGTTCACGCCCTTCACAACGCGCCCATCGGCCACGTCGAGACAAGGAATGATACGGGTTTTGAGCATGTTTCTGCGACTCTTAGGCCATTCACGCGATTGTTTATGTTCAATTCTGCCGACATGCCAGAGGATGTAACGTAAACTATCTGAGAGTGAGGAGATTATGGTATGAAAAAACTGATTGTGGCCGCTGGTCTTGCCGGTGCGCTGGCATTGATGGGGGGCCCTGCGATGGCAACAAATGATGACATTATCAAGGTTCAGGCAACGGGCGATGTGGCCACAACCATGGACGCACTTGAGGCGGCCGTTACCGGGGCAGGGGCCACGGTTTTTGCGCGCGTGGATCATTCAGGTGGCGCAAAGAATGTGGGGCTGGAGCTGGACCCGTCACAACTGCTGATTTTCGGCAACCCAAAGCTGGGTGCGCCAGCGATGCAGGACGATCCTCTGGCGGGCTTGTTCTTGCCTCTCAAAGTGTTGGTTTACCGCGATGGTGCGGGGCAGGTCTGGTTGGCCTATGAAGATCCCAAGGAAACGCTGGATGATCTGGGTGGCGTGCCACAAGACGCGGAATACATTAAGAAAATGACCGGCGCCCTGGGCAAGCTGACCGCCAAAGCCGCAGGCGGCTAAGTGGCGCGGCGGCTGGCCTGATCAAGGGCGAAGGCCAGAGCGGCAAGTGGGATGCCGGCCAGGATATAGATCTTGGCTGCCCCGATCATAAGCGGTTGTGCCTGAGCCACCACCGCGCTGATGCCAGCGCCGCCGATACAGCTGGAATAGCCAGACAACAACGAGCCTTCGCACCCCAGCAGCGGCACCACGATTGCGGCGGCACAGATCATCGCCACGCCACCACCCCATGTCAGCATAGCACGCGACACCGGGTGGGTGACACTGTTGCGGTTCACAAAGGCCACCACCGCAGGCATACCAAGAAAGAACGACAGCAATATATTGCCAAGCATGTGACTCAGGTCCCGCGTTGAGGCGTCATGATTTCAGTATGGACAAGGCTTTTCCCAAGTCAATCGCACCATCATAGAGCGCGCGGCCCGATATAGCGCCATCAAGCGGCGCGCCACAATCGCGCAGCGCCAACAGATCCTCAATTGAGCTGACCCCACCTGAGGCGATCACGGGGATCGAAACGGCATTTGCCAATGCGGCGGTGGCCTCAGTATTCGGGCCTTTCATGGCACCGTCACGGTTGATGTCGGTATAAATGATGGCCGCCACGCCTGCGTCTTCAAACGAGCGCGCCAGATCGGTGACCATTACATCGGTTTCCTCGGCCCAGCCTTTGGTGGCAACGCGCCCGTTGCGCGCATCAATGCCCACCGCCACCTGACCGGGAAAGGCCTTGGCCGCCTCGCGCACCAATTCGGGGTTTTCGACGGCCACTGTGCCTAGGATGACGCGGGCCAACCCCTTGGACAACCAGCGCTCAATCGTGGCCATATCGCGGATACCGCCGCCCAGTTGGGCAGGCACGTCGCAGCGTTCCAGAATGGCCTCAACCGGGGCGGCATTCACCGGCTCACCGGCAAAAGCCCCATTCAGATCAACCAGATGCAACCATTCGCACCCGGCCTCAACAAAGGCCATGGCCTGGGCGGCCGGGTCATCGTTGAATACCGTTACGCGCTCCATCTCTCCATGCACCAGGCGCACGGCCTGGCCATCTTTAAGGTCAATCGCGGGATAGAGGATCATGGCGGCATTCCTGTGTTGTCAGCGTGTGTGCCCTTTGGCATGGGATCGCCGTAAATGCAACGCGACCCAACGTCAGGCTTGATCCGAGCCACGCCTATCGCCCACACTGTGGGCAATTCTCACGGAGGAACACGAGATGAAAAAATTCACACTGGCCGTCGCCGCATTGGCGCTGAGCACAGGGGCCGCATTGGCAGACCCGGTTGTTGGCATTTGGAAAACGCAAGCTGGTGATGATGGCAATTATGGACATGTCACGATCAGCAAATGTGGCAGCCAGATCTGTGGTGTGCTGGGGCAGGGCTATGACAGTGCGGGCGCGGCCATCGACAGCCCCAACATTGGCAAGCGGATGATCTGGGATATGAACATTGATGGTGGTGGCGCGTATTCGGGTGGCAAAATCTGGGCCCCGGACCGTGACAAGACCTACAAATCCAAAATGGCGCTGAGCGGCAACACATTGGAAGTGTCGGGCTGTGTTCTGGGCTTTTGCCGCAGCCAAAGCTGGCAGCGCGTAAAGTAACGCCATCATAAGCGATAGGTTGCTGCGGCCCCGCATCGTCAACAGACGGCGCGGGGCTTTTGCTGTTGAAACTGGCTGGCTGATGGGGCGGTAACGCTCGCTTCTTTATGGTGCCCAGCCCAGAAAGTTGGCAATCATGCGCAGCCCGGTGTCTTGGCTTTTCTCGGGGTGAAACTGTGTGCCGATCAGATTGTCACGCCCCACCACGGCGGTGATGTGCCCGCCGTATTCCACATGCGCCAGCAGATGTGCCGGATCAGCCACCTCAAAATGATAGGAATGCACGAAATAGGCGTGCTGCCCTGAGGTGATGCCGTCAAACACCGGATGCGCACCATCCAGATGCAGATCATTCCAGCCCATGTGTGGCACCTTCAGCGCCTTGTCGGTGGGGGATATCGGCTCAATACTGCCGCCGATCCAATCAAATCCGGGCGTTTCGTTGTATTCCATTCCACGCGTGGCCATCATCTGCATACCGATGCAAATGCCCATGAAGGGCTTGCCTGCGGTGATGACAACCTCGTCAATCGCCTCAAACACACCGCGATGATCAAAGAGCGCCTGCCGACAGGCCGGAAAAGCGCCGTCACCGGGCAGCACCACCCGATCAGCCCGGCGGATCACATCGGGATCTGAGGAGACAATAACATTGCCCGTGCCCGCCTCAGCCGCCATGCGCTGAAACGCCTTTTCAGCGGAATGCAGATTGCCGCTTTCGTAATCAACAATGACCGTGGTCATAGCGCCTACAATATCCCTTTGGTGGATGGGATCGCATCCGCCTTACGCGCATCCACCTCAACCGCTTCACGCAGTGCGCGCGCCACGGATTTGAACGCGGCTTCGGCAATATGGTGGCTGTTGATGCCGTGCAGCTGGTCGACGTGCAGGGTGATGCCGCCGTGGGTGCTGAAGGCTTGGAAAAACTCGCGCACCAATTCGGTATCAAAGGTTTTGATCTGTGCGGTTGGCATCTGCACATTCCACACCAGATAGGGCCGGGCAGACAGATCCAGCGCGCAGCGCACCAGCGCATCATCCATCGCCAACAGGCAGCTGCCGTAACGATTGATGCCCGTCTTGTCGCCAACCGCCTCAGCCAGCGCCTGACCCAGGGCAATGCCCACATCCTCAACCGAGTGGTGATCATCAATATGTGTGTCACCCTGACAGCTGATTTTCATGTCAATCAGGGAATGGCGCGCCAGCTGGTCCAGCATATGGTCAAAGAACCCAATGCCTGTGGCCATGTCATATTGACCAGTGCCATCAAGGTTGATTTCAACCGTAATGGCAGTTTCAGCAGTTTTACGCGTGATGCAAGCTCTGCGCATGGCCATCGTCCTTATGAAAGCGTTTCGCGCTGCTTATAGGGGGAAGGTGCTGATGATCCAAGGAATTCATTGCCACACCTCTGGGCGGGCGGCAATCAGGCATCACATGCTCAGAAGGCCGCAATTTGGGCGGCTTGATGCATGGTCTGTGCCCGGCGGGTGTGCGGCCACCTATAAGGGGGTCAGGGCGCAAGTGCCGCGCACTTTGCGACCATCGCGGAAATAATCATGCATGCCGCTTCGATCATCCCCAAGGATCAGGGCCTGATCCATCCAGGTTGTCTCATAGTTCAACGCACTGGCCATGAATTCAGTGGCCCGCCGACTGGGAACGCCGACCACGGTTTGCTCAACCCCTGGCACATCACTTGTGGCATTTAACGGATTGGAAATCTCTTCTTTCAGGATTTGCACCATCGCATTGTCCGTGATGATAAATTCACTGTCGATAATGATGATTTGCGGCGACAGCTTTTGCACCAGTGACAAAAGCCGAAAATGGTCCATGACATGGTAGAAAATCCCATAGACGGCGACCACATCGAAGGTTTCATTGTCCGCAATCAGCGTCTCAAGCCCATCGTAAAGGTCACTCTGGCGCAGTGAAACCTTGTGTTTGAAATCCGTTTCAGGGAAAGATTTGTACCGATCCAGCAGCTCTTGCCTGATCTCGATCCCGATGACTTCTTTTGCACCGGCAGCCGCCAAAGCGTATGACCAGCGCCCATCATGGCAAGCAATATCAAGGACGCGCGCGCCTTCGATCTGGGGCTGGAACGGGTCGATGATCAGCCGGTGACGCGCGTTGAGGCGCTCAACCGTGCGGTCATTCTCGCTATAGGGGGGGATATCTTTGAGAAAGTTAAAAATACTGGTCATCAGTCAAAAGCACTTTCGTCATGGAATTTGAACCTAAACCCTTAGCATGACCTCGCGTTTCCCAGATAGCAAAATATCTTCCCCCTGAACTCAGGGTTTTAGAGATTTAGTGATGTCGTGTGGTAGAATTTAGAGCCAAACAATGGCCCGTCGATGGCGGCACGACACTGGCAGGGTGCGCACGTGCGATATCATTCGGCACCTTTACCCGGAGAAAGCTCTGGCATCACTCAGCTCTGCCATTGAGCCGTCATGCCCACCCCAAAACCCCTGTAAGTCTTTTGTAAGTTAGAGCCGTCAAGAAGCCACCAATCGCAAAGACAAAATGAACGGAGTTACACATGCGTCTTCTTGGATTGGCTATCGGGTTTGCGGCTGCATTGGCCCTGCCGGCAAATGCCCTTTCACTGCCCTCAAATGGCAAGCTGAATTTCGACGTGATACGCAAAGGCAAGGATATCGGGGATCACAGCTATCGGTTTTCGGGGTCTGAGGGCGCATTTACAGTCAAGGTGAGCACCGATGTGGTTGTGAAGGTGCCGCTTATCCGCACCACCGCCTACAGCTTTAAACATTCCAGCATCGAGACCTGGAAAGGCGGCAAGCTGCAACAGCTGAAATCGGCCACTCAGGATGACGGCGTGCCCCATCAACTGGCGACCACAGGCAAAGGCATACTTCCAGCAAGTCTGTGGAACGAAGATATCGCAAAGACCGGCAAGCTGATGAACACAGTGGACGGCAAGATCATGACAATCCGTGTTGCGGATCTTGGACTGGAAAACGTCCCGGTCAAAGGCGGTCAGGTAACGGCACATCACTACCGCCTTTCAGGCGGGCTGGATCGGGATCTTTGGTATGATGGCCAAGGCAACCTTGCGCGTGTGGCATTCAAGGCAGATGATGGGTCCACAGTGACCTACATCCGAAAATAGGACGACCTGCCGAATGCGGCTGCTCTATGTTGAAGACAATGAAAAACTGGCGCTGAATAC
>Ga0209344_10005837_pt1 | contig 10419 bp, 9 predicted proteins | sample Cruoilmetagenom6_FD_187293 | JGI IMG/M metagenome (GOLD analysis project Ga0209344, IMG submission 187293) | Oil polluted marine microbial communities from Coal Oil Point, Santa Barbara, California, USA - Santa Barbara Oil Seep Sample 6 (SPAdes)... | ecosystem: Environmental > Aquatic > Marine >...
CCAAAATCGGAGCAACTAATGAGCAGCCAAAATAAATTGATCTTCCTGCCCCTTGGCGGTGCGGGTGAGATCGGCATGAATATGTATCTTTACGGCTACGGGCCTTTGGGTAAAGAACGCTTTATCATGGTTGATATGGGTGTGACCTTTCCCGCGATGGACGGCACCCCCGGTGTCGATCTGATTATGGCTGATCCTTCCTATATCGAAGCGCGGGTGGACCGTCTTGACGCGATTTTTATCACCCATGCCCATGAAGACCATATTGGTGCTTTGGGCCTATTGTACCCGAAATTGGCCGTGCCTGTTTACGCCCGCCCGTTTACCGCCGCTGTTGCGCGCGCGAAAATGGAAGATCGCGGTCAAGATCCGTGGGTTGTGCAAGTTGTAGATGCTTATCCGACACAAGTAGAAGCGGGGCCGTTCAAGGTCAGTTATTTGCCTTTGGCACATTCCATTCCGGAAGCCGCAGGTCTAATCATCGAAACACCGGCAGGGCGCATCGTGCATACGGGTGATTTCAAATTGGATAAAGATCCGATTGTGGGCGAAGCCTATGACCCCGCATTATTTGCACAAGTAGCACAAGGCGGCATAAAAGCGTTGGTTTGTGATAGCACAAATGTGTTTTCACCCGATGCAGGGCGCTCTGAATCAACGCTGAATGCAAATATCACCAAACTGATCTCAGAGGCTTCCGGCATGATGGTCGCGACAACATTCGCGTCTAACGTGGCACGCTTGAAAACCTTGGCACAGGCAGGTGTGGATGCGGGGCGCTCTGTGTGCGTACTTGGCCGTTCGATGCAAAGGATGATGGGTTACGCCCATAGCACAGAGGTTCTGGGCGATTTCCCGCCTTTGATAGAACTGGAAGATGCCCAAAGTGTACCGCGTGAGAATCTGATGTTGATAGTGACGGGTTCACAGGGCGAAAGCCGCGCCGCTTCGGGCCAACTGGCGCGCGGTAAATATCTGGGTCTGACGATGCAAGAGGGCGATACGTTTTTGTTTTCCTCAAAAACCATTCCTGGCAATGAAGTTTCAGTGGGCCGTATTGTGAATAGCTTTTCGGAAATGGGTGTGAAGGTTATCGATGACAGTTCCGGCCTTTATCATGTTTCGGGCCATGCCAATCGTCCTGATCTGGAAGAGGTACATGATATTTTCAAGCCTGAAATGCTGATCCCGATGCATGGCGAACATCGGCATTTGCGTGAACATATGGAATTGGCGGAAAGCAAAGGCATTGCCAGTATTATTGCACCTAATGGCGCGATGATTGACCTAACGGGCAAGAAACCCAAGGTACTTGAACACATTGAAACCAGCCGTCTGTATCTGGACGGTAACCAGTTGATAGGCGCTTTTGATGGTGTGGTGTTGGAACGCATCCGTATGGCCACACGCGGGTTGGTAGCATTGTCTATCATCATCGAAGAGAACGAAGTGATCGGGGTCTGGACCGAGGCTATGGGGCTGCCAAATACGCTTGGTACCCAAACTGACCTGAACGAATTAATCGAACTGGGTGTCGAAAAAGAATTACAGTCGGCAAAGCCTAAGTTGTTGAATTCAGACGACGAAGTCGAACGTCTTATCACCCGTATCGTGAACCGTATTTGTCGGGAAGCGGTGGGTAAAAAACCGATTTCACAAGTGATGATTAACAGATTGGTGGCGGATTAAAGCTTAGGGCCAATGGCCTTAAGCTGCATTTTCGTCGTCAGATTTAGTTTCTTTTGCAACAGGTTCTTCTGTTTTTGGTGCCGCCGTTGTGCGGATATCGCGCAGCATAAACGCAGGCACATGATCGCCCAAGCCAACAACGCGGTTTTTATTGCCTTGCTGGCGTCCACCACTTTTTTGTTGGCGTTGGTTACGTGCTTTGGGATTAGCTTGCTTTTCTTCTACAGCCTTTGGCTTTTCGTCCTTAGGTGCTGGTGTTGGTTTTGCATCCGTTTTGGCTGCAGCCGGTTTTTTCGACTTTGATTCTGATTTACTGCGGGCCTTTGTTGGTGCAGGGGCCTCAGTTTCAACCCGTGGAATTTTGCCTTTCAGCAATTCTTCGACCTTATCCAGATGTTTTTCTTCATGCGGCAGGCAAAGTGTAAACGCCCGGCCTTCACGGCCTGCGCGGCCTGTACGACCAATACGGTGGATATAATCTTCGGCATGTATAGGAACATCATAGTTGAAAACATGGCTTACATTCGGGATGTCCAGGCCACGTGCTGCCACGTCGGATGCAACCAGCAATGTAATGTCATTGTTCTTGAAGCCGTTCAGTACTTCCATGCGGTACCGCTGATCCAGATCACCGTGGATAGCGCCCACAGAAGCCCCATGTTTTTTTAGGGATTTCAGGACGATATCCACTTCAACCTTGCGGTTGCAGAAGATGATCGCGTTGGTCAGCTTGTCGCCTTCATCCGCAATGATCTTGCGCAGCATGTCACGCTTTGCTTTGGCCTCTACCTTGCGGTTAGGGGCTTTGAAACACACGACTTTTTGTTCAATGGTTTCGGATGCAGTCGCTTGTCGCGCCACTTCAACACGCTCGGGGTTTGATAAGAATTCTTGTGTAATCCGTGTAATTTCCGGGGCCATTGTGGCCGAGAAAAACAGGGTTTGGCGGGTGAAAGGCGTCAGTTTGAAAATGCGTTCAATATCGGGGATAAAGCCCATATCCAGCATGCGGTCAGCTTCATCGACCACCATGATCTCAATACCGGTCAACAACAGTTTGCCGCGCTCGAAATGATCCAGCAAACGACCGGGGGTTGCGATCAAAACATCGACACCGCGATCAATCAGTTTGTCTTGATCTTTGAAGGATACACCGCCGATTAAAAGGGCCATGTCCAGCTTGCAGTATTTTGCATATAGCTCGAAGTTTTCGGCCACTTGTGCGGCCAATTCGCGTGTGGGGCATAAAACCAGCGAGCGCGGCATGCGTGCACGGGCACGGCCACGGGCCAGTTTGTGAACCATCGGCAGCGTAAAGCTTGCGGTTTTGCCGGTACCTGTTTGGGCGATGCCAAGCACATCGCGACCTTGCAAGGCAAACGGAATGGCGGCAGCCTGAATGGGGGTTGGGGTTTCATAACCGACGTCATTGACGGCTTTTAGTACTTTGGGATTAAGATCCAGATCGGTAAATTTTGTCATATATCTCGCGTTGTTAGCGGCGTTTATTGATGCCGCAATGTTCAAGCGCGGCCTGACAGCCGAAGTGCTGTCGTTCATGTGCGCTACCATTTATCGGAATTCACCAAGAAGTCAATGTAGCAGTAATATATACACCTAAACATGATGTATTTACGCATAAATCCGCTCTTTTGTTTTGCGAGATCTTGCCTAAGATAGAAGTAAATTCGAGGAATTGATTATGAAATCTATTTTGCTTGATATTTGGCGCAGCTTTCGATCACTGCCTTTTTGGGTGCAAATCTGGGTCGGTCTGGTTTTAGTGCCTGTTAACACGGCAACTATTGTGCTGATCACTGAACCCGGCAGTTATCTGATACCTATTCTGGCGATCGGTGGCATGCTACCGAACGTGGTTTTGATGTTTATGGAACGCGGATTTTCCAAAGCGATGGCCATATCGCATGTGGTTCTATGGATCCCACTTTTGGTGCTTTTGGCTATCGAGATTAGAGCGAATTCAATATTTGCCGACTACCTGATGGTGCTGTTCGTGATTGACTTCATCTCAATCTGTTTTGACCTGAAAGATAGCAGGGATTGGCTTAAGGGTGATCGAAAAATCGCCTGTTAAACCATAATATCCTTTGTTGCTGCCAGCTTTAAGTCAGGAAAATCCCGCTCCACACGATCTATATCCCATTGTAATCGCGTCATATAAACGGGATCACCGTCATGGTCGGATGCCATGTGACCTTTGTTGGTATTAATGAAGCTATCCACTTTATCCGCAGGGCCGAATATCCAACGGGCAGAGGTGAATTGGGTTGGTTCAAACCGCACGGGGATACCGTATTCCAGTTCAATTCGGCTGGCCAAAACTTCAAATTGCAACGCGCCCACGACGCCGATAATCCAGCCGGAACCGATCATAGGTTTGAATAATTTGGCGGCACCTTCTTCGGCGAATTGGTTCAGGGCCTTGTCCAAATGTTTTGACTTCATCGGATCGGTGGCACGTACGGATTGCAGCAATTCTGGCGCAAAAGACGGGATGCCCGCAAAATGCAACGCTTCGCCTTCGGTCAGCGCATCCCCGATGCGCAACTGGCCGTGATTCGGGATGCCGATAATGTCACCGGCCCAAGCCTCTTCCGCCAGCTCGCGATCACTTGCCAAAAACAGCATGGGCGATGCGATGGCCATGGGTTTTTTGGTGCGGACATGGGTTAGTTTCATACCGCGTTTGAAGTGACCTGAACACAGACGCACGAATGCGATGCGATCGCGGTGTTTGGGGTCCATGTTGGCTTGTACCTTGAAAACAAAGCCGGAAACTTTCTTTTCATCGGGTGCGATTTGGCGCTCAGTGGCCGGCCGTACTTGCGGTTTCGGGCCAAAGTCACCGATCCCGTTCATCAATTCCTGTACCCCGAAACTGTTGATTGCAGAGCCAAACCAAATTGGCGTCATGGTGCCGTCCAACATGGCCTGTTCATCCAATGCGGGTAGCAGCTCGCGGGCCATTTCAACTTCTTCCAACAGCTTTTCCAGCAGTTCGGCAGGTACGTGTTCAGCCAGCTTTGGGTCATCCAGCCCGTTGATCTGAATGCTTTCGGAAATCACATTACGATCAGCACGATCCATCAGTTCCAAGCGGTCGTTCAGCATATCATAACAACCGATGAAATCGCGCCCTATACCGATAGGCCAGCTAGCAGGGGTTACGTCTATCGCCAGGTTTTCCTGAATTTCATCTATGATATCAAAGGTATCACGGCTTTCGCGATCCATCTTGTTACAAAATGTCAGGATCGGCATATCGCGCATGCGACAGACTTCAAACAGTTTTTGTGTCTGGCTTTCAACACCTTTGGCGCCGTCAATGACCATAACGGCAGCGTCTACTGCAGTCAGTGTGCGATATGTGTCTTCGGAAAAATCAGAGTGGCCGGGGGTATCGACCAAATTGAACCAGAAGTCTTTGTATTCAAACGACATGGCAGAAGCGGACACGGATATACCGCGATCCTTTTCCATCTGCATGAAGTCAGATCGGGTACGGCGTGCTTCGCCTTTGGCACGCACCTGTCCGGCCATCTGAATGGCGCCACCATATAGCAGAAATTTTTCCGTAAGCGTGGTCTTGCCCGCATCAGGGTGGCTGATGATAGCAAACGTGCGCCGCCGATCAATTTCAGGCGGCAAAACGGGCTGATTTGAGGTGTGATCCAACATATGCGCACCTATAGGTAAGGATTGGGCAAAGGGCAAGAATTGAGTGTATGGCATGCGTATGGAATGTATATGGAAAGCGTATGGCATTTGTCTGACTGGGCGGTGTTAACGATTATCTGCGTTTTGAACGCCAAGTTTGTAAAGGCCGAGTGTATGGAAATTATGTACCCTATGTGTTGCTTTATCTCATGGGTAAAATCGCTATTGTTCTGGAAAACAATAAGGAATCGATGTGATGGATTTGGGAATTAAAGGGAAAACCGCGATTGTTTGTGCGGCCAGCAAGGGTTTGGGTCTGGGTTGTGCAGAAGGCTTGGCCAAAGCGGGGGTGAATTTGGTGATTTGCGCACGCACCAAGGGGCCGCTGGATGAGGCGGCAAAAAAATTGCGCGCCCATGGGGTGGATGTGGCGGTTGTCGCCTGTGACATCACCACGGATGCGGGCCGTGCGGCAGTTCTGGATGCTGCAGGTCACGTGGACATATTGGTCACAAACGCGGGCGGGCCGCCCCCCGGTCATTGGTCTGACTGGGAACGTGACGATTTCATCAAAGCGATGGACGCCAATATGCTGACACCGATTGCATTGATGAAAGCGGTGCTGCCGGGCATGATCGAACAGGGTTGGGGGCGCGTGGTGAATATCACGTCACAATCCGTCAAAGGGCCGATCGGGATTCTGGGCTTGTCTAATACGGCACGTACGGGCCTGACCGGTTATGTCGCGGGCACGTCGCGCGATGTAGCCAAACACGGGGTGGCGATCAATAATTTGTTGCCGGGCATTCATGCAACAGACAGGGCGGTTTCACTTGATAGCGGTAATGCGAAAGCCAAGAACCTGAGTATGGAAGAGGTCAAGGCCGAGCGTTGTGCAACTATTCCTGCCGGGCGTTATGGCGCGGCATCCGAGTTCGGTGCAACATGCGCCTTTATGTGTTCACAGCATGTGGGCTATATGATCGGGCAGAATGTGTTGCTGGATGGCGGGGCGACAGTATCTACGATGTAACTGGTCACGTTTTTGTCAACCATATGTAATTGCTTTTGCTTTCGGTTTAGCCCGTGTATGCAGACGGAAATATAATTGGGAGATTATGGAATGACATTTTTGGCAAACCCTATGGCTTTGGTTTATTTTGTAGGGCTTGTAGCACTTGTCAGCCTGGTGATTTCACCGCGTAAGGTTTCAGTTGCGGGCTTTTTTGACGGGGCATCACGGGTCGGTGCGCAACCAAGTCTATGGATGTTGGTGTTGAGCCAAGTCACAACTTGGATTTTTGCACGCTCTTTGATGAACGCGGCGATCTTGGGGTATTTCTACGGCTTTGCGGGAACGCTGGCCTATACCTGTTATTATCTGAGTTTTCTGACGGGCATGTATATTGTCGGTCAAATGCGCAGACGCGGTGCGCGATCCGTGCAAGACTGGCTGGGGGATAACTTTGGGCGAACGGGTTATATGGCCTATAATATCGTTGTGGGTCTACGGTTATTGTCTGAAGTTTTTGCCAATCTCATTGTCGTCGGTTTGATTTTTTCTGCGGCCTTCCCTGATCTGGTTTGGGCCAAGACAGGGGCGGTCGTGGCACTTGCTATAATCGGTTTGGTTTATTCCGCATTAGGTGGACTTCGTGCTAGTTTACGCACAGATGTTATGCAGATGATCGTGTTTTTAGTTGTATTTGTACTATCATTTGGTGTGATGGTCTTTGGCGATGACTTTTCTTTGGGGGCTATATTTACAGCCGAAGGCGTACATGACCAAGCCAACCGACCCGGTTGGATATTGGTGGCCGTGGCCATGTTGCAGGTATTTTCATATCCAGCCCATGACCCCGTAATGATGGATCGAGGTTTTATTGCGGATGAAGCGACGACACGCAAAAGTTTTTTACATGCATTTTGGTTGTCGGCCTTATGTATTTTCGGTTTTGGTATGTTCGGTATTCAGGCGGGTATCATCGGGGTTTCCTATGAAAACCAATTGCTGGGGACATGGCAGGTGATGTTCGGGCCGACAGTGTATTTTCTGATTGCAGCATCTTTGCTGGTATCGGCGATGTCAACGTTGGACAGTGCACTGGCGTCTGCCGCACGTTTGGTGATCGACGAATTCAAGATGGCACCACGCACGGTTATAAGCGGGCGCATCGCGATGTTCGGTTTTATGGCTGCGGGTGCTTTGCTGACGCTTTGGGGCAACAAAACCCTGTTCGATGCGGTGGCCGTTTCAGGTACAGCGTCAATGTTTCTGACCCCGATCTTGGTGTTGGCGTTCGTGTTTAACCGCGTGGTTCCGCTTTGGTCATTTCTGGTGGCTTATTTTGCAGCGGTGCTAGGGGCGGGGGCTTATATGTATCGGGGTACGGATTTGGTGAAGATGTTCTTTGACGGGCCACATAAATACGATCAGCTGTTGTATATCAGTATCACGGTTTTGATCGTAGGTTTTGCCGCAGGGCTAATTGGGCTTGCGACCCAAGGAAAGCTTGCCCGCCGGGCTTGAGGCTGGTAGGGGCAATTGGTACCCGATAAAAAGGGTCAGATAGCACAACTGATAAGGCCGAAACCCGCGATGTCCGCCAATAAACTGGAATTGCTAGATATTACCCGCAACTATGATGGCGTAAATGTAGTTGATGGCCTATCGCTGACGTTGGCGGCGGGTGAGGTGACTTGCCTGTTGGGCCCGTCCGGTTGCGGTAAGTCCACGACTTTGCGGATTGCGGCGGGCGTTGATTGGCAAACCACAGGATCGGTTCTGATCGACGGGCGTGTGGTGTCGGACGATACGGGCCATATGCCGCCCGAAGAACGCAACATCGGTCTAATGTTTCAAGATTTTGCGTTGTTCCCGCATTTGAATGTGGAAGGCAACGTGGGGTTTGGATTGAAAGGTTCCAAGGCGAATAAAAAGGCCCGGGTCGCGGATTTGTTACATAAGGTCGAACTGGACGGTTACGGACAAAAATATCCGCATCAATTGTCGGGTGGGGAACAACAACGTGTGGCATTGGCGCGGGCTTTGGCCCCGAAGCCGCAGGTGATGTTGATGGACGAGCCGTTTTCAGGGCTTGATGACCGTTTGCGCGATGATGTGCGCGATGCCACGCTGGAAATTCTGAAAACCGAAAATACTGCCGTTTTAATGGTGACGCATGAACCGGAAGAGGCCATGCGCATGGCTGATCGCATTGCCCTGATGCGCAATGGCAAGATTGTACAGGCCGGGGCACCCTATAACATGTATAACGCGCCCATGGATAAACAGGCCGCAGGCTTTTTCTCGGATATCAATGTGATTGAAGGGGCGGTCACGAACGCCCTGACCGAAACGCCGTTCGGTCAGTTTTTGACACCCGGTATGGTGGACGGGACGCAAGTAGAGATTATTATTCGCCCGCAACATCTGAAACTGGATTTTGATCGCAACGGACAAGGGCCCAGCCCGACGGTTGCCGATGGGGTGCCTGCATGTGGCAAGGTGAAACGCGCGCGATATCTGGGGCATCAAAGTTTGGTGGAGTTCGTGATGGATTACGATGGCAGCATCCTGAAGGTTCTGGTTGCGGGGGTGTTTTTACCCAAAGCTGAAACCTCTATGTGGCTGTCGATGCGCCGTGATCGGTGTTTTTGGTTCGTAAAATAAGGTGAAATATACCTGATGCGGCGATATTTATGTCCCAATTGTACCTTTTCGGTTTGAACCTTCCTGAAAAATCCATAAATGTATGTCAGCGAGATAAAATACAAAGCAAAGAATTGCTTTGTCACCACTTTGGGAGAATTTGAATGTTTCTAACCACACCTCTGTTTATTCAGAATATTGGCCTGCCGGGTCTGATCCTTATTGCCGTTGTTGTGCTTTTGATGTTTGGGCGCGGAAAAGTGTCCAGCCTGATGGGTGAAGTCGGCAAGGGTATCACGGCGTTCAAGAAAGGCGTGTCCGAAGGCAAGGAAGAGATGGATGCAGCAATTGAAGACGCATCCGATACCGCCAAAGACATCACCCCAGAAAATGACAAAAGCGAAAAGAGCTGAAACGCCCTTTCACATTTAAAGGCGTAAGCAATGTTTGATATTGGATGGTCTGAACTGATGATCATCGGTGTGGTGGCGTTGATCGTTGTCGGGCCGAAAGATTTGCCAATGATGTTTCGCAAAGTGGGTAACTTTGTCGGCAAGGCCCGTGGTATGGCGCGTGACTTTCAAAGTGCGATGGATCAAGCGGCGGATGAAAGCGGCGTGAAAGATCTTGCAGACAGCGTGAAAAAGGCAGCCGATATCAAGGATGATCTGTCGGTAAGCGGGATGAGCAGCAAGGCCACCGACTTTGCCAAGAAGTATACCAATACGCAAAGTGTCACGGAAACGAAACCTACCGATGACAAACCTATAACCAAGAAGCCTGCCGCGAAAAATGCTGCGGCCAAAAAACCGGCAGCAAAAAAGACCGCGGCTGCCAAAAAAGCTGCACCGGCAAAGAAACCGGCTGCGAAAAAGCCAGCGGCAAAGAAATCAGCTGCGAAGAAACCTACTGCATCCAAGGCTAAATCATGAGTGATAAGGTTGAAATGGAAGAGAGTTCGGCACCGTTGATCGAGCATCTGACCGAGTTGCGCTCGCGGTTGATCTATTCGATCATTGCATTGATTATCGGCATATTGGTGACGTTTTATTTCGCGCCGAGCCTGTTGAAATTCCTGCTGGAACCCACGGCTAAAATATTAATCTCTTACGGGCAAAAACCCGATTTTTCCACGTTTGCGGCGCAGGAAAATTTCTTTGTATATTTCCGCATTTCAGTCCTAACGGGCTTTGCCCTGTCGTTTCCGGTCATCGCGTTTCAATTGTGGCGTTTCGTGGCGCCTGGCCTGTATAAAAACGAGAAGGGCGCGTTTTTACCGTTTATTATCGCGTCTCCGTTACTGTTTTTGACGGGTGCCGCATTTGCACATTATGCGGTGACCCCGCTGGCGATGAATTTTTTCATCGGGTTCAGTGACTTCTTGACAGAAAACGGTGATG
>Ga0209344_10005838_pt1 | contig 10417 bp, 9 predicted proteins | sample Cruoilmetagenom6_FD_187293 | JGI IMG/M metagenome (GOLD analysis project Ga0209344, IMG submission 187293) | Oil polluted marine microbial communities from Coal Oil Point, Santa Barbara, California, USA - Santa Barbara Oil Seep Sample 6 (SPAdes)... | ecosystem: Environmental > Aquatic > Marine >...
GCGCATGCAGACCCGACGAGGAATGGATGTAGGTCACGCCCTCATCCACGCTGATCCGGGCCGCGACCTGTCCCTCGAGATCTTTCGTCCAGATCTCCTTGCCATCGAGGCCGAGCGCGTGGACGGATGATCCTCCTGCGATGTAGATCGTGTCGCCCACGATGGTCGGTTTGCCGATGATCTTGCCGCCGGCCTCGAACTCCCAAAGCACCTGGGCGCTCGAGAATCCCGACTGCAGGGTGAGGAGCAGAAGGGCGATTCGCCAAACGAGTCGAACGGGTGGTTTCGTCATGCTGTTCTCCCAATCGCACTGAAGACTGCGTGAGGGGAAGGTGGTCCGCACGCAACGAAAGATACGGATTTCCTTGTCGTCGGTTCCCGCGCTGAACGAGGTGCTTCTACCTTACCTGTGAAAGGCGGAGCCATACCTATCCACTTGAGTCAGGTTGACTCCAAAGTCGTTACTCTTTACAACGGTCTGGTCGCGCACCCTAAAGGGCGCGCCTACAGTTATCTCGTTTATTATCAATTTCTTGTCCGACTGTAGGCGGGTCCTTCAGGACCCGCAACCAGACTGCTGACGGAAGACACTCGGTCCAACCTGAGCGAAAGGGATAGGTATGGGCGGAGCTACCTGCTGAGCGAGCAGGGGGCGGTGGAGTAGATCGCCGGTCGCGTTGTCCGCCACTGAGAGGTAGGCGCCCACCTCTCCCTTGTCCGTTTGTTGCCGAAAAAAAGTGTCTCCCACCCGTGCAAGTAGCGATTTCCCTCTTCGATCCGAGCCAGGATCCCTTCGGCGAAGATCCCCCCGCCTTCGGCTGCATTCCCGACCCAAGCGTGCACTCAGCGTCCCGCATGCGAGTCGACCCGCCCTGCGATCCATAGTTCAAAGCGCGGGAAACAATACACACGGGTGTCCACCGGGGCGCCCGTGTTTTACAAACAGTGTCAGGGTTTGGGAACCAGGCGAAGATGGGTGCCGCTGATCACAACCTCACAATCTCCGACCTGGCAACTTGTTTGGGTTGTGATCAGTGGCACCCGTCCAAAGGAGAATCCTAGGTCCATCCCTCACCGTATACTCAAGTCAGATGAACCTCGTCAGAGAACGATCTTGGATCCGTTTGTGGAAAACGGCCGTAGCGGCCGTCTTTCTCGGAGTCTTTTCCACCGGTTCGCCGTTCGCCGGCGAGCCACCCGATCCGGCCGCGACCTCGGTCGGTGGCGTCGAGTACGTCGGGCAGGCGGCCGTTTCCCCGCACATCACGATCGGCAAACACACGATCCAAGGGTGGCGGGAAGAAGTTGATGAATATTGGGGTCCGGGGATGGCGGCGGCCGAGCAGCTCCGCATCTTCAACGAGGCGTGGAACGAACTCGATCGGAAATATGGCGCGTTCATGAATCTCGAGATCGACATGGAGGCGCTTCGAAGAAAGTACCGGCCGGAGATCGCAGCCGGCGTCAGCAAGGGCCGGCTCGCGGCGATCCTCAATCACCTGTCATTCGCCATGTTGGACGCGCACACCGTGATCATGCGCCGGTCGGTCAACTGGAACACCGTCATCAGGAGTGGGACACCGATGCTCGTCATCGGTGGGTGGAACAACAACGCCTCGTTCGGGGCGTCGCTGACGCCCATGCCGGACGGATCACTGGTGGTCTTTCGAACAAGCCTCGGTCACCCACTCGGACTCGAGCCGGGTGATCTCGTCCTGGGCTACGACGGGGTTGCGTGGCGGGATCTCTACCCGCAGCTTCTGGCCGCCGAGTTGCCGATCCGACAGCTGTCGAGTTGGGGGAGCACAAACCAGTCGATGGAACACGGGCTGCTCATCAGCGCCGGGCTCAACTGGCACCTCTTCGACACCATCGACATCCGGAAGGTCGGGTCGGACGACGTGGTGAGCTTGCCGACGGCACTGCTGGCAAACCAGAATCAGACCGTGTGGGGCAATGAACAGCTCCACGTGCCCGGGGTTCCGATGCCTCACTTCCCAACCCAGGACTACATCTCCTGGGGGGTGGTGGAAGGGACCCGAATCGGCTACATCTATGTCGCCTCGTGGCACTGGGAAGATCAGTACCGAATCAGCGAGCAGTGGTACGAGGCCATCGACGAGCTCATGCATCACCATGACACCGTCGGTCTCATCGTTGACTTCCGGCTCAACTACGGCGGCTACATGCTCGAGGCGCACGACGGGTATTCGCTGCTTTTCAACGAACGCATCACCAATTTCTCCTTTGATGTCCGAGGCAGCCAGGACGACCACCTCGATATGGTCCCGCACCCGTCTTTCAACAAGTGGCTCTTCACCATTCCCGGCAACCCGGCGACCTACTACGACAAACCCATCGCCGTGCTCATCGGCCCCGGCGCGGTCAGCAACGGTGATTGGGAGTCGCTGCGGATGGGCTATCACCCCATGGTGCGCACCTTCGGCAAGCCGACGAACGGCGCCTTCACGTCGTCGGATTTCCCCGATCTCGGTGACGATTGGTTCTTCACCAAAGCGACCGGCAGCGGTTACCTGGTGGACGGCCACCGCTACCTCGCCCACACCGGAGTGCAGCCGGAAACCGAGGTGTGGCTCGAGCGCGACGATGTGGTCGAGGGGAAGGACACGGTGGTCGAGGCCGCCATTCGGTGGCTTGAAGGCTGGACCCCGCGGCGTTCGAGCGGAAGACGGTCGCCCTGATTTGAAACCGCTACCAGTTGATGAGTGTCACGGATGGGTGCCACTGATCACGATCGGCACCACGTACCGCATTGTTGCCTTGTGAGGGTGGACTTGGTGGGAATGGGCCGTTCCGTTCGAAACGGTTCACGGAGCAACCTTCGTAACTTCGCTCACCTGGGCTCTCCCCCACTCTCATCATGGTCTTTGCCAATCGCCTTTCGTCTGGAAAGCCGGCGATGATTCACCCACCACCGTTACGGGCCGGCTGCCTCGCGGAAGGCGGTCGGCGTTTGGCCGGTCCAGCGCTTGAACGCCCGGTTGAAGGCGCTCTGCTCGGAAAAGCCGGTGAGAAAGGCCACCTCGGTCAGGGTGTAGCGGCCAATGCGGAGGAGGTTCTCGGCCACGTGGCGGCGGGTGGTGTCGATAAGGGTCTTGAACGAGAGCTTCTTCTCGGCCAGTCGCCGGTGCAGCGTCCGATCGCTCATGGCAAGGCGGCGGGCGATATCGACCATCCTGGGAACGCCCTCGCTGAGTGAGCGGGAGATCTCCCTCTCGACGAGGGCCTCCAGCGAGGTGTCGGCGCCGAGGGACTCGATCTCCGACTCGAGGTGGGAGATCAGAAAGCGGGAGATGCCGTCGTCCGCCAGGCGGTTGGACCGGGCGAGCGCGTCGTTCGAGATGGACAGCGCATCGTGGTCGGAGCCGTAGCGGACGGGGCAGCCGAAGTAGCGTTCGTGAGCCGACGTGGACTTGGGCGCCGCGTGTATCAGCGACACCGACAGCGGGCGGAATCGCGGCAACGACGTCTGGCGGATCAGAGAGGTGGCGCTCGCGAGCGTCGCCTCGTTGGATAGTCTCATGCCGAGGCGCCGCTGCCCGGACCGGTGGACGACGAAGTCGATGCCGTCGTCGCGGTCGCGGATCTCGTAGGTGAGGTTGTCGGTCCAGAGCCGGCAGTAGCGCTCGATTCGCTCGAGGGAGCTTCGGATGGTCGGCGCCGACTTCCAGGCCAGCCCGAGGGCGCCGTAGTCATCGGGTCGCATCAGCGGAGCGACCTTCAACGGCAGCTCGTGGGCGTTTTCCGTCGTCGCCGCGATCCGCTCGAGGAGGTCATAGTACGCATCGTCCGCGATCATCTGGGTCACGTCGAGGGGCTCGTCGGGATCGAGCCCGACCGAGCACAGCAAGGCCTGTCCATCCACCGACTCCCCGGCGGCCTGGATCATCCTGCGGGCGAAGATGGCCGTCACATACCCCAATGTCCGTTGCTCCCGAGCCCTGCAACACAAGGTCGGGAGCCGGCCATTCCGGATCGCGGGGCGGGGGGCGACGGGTTCTCCTAGGTCCGGGCCGCCATCAGGAAGCAGACTGCCGCGGCCAGCGATGCCGCCGTCCGAACGTGGTTCCACCGGGTCCAGCGGACGAGATAGGTGCTCCACAGGGCCTCGGCCGCGGCTTCGTCCGGGCCGACCGCCGCCAGCCGTTCGTTGAGGGGCACGTTGCCGGCGATGGTGACCCCGAGGCAGCCGACGAGGTAGAGGGCGCCACCGGCGGCCGCCGGAACGAGGGCCACCGCCGTGTCGGCGATCACCGAGAGGACCACGGCGGCCGCGCACAGCACGCCCGTACCGAAGAACGCCAGCATGAACATGGGGTTGATGACGACGACGTTGATCGACTGCATGGCCGCGATGCCCTCGCGGGGCGCGAGCCGCCCCAGGGCCTGCATGACGAAGGTCGAGAATGCGTAGAAGATCCCGGACACCAGGGCGGCGCCGATCGCCGAAGCGAACAGCAACGGCGTCACGGCGCACCTCCGGCGACCCCGGTGAGTTCGACGGGCGAGGCTGAACGCTGTCCGCTCGGTACGGGTGCGTCCCAGACACCGGTCGCCGCTGCCGCGCGGGCGTAGTCGGCGAAGTCGCGGGGCGGCCGGCCCAGGGCCCGTTGCACACCGTCGGCGGTGGCGGCGTTGCGGCCGTCCAAGACCGTTTCGAACAGGTACCGAATCAAATCGACGATCTGCTCGGGGACCTGCTGCTTGAGCATGCCGCGGACATAGGCGTCGGCCGGGATCTGCTCGTAGTGCAGCTCGCGGCCGGTCGCCGCGGCGATCTCGTCGACGGCCTGGACGAAGGTCATCAAGCGCGGGCCGGTCACCTCGTAGATCCGCCCCTCGTGGCCGGGCTCGGTCAGAGCGGCGACGGCGACGTCGGCGATGTCGTCAGCATCGACGAAGGGCTCGAGCACGGCGCCGGCAGGCAGCGCGAGGACACCGTCGAGCAGCGGCTCCAGGAAGTATCCCTCGCTGAAGTTCTGGTTGAACCAGCTGGCCCGGATGACGGTCCAGGTGGGGTCGGTGTCGAGGACGATGCGCTCGCAGCGCTGGGCCTCTTCCTCGCCGCGGCCCGACAGCAGCACCAGCCGCCGGACGCCACGGTCGGCGGCCAGACGCGTGAGCTCGCGAATTGCGGGGGGCGCCTCGGGCACGGCGAGGTCCGGCGAGTACGCCACGTAGACCGCCGAGACACCCTCCAGGGCGGGGCTCCACGTCGCCGGGTCGTCCCAGTCGAAGCGAGTCTCGCCGGAGCGCGAGGCAACGCGGGTGGCGACGCCTCGGGCGGTGAGTGTGTCGGCGACGCGGCGGCCGGTCTTCCCGGTGCCGCCGATGATCAGGATGGGTGTGTCTTGCTTTATCATGATTTCCTCCGTCGGTCAGTTGTGTTCGATCCATCAGTCGACATGGAGGAAGATAACGACTGATCGCGACCGAGACTTGATCGCAAGCGCCAAGGTTTTGACCGGCGCCGCCAAGTCGTTGAGTGCCGCTCCCCTCTCGCTCGTGGGCGAGACCCTCTTTCAACTCACCACACATGGGGTATTTGAAAGACGCAGAAATATCCGAAAACCAGAAACGCAATCGTCAGGCTGGCAGCAAATATCCAATGAGGTTTGAGAATCATTGTTGCGTCAGACGATAGTAGTTTCGGCATCACAACATACAAACCCATGAAAACCCATAGTGCTTGAAAAGGAGTCAGAATGAGTCCTTCAAGAATGGCGGCTGTTTTCACCAACAGAACAGGTTGAAGTCCGAAAGAATAGACAATGATCATGCTTGTGAGAAAGAAGAAACCCAGGAACAAACGGAACTGCGACTTCCATGCAAGTTTCTCGTTGAATTTTGGAAAACAAATTCGAAAACTGTCAGCGAGCAATCGAGGCCAACCGGCGAGCTGTCCGATCTGTGTTCCTATGAGTGCACAGGCTCCGGCAATCATGAAGATCGACCCACCGAAGCGGCCCCACTGGGATGAGAAGACAGTCGCGAGTGTGGTGGCGACTTGAGGGCCTTCCGGCGCCAGTTGGTTTGGTCGCAAAACCCCTGCTCCGGCGAGCAGAAATCCAACGGTGGTGACCACCCCGATGATCATGGCGATACTCGCGTCCGCATACACCACCCGGCACCAGCCTTTGATTTTCTGTGCGGTGGCTACGGACATTGTCTTGAGCATGTGTTCGTCAGCCGGTTTCCCGTAACCGCGCCCTGCGGAGGCTCCATAGCCGGCGCCAATCACCCAGTAGGTGTACCAGACCTGACTGGCAAATCCACCGGCAGCCCAACCCAACAACGGCAGAATTTCTCGCCATGGATTGGATTGAATGCCATCACTCACCAACGCCCATTCAGGCACCGCTGGCACATCAAAAAGCAATCCTCTCAGAATGGTTCCGAATCCTGGGAAAACAGTGATGGAAACATAGAGAACTCCGATCACGACAATGATGATGAAAAAACTCATGATCAATTTGATGAGATTGAAGACATCAAACCAAACAATAACGAGAGCAAAGACGGTAACAAGCCATCCTGCTATCAGAGGAGAAATGCCGAGGATGCTGTGGACAAAAATACCCGCCGCCGCCGCGATTGACCCAATTGAAATTGTCGCCGCCGCCGATTGGGCGATGAGTGTCATCCAGACACCCCAGTTCTTTGGGCCGGGCACCCGCGAGATCATGTCGATCATGCCTTCGCCGGTACATACGGTGTAGCGGGCTCCAGCCATTCCAATCCAGAATTTGAGCACCACCCCGACGATGATCGCCCACAAGACGGTTGGGCCGAGGATGGCGCCGACACGCGTCGCCAGGATGACTTCACCCGATCCGACGAACTCTGCCGCCCAAACAAGCGATGGCCCGACGACCGCCAGGATTGCCAGTCCCTTGGGTGGGGTTTTTATCGCGTGACCGCTGTCGATGTGTGCGTTCGCGGGTTCAGGCTTGGTGGATGGCATGTTTCGCATTGTTGCATTTTCTGTACAGCGGGGTGGGGGTGAGTGGCGCCCAACGGATCGGTTGGGGAAGCTGCGGCGGTTTGTGACAGGGTGATCTGAGGCTTGGGAGTCGCCTCGTGAAGGATCCTTGTTCCGCGCCCCGTTTGGGGGCTCAGCCACTTGGTCGATAGAATCGGCCAAAGGAAATAGTCATGGCTTCGGAACTCAGCACCAACCTCGGCGAGCTTCAGCACCTGTGCAGACAGCACAGGGTCAAACGTCTGGCTGATTTTGGCTCTGCCGTGAAGGACGACTTCGACACCGAGTCCATCGGGCTTGCGTCGCGCGGTCATCGCTGCAGGTTACAGCTCGGTGCCGCTGCCCAGGAGTTCCAGGTAGCGTCGGTACGCGAAGAGGCGGTCGCGCTTGCGACCGGATGTTTCGGCGAGGATGCCTTCGTCGACGAGCGCCTTGACCGCCTTGCTCGCAGTCGGCTTGGTAGCATCGAGGATCCGGGTGGCCCGCTTGATGGTCAAGACGGGGTGCGACGGTAGCTGTTCGAAGAGCCGAGCCGAAGCAATGGAGCCGCCTTTTCCGTCAAGGACACGTTCACGGTCTTGCCTGACCAACGAGGAGAGTTCCCGGGAAGTTTGTACAGCTTCATTGGAGATGGATCGGACGCCATCGAGAAAGAACAAGAGCCAGCCCTCCCAATCGCCTTCGGTTAGAACCGACCTTCCCGCACTTGATCAGAGCCAAGTCCCTTACGAATGAGCTTGATGTTAGTGGGATCGACGGGAGTGTTCTCAGGCAGAGGCTGGTCGCCCTTCTCTTTTCCGAGGCCAACCACTGATTTGAGTGCACCGAGAATCCCGGAACCCCCGAGTGCCTTCGCATCGCCGTCGTAGTAGTCGAACCAGGGCAGGCCGCGGCGGGTGTAATCGTCTGCGGTCGGTGGCACGGTTGGCGGAGCGGAACCGGTGATGGTGCGCCAGACCATGGAGTTGGCGATGTGGACAAAGCAACGGCTCGCGTTGCCGGTGTCGTAGTCGGCGAGGTCGAAGGGGTCACGGTAGATCTTCTGACGCATGCGGCCACCGGGGGCGAGGCCCATGTCGGGGCCGAGCGAACAGGTCGGCGCCATGCAGGCATCCTGCATCATGGAGTAACGAGCCATGCTGGCTTCAACCCTCATGCGTTCAACCTTCGGGAACCGCCGCTCGAAGACCTCACGTTTCATCGGGGCAACGAGGATCTGGAGGCCGCCGTGCTCGGCCTCACCGGTGATCTGCTCTTCAGCGGTGTAGCCGGCGCCGAGGGGCATGGCGACGAACTGCCTGATGAGGCCGTCGTCGACGCAGTAGCCGTCGAGCCAGGGCTGTTCGGGGATGGCGAGGTAGTTCTGCTTGGGTTTGCGGGAGAGGTCGTTGCGCCAGGTTTCGCCGGAGACGGCGCAGATCTTGCCGGTGGCGACCTTGACGGCGAAGGGGTAGGCGGAGTCGCGATCGTGGTTTCGTTTTGGGTTGAAGCTCAGCCACATGGCCTCTGATTGGAACATGGGCAGCATGATGCCGCCGCGGGTGAGCCAGGTGGCCGGAACGCGGTCGGCGTGGTCATCGACGTGTGCGAGGGGGAAGGAACCGAGGCCCGGCGGCAGCGGGTAGTCGGAGCCGTCGTCGGGGATCCGCAGGGTGCGCTGGAAGTCGATGGTGAAACGGGCGTCCTCGTGGACGTCGGGGAAGGCGAAGACGAGTTCGTTGGACTTGAGTTGGATCATTCTTGGGCCTCTTTCTTACGGTCACGGCCGTCGTGAGGTTTCTTGGAGGTGTTGGTCGCTCCGACCTTGAGTGAGGAGGGGAACGACAGGTGCGCTCCCGTCATTGAGGGGACCCTTCGACTCACTCGTCGGACTCGTTCGCTCAGGGTGACATGTGAGGAGGGTCTTTGGACTCGTTCGCTCTGGTTGACATGCGAGGGAGGTCTTTGGACTCCCCCGTTCTGGATGACGTGCTGGGGAGGAGAAGGTCCTCTTGCGCGCGTCGCGCGCGCACCACAATCGGCTCCGAGGCGATTGTCACCACTCGCCATCTCTCACCTCCCGGACGATTTTGAGGACGGCGTGGTCGGGTTGGTTCTTGAGTTCGCGGATGAGCTCGGCGAAGAGGGCGGGGCGTTTGAGGATGGCGTCGCGGAGATCGGTGGAGACCTTGCCGGCCAGGGCGAGAAGAACGTCCGGGTCCTCCCCTATCTCGTTGGCGATTGCGATGATGGTGTTCTCGCCTGGGGGCGGTTGGTCCCCACGTTCGATCTTCGACAGATACGAGGGCTCGATGCCGACGCGCGCCGCTACCTGCCGCACGGAGAAGCTGCGGTCTTCTGCGCGGAGGGCCTCGCGGCGGCTGCGGACGTAGGTGCCGAAATCGTTGTCCATATGTGTAGTATGTACTACACACTCTTTATTGTCAAACCCTCCCCCATGATCCGAAGGCGCGGTTCAGCCCAAGTGGATGTGACGGACCGCGGTCGACGAAGTCGATTCCGAAGGGAATCCGCAATGGGTGCTTGGTGACCCAGTTCACCCGTCGACGGGAACTCGAACACACTTCGACACGTATTGAAGATCAGGGACTGGATGGAATGGTGTCCGCGGCACTGACGTGCGGGTCGCTCCGGCCCGTGACCCCGGTCACGCCCATCCGTCCGAGCCCGCCGGCGGACCCGTACAATGAGACGATCTCGACCGTGGAATCGAGACGAAGAGGATGGAATCAGTGAGCACGACGTCGGCGCAAAGCAAACTCACACAGGCGTTGTTCGAGTGCCGGGGAGGAGACCGTGAGGCATTCGAACAAGTGTTCTCCCTTCTGTACGACGATCTGCGCCAGGTCGCACATCGCCAACTCTGCAGGTTACGATTCGGTCATACCCTCGACACCACAGTCCTGGTCCACGAGGCGTACCTCAAACTGAATCAAAAACACCGAATCGAAAGCACGGACCGGGCTCACTTCCTGGCGATCCTCGGATGCGCGATGCGCCAGATCATCGTCGATTACGCGCGCCAGCGGTACGCCCTGAAGCGGGGCGGAGATCTGGCGCGGGTCACCTTCGACGAGTCAGAGATCGCAGTCAATCATGACGTCGATCAGCTGATCGCCCTCGATGATGCAATGGCACGCCTCGGCGAACTGGACGAAAGATTGGTCAGGATCGTGGAGTGTCGTTTCTACGCGGGGATGACCGAACAGGAGACCGCGGACGCCCTGGAGGTTTCGAAGAGCACGGTTCAACGCGATTGGATCCGGGCGCGGGCCTGGTTGCGCCTCGCCCTCGGTGAGGTCGAGGTTGGCGGCGACGATGGATGATCGGTTCTTCCGTCGGGTGGACAGCGTTTTTCGGGAGGTGCTCGAACACCCTACCGACGGGCGCGAAGCCTTCATCGATTCGGCTTGC
>Ga0209344_10005839_pt1 | contig 10416 bp, 7 predicted proteins | sample Cruoilmetagenom6_FD_187293 | JGI IMG/M metagenome (GOLD analysis project Ga0209344, IMG submission 187293) | Oil polluted marine microbial communities from Coal Oil Point, Santa Barbara, California, USA - Santa Barbara Oil Seep Sample 6 (SPAdes)... | ecosystem: Environmental > Aquatic > Marine >...
AGTGGCGAGCACTCAAGAAAGGTCTTGCATACTCACGCGTGACCCGATTTGGGTCAGTCCGCGAATTCCTCGATGCACTGAATAAAGACCACGATGAACCGTTTCGGGTGGAAGAGCCTGATCGTTTCGCTGCCGTGGAAGATGAGGGCGCCAACAATAAATGGCCGCTGGTCGTGCTCGCTGTTGTATTGCTAGGTGCCGCGGCAGGCTACCAACTCGGCTATTTCGGGCCATTGCTGGACAAGTTCGCAGATGATCAACTCACAAATGACCCCATAAACGTACCAAAGCCAATGGATGACGACACGCCGGCAATTGATTCACCGCCGATTATTCTGTCGCCGGCTGAGGAGCGTGGCGCTGTCGCCGAAGAAGCTCAGGTAGACGAGCCAGACCCCGAAGTTGCCGCAGCGTTCGAGGCTGTTGCAGGGGCAGAAGCTGCGGAAGAAGTCGCCGCTGAGGGATACGCAGTTGATGGATTGTTGCTTTCCGACGAGCCTGTGGCTGGCCCAGATCCGATGTTGGTGGATTTCGACGCATTGCCGCCGCCAACCGAAGTAATCCCATTCACACCGGGTGGCCGTGCAGGCAGACCCGTAAATATCACGATCCGGGAAGACGGTTCTGATGTTGTTATCGACTTCGTTCGCGGTAGTGGTCTGGCTACACCGATGACGCTGCGATTGGAGGAGGTCGGGTATAGCGGTAATCGTTCACCCTGGGCGTCCGGGCAGTATGCGCTGTCAAACTCCGGGCTGATCCATTTTCCCGCCGGTCAGTCTCGCGGCCGTGTCACATTGACGATGGCGTCCGACTCGCTTCGGGAAGCCGACCAGCAGTCGACCTTGCGATTGCGCGAGGCAGAGTTCGCGAACTCCGAACTGGCCGTCATCAACGTAACCCTGGAAGATGATGACCAGCGACAATTCGAATCCCGATTGCCGCCGAATACAGTTTCATTTTCGGCTAGCCAGGCTGCTGTCCGTGAAAAGGACCCGGCAGTACAGATAGACCTGATCCGCCATAACCCCGACCGGCAAGCGATAGAAGTGTTGTATTCAGTTCACGATATTACAGCGACTGAGGGCATGGACTATTTTGCACCCGGTAGCTACTCGATTAGCTTTGGACCCGGACAACGGTCCGCGCGATTGTTGGTACCTTTGGTTCAGGATGCGGATATTGAGGGTGACGAGTCTTTCGCTATTCAACTCGATACCAATGCGGATGCAGCCACTGGCAATGTGAATCGTCGTATCGTTGTGACGATACAGGACGACGAGACCCAAACCCGCTGATTTGCTGCTAGACTTCCGCTCCGGTTCGGCGTCTTGCCGAGCCCAACCTGGAGCGGAAATAAGACCATGAGTGAGAAGGAACTGCGGCGCTATTCACGCGTTGTTGTTGATGGCAACGAGCAGGCTCCCAGCCGAGCGATGCTACGTGCGGTTGGTTTCGAGGAGGACGATTTCAAGCGTCCACAGATCGGCATCGCATCAACCTGGAGCATGGTTACACCGTGCAACATGCATATCGGCGGATTGGCCGAAGAGGCTGCCAAGGGCGCCAATAGTGCCGGCGGCAAGGGCGTCATTTTCAATACGATCAGTGTCTCAGATGGCATTTCCATGGGCACGCCCGGGATGCGCTATTCGCTTGTTTCTCGCGAGATAATCGCCGACTCTATTGAGGCCGTAACAGGTGGTGAGGGTTTTGACGGTATTGTTGCGATTGGCGGCTGTGACAAGAACATGCCAGCTTGTGTCATGGCGATGGCAAGAATGAACCGGCCCGCCGTTTTCGTTTACGGTGGCACCATTCGGCCCGGTGCAAAGCGACGAGACATCGTCTCGGTATTTGAGGCGGTTGGCGCCAAGGCCGGTGGCAAGATATCAGACGAGGAACTGCTCGAGGTTGAACGAACGGCTATTCCGGGGCCGGGCGCCTGTGGCGGAATGTATACCGCGAATACGATGGCATCCGCGATCGAAGCCCTCGGTATGAGCCTTGGTAATAGCTCTGCTCAGGAGGCTGTTTCCGGCGACAAGATAGCCGATTGTAACCGCGCCGGTGCTGCTGTCATGAACCTGATTCGTGAGGATATTAAACCGCTCGATATCATGACTCGTGATGCATTCGAGAACGCTATTTCAATGGTCATCGCATTGGGTGGCTCAACCAATGCCGTGTTGCATTTACTGGCGATCGCCCGGGAAGCGGAGGTGGATCTTTCGCTGGACGACTTCACACGGATAGGCGCCCGCACTCCGCTGTTGGCGGACGTCAAACCCAGCGGCAAGTACCTGATGTCAGAGCTTATCGAGATCGGTGGAATCCAGCCGCTCATGAAGCGCATGCTCGACGCCGGCATGTTGCACGGTGATTGCTTGACCGTCACCGGCAAGACCTTGGCCGAGAACCTTGCTGATGTCGCCGATTATCCAGAGGGTCAGGATATCGTGCGGGGATTTGACGATCCCATCAAGCCCGATAGCCACCTGTCGATTCTATATGGCAATCTCGCGCCCGAAGGTGCGGTGGCGAAGATCACTGGTAAGGAAGGCTTACATTTCGAAGGCGTCGCTCGCGTATTCCATTCCGAGGAAGACGCATTGCAGGCAATTTTGGATGACACGATCAAGCCAGGCGATGTTCTGGTCATTCGTTTCGAAGGCCCGAAAGGCGCACCTGGCATGCGCGAGATGCTCAGTCCAACCGGCGCTATTATGGGCAAGGGGCTCGGCGAAGATGTCGCTCTGATTACTGATGGCAGGTTCTCGGGTGGCAGTCACGGTTTTGTCGTTGGGCACGTTACTCCCGAGGCGGCTGTTGGCGGCCCGATTGCGCTGGTGCAGGACGGTGATGCCATTAGGATCGACGCCGAAACCAAGCAAATCAGCGTCGCAGTGGATGACGAGGAAATGGCTCGGAGGCGCTCAGCCTGGAAACGGCCGGTTTCGCCAGTGACTCGAGGGGCGCTGGCCAAGTATCGAGCCGCGGTGTCATCGGCATCTGAAGGCGCTGTAACCATTCCGCCAGTCTGGGACGAGTGATCGAGCGAATCAGGGACCAAACTTGACCTTTTGGGCTATGTCGGCTCTACTGCTCCGATGCCTTTTTATGACACCTACGTATTGTGCCTCCGCTTCGAGTTTCTCGACGCGATAAAACACAATAAAACTATGGCGCGCCAGAGGTGCGTGGGTGCGAATGGCAACTGTATCGGCTAATTATAAAGTTCGGACATTGTCAGCAAACCCGCCAGGTTTTCCTAGCGGGTTTTTTTTTGTCGATTGACTGAGATTGAGTTGCAAAGAGCCTAAATGAGAAAAGACATTGAAGAAGCGTTATTTGAAAATAGCGCAGCCTTGGGAGCACCAGCTAGTATCGCCGAGTCTCGCTGGGTAGTAATGAAGTTCGGGGGTAGCAGCGTTTCCACGGCCGAGAGCTGGGAAACGATTGGTCATTTGCTACAACGACGTCTCGATGACGGCTTTCGGCCGATTGTCGTGCACTCAGCCCTGCAGGGCGTGTCAAATTCATTGGAGCAACTTCTTCGCTCCGCGGTCGCGGACGATCCTTCAACCGTGCTCGCCGATATCCGTGCACAGCACTACCAACTTGCAGAGGCGCTAAGCCTTGATGGTCCAACGATGCTCGATACGACCCTGCACGAACTGGAGCAGCTGGTTGCCGGAGTCCGGCTGGTTAGAGAGGTTAGCGTGCGGGTGCGCGTCAGAATAATGGCCTTGGGTGAACTGATGGCGACGCATCTTGGTGCGGCTTATCTTGAGTCACAGGGGCTACCCGTCCAATGGCGTGATGCTCGGGAATTGCTGACCAGTTGCCCACAAAGCTCACGGCAGACATCGGCAGCTTACCTATCCGCGACCTGTGATTTCGAACCGGATGCTTCGCTTCAGGCGACTTTGGCTTCGGGCAACAAGATAACCCTAACGCAAGGGTTCATTGCCAGAAACAAGAACGGTGAAACCGTCCTGTTGGGACGCGGTGGTTCTGACACATCGGCATCCTATTTTGCTGCGAAACTAGGCGCATGCCGATTGGAAATCTGGACTGATGTTCCAGGCATGTTCACAGCCGATCCACGCGTTGTGCCATCGGCCAGATTGTTGGTCGCGTTGCACTACGATGAGGCGCAAGAACTTGCATCAGCAGGTAGTGCTGTCTTGCATCCGCGTTGCCTGACGCCGCTCCGCGAGTTCGACATTCCATTGTTTATTCGCAGCACGGCGGCCCCTGGCATTGCTGGTACCGTTATCTCCTCGGTTACAGAAGAGCTTGAGCCGCAAGTTAAAGGCATCTGTATTCGTGATGGCCTGACGTTGATCTCGATGGACGGCGTCGGCATGTGGCACGAGGTTGGCTTTCTCGCGAAGGCTTTTGCGGCGTTCAGCGACAACGGCGTATCCGTAGATCTCGTCTCAACCTCCGAAACCAACGTAACGGTCTCGATCGATACATCTGATGGGATGCTTTCAGACGACGTTGAGGAGTCATTGGTTGATGATTTGGAGAAGCTCTGCCGCGTTCGCGTGATCTCCAACTGTTCGGCCGTAAGCCTGGTTGGTCGCAAGATCCGAACCATCATCCCGCGTCTTGCGCCGGCATTGGAAGTTTTCGAAGAAGAACGAATTCACTTGATGTCGCAGGCCGCCAATGACCTGAACCTCAGCTTCGTCGTCGACAAGCAACAGGGACCACGTCTGGTCGGTAAGTTGCATGCAACGATTATCCGCAAGAAGGGTGCTTCGACTGTATTTGGCAGCAGTTGGGATCGCCTGTTTGCCAGCGATGTGCCAGCGGTACGTGCTCCGGATGCCTGGTGGATGCGGAAAAGAGCAAAGCTTCTCAAGGTCTCGGAAGAGCAGCTGAACGCGTATGTTTATGACAGTGAAAGCGTGAGCGAAGCGGCGCAGAGCTTGTTAGGGCTCACCAATATCGATCGCATTCTCTATGCTGTGAAAGCGAATTTCAACGCGGACTTGCTGCGCGCTCTGGCTATTGCTGGTGTCGATTTCGAGTGTGTGTCGCCCGGTGAAGTTGAGTGGTTGCAGGACAATATCCCGGATTTCGACTTGCGACGAATTCTATTTACGCCGAATTTCGCGCCACGGGCCGAGTATGAATGGGCACTGGAGAAAGGACTCCAGGTGACCCTGGACAATCTATACCCACTGCAGGCGTGGCCGGAGATTTTTTCAGGCAAGCAGTTGTTCATCCGTGTTGATCCGGGGCAAGGTCGTGGACACCACGAACACGTTAAGACCGCCGGCGTACATTCGAAATTCGGGGTACCTCGATTTGAAGTCGATGAACTCGCGCGCCTCATCGACTCGGCCGGCGCCGAGGTCATCGGAATTCATGCGCATAGCGGCAGCGGAATACTCGACCCAAACAACTGGCGAACCGTCGCCGGCGAGCTTGTCTTGATTGCTGAGCGTTTTCCGAGTGTAAAGACCATTGACCTTGGCGGAGGCCTTGGTGTGCCGGAGAAGCCCGGTGACAAGGAATTTAACCTCGAGAAACTGGATGAGACTCTGGCCGAAATTCGGGAGGCCTATCCGCAATTCAATCTTTGGCTGGAGCCGGGTCGCTTTCTCGTTGCCAGAGCCGGTGTACTACTAACACGTTGCACGCAAACCAAGGGCAAGGGCGAGATGCAGTACATCGGCGTCGGTACAGGCATGAATTCACTAATTCGTCCGGCTCTGTATGGTTCGTATCATGAAATCGTGAATCTGACGCGAGCAGACACTGCCCCGAGTGAAACGGTGACGATCGTCGGGCCGATCTGTGAAACGGGCGATCGTCTGGGTAGCGACAGGTTGTTGCCCCCGACGCGCGAGGGCGACGTCATACTAATTGCGAATGCCGGAGCGTACGGTTACGTGATGAGTTCACAGTACAATTTGCGAGAAGTCGCAACGGAAATTGTCATCTAGAAGCCGCTAGGCAACGCTCGCATGCCGGGTACGCAGGCGATCGCAGACATCCTTGAGCCCAAGGCCCTGATCGGCGAGTAATACGATAACGTGATAGAGCAAGTCGGCCGCTTCATCGACTGTTTCTTGCCTGTCTCCCACCGTGGCTGCCAATGCCAGTTCAACGCCTTCTTCGCCGACTTTCTGTGCAATGCGTTTGGTGCCGGCATTTGCTAATCGAGCGGTGTAACTGTTCTCCGGCGCGTCATGGATGCGGTCTTTGATGATCTGTTCAAGGTCTTCCAGAAAAGCGATGTCTGAGATACTCACGATGGATCCTTATCGTCTCGTGCTGATGTTGTTTGCGGTAAGATATGCTTTGAGATCAGCGATGCTGATTTCGGCACTGTGAAAGACGCTGGCAGCCAGTGCTCCGTCGACCTTGGCTTGCCTAAAAACATCCCAAAAATGCTGCATTGATCCGGCGCCACCGGATGCAATCAACGGGCACTCGCAACGCTCGCGTATGATAGCCAGCTGTTGCACGTCATAGCCGTTTCGCACGCCATCTTGATTCATGCAATTCAAGACGATCTCCCCAGCGCCGCGATCCTGAACCTCCGTGACCCAATCTGCCGTTGAGCGGCGTGCTGCCTCGGTTTTCTTCGGGTCGCCCGTGTTTTGATAGACACGGTAGTCCGTGTCTTCCTCACGGCTGTCGATGCCTATGACGACGCATTGTGAGCCAAAGCGACGTGCCAGTTCGCCGATCAATTTTGGATTGGCCAAAGCCGGGGAGTTGATCGATATTTTGTCTGCACCCTTATTGAGTACATCCTCGGCATCTGCCACTGACTTGATTCCTCCGGCCACGCAGAATGGAATATCAAGCACTGCCGCGACCCCGGAGACCCAGCTTCGATCGACGGTTCGTCCATCGGGGCTGGCCGTGATGTCGTAAAAGACAAGTTCGTCGGCGCCTTCTTCACAGTAGCGCTGAGCCAGGTCAAGTATGTCGCCGACTACTCGATGATTGCGAAATTGAACGCCCTTAACGACGACTCCGTCACGAACATCGAGGCAGGGAATTATGCGCTTTGTCGGAATGATGCCACCTCTGATTCGGCGATCTCACCATCCAGCAATGCACGGCCGGTGATGGCGGCCGGTAGTTCGAGCGAACGCAGTCGCTGCAAATCCGCGATATTCCGAACGCCCCCGGATGCCTGTAGGGCTAAGTCAGGATAGCGCCTTAGAATCTCGGCATAGAGTTCAAAGTTCGGCCCCGTCATTGCTCCATCACGGGCGACATCCGTGCACAGGACGTGCCGTGCGCCAACACGACGATATTCCTCGATACAATCCCATAACGATATGCCCGATGCCTCAGTCCAACCATGCGTTGTCAACATTGGTTCGCTCTGGCCGTCGAGCTTAATGTCGAGTGCCAATACGATGGCATCGGTGCCGAATTCAGCAAACCACTTCTTAACCGTTTGTGCATCGTTTATTGCGACGCTGCCGACAACGCAGCGAGCGACCCCGGCTTGCATCCACTGCGCGACGTCATTGCGTGTACGAATACCGCCGCCCAGTTGGATGCTAAGACCGGATTCTGCGGCAATTTCTGTAACGATTGAGTGGTTTTCCTGCTTACCCGTTCGCGCGCCGTCAAGGTCAACGATATGCAAGTCGTCGACCGCGAGTGCTGAAAAGCGCCGCCCGACCGCGGCTGGGTCGGAGCTATATTCGGTGGTTTTTTCGAAGTCGCCTTTGAACAAGCGCACGCACTTGCCGTCTTTCAGGTCGATCGCAGGGATGATCCTCATGCTCTGGCACTCACGAAATTTGCCAGCAGCTGTGCCCCGGCAGCGGACGAGCGCTCGGGATGAAACTGTGCTGCGGCGAAATTGTCTTTCGCAATGACGGCGGAAAACTTATCGCCATGAGTCGCGGTCGCAAGCGTGTGCGGAGAGGGCGGCAGAGCATAACTGTGCAGATAGTAGAAATAACTGCCGTCATTTATACCGTTGAAGACATCGTGCGGACTCGTAAATGCAGTTTCGCACCAGCCCATGTTTGGGACGGGATTGTCGGCTATCGCTCTCAATTTGGTCGCTGTGCCTGGAATCACACCGAGGCAGTCAACGTTTTCTTCTTCGGAAGCATCGCATAGCAATTGCATGCCGAGGCAGATTCCCAATACGGGCTGCGTAAGCTCGCGAATAGTATCGATCAGACCTGCTTTTCTGAGCCTCGTCATTGCATCGTTCGCGGCTCCAACCCCGGGCAATAAGACCCGATCGGCACTGCGAATGATGTCGGCGTCGTCAGTTAGAATCGCCTTGGTCTTGAGCCGATCAAATGCGAACAGTAGTGATGCGATGTTGGCGCCACCACTGTCAATAATCGCAATATTGGTCACTACAAACTGCCCTTGGTTGATGGCAATTCGGTACCCGACCGCGATATGGCTTGTCTTAGAGTACGCCCAACTGACTTGAAGCAGGCCTCAATCATGTGGTGTGTATTCTCACCTTGCACTTCGATATGCAGAGCAGCTCGCAAGGACTCCGCCAGAGAGCGGAAGAAATGTTCGACCATTTCCGTCGACAACTCGCCGACCGTTGCTCTTGGGAAATCGGCGGCGAACATGAATGCCGATCGACCGGACAAATCCAGAGAGACTTTCGCCTCGCTTTCGTCCATGGGCAGCAGGAAGCCGTAGCGGCCAATACCGAATTTATTCCCCAGCGCTTCTCGAAGTGCATCACCGAGGCAAATCGCAGTGTCTTCTACCGTGTGATGCTCATCAACGTTTAAATCACCATCGCACTTAAGCGTCAAACTGAAGCCACCGTGCTTGGCTATTTGTTCCAACATGTGGTCGTAGAAACCAATACCGGTGCTGATATCGTTGGTGCCGGGCGCATCGAGATTTATCGTTGCCGAGATTCGGGTTTCATTGGTGTTTCGTGACACAGTGGCGACCCGCTCTGAATGGCAAAGCAGCTCCACGATCTGCGGCCAACTCATCGCATCCGGATGATCGGTATTGACTAGCAACCCACGAACTCCGATGCGTTCTGCTAACTCCATGTCAGTCGCCCTGTCGCCAATGACGGCTGACAGCGTGAGGTTGATATCAGTTGCGGCCAGAAATCGCGTCAGCAGGCCTGTACGCGGCTTGCGGCAGTCACAATTGTTATCCGGCAGATGCGGACAGACCAGAACTTCATCAAACGTGATTCCCTGACTGGCGAACAGACTCATCACATACCCATGACTCGCATCGAAATCCGATTGTGGAAACGATTCAGTGCCCAGACCATCCTGATTACTGACCATAACGAAGCGGAAACCATGCTGCGCCAATTCGAGCAATGCGGACATGACATCCCGAACCAGTTGCACTTTGTCGATCGCATCGACCTGGAAGTCTTCTGGTTCTTCTATCAAAGTACCGTCGCGATCAATGAACAAGACTTTGCAGCCCATACTAGTCCTCCGCCAATGTGTTTAGCGCGTCGAGTAGGCGATCGTTATCGGTCACGCTGCCTACCGTGATGCGAATACAGTCGGCCAGTTCGCCACCGAAGTGCCGTAGCAAGACCTTGTGTTCTTTGCAGCGCCCCATAACAGCACTGGCGTCTTTAACTCGGATGAGGAAGAAGTTGGCACTGCTAGGCCAGACTTTAAGCACAAAATCATAGCGGGCGATCGCAGCGGCGATTCTGTCGCGTTCGACAATGATTTCCTGAACGCCGTTTTCCGCCAGTTTGAGTTGGTCTGATTGCAAGACATCCTCAATACACTCGACCACGGGCGTTGCGAGCGCGTAGGGCGCCTGCACCGCACTGAGCATATCCACGACATCAGTTGCGCCCATCACAGCACCGCATCGGGCACCTGCGAAGCCGAGTGCTTTGGACAAGGTTCTAAGAACGATCAGATTTGGAAAGTGCTCTAATAAATCAATAATTGAGCGTTCACTGCCGAACTCGACATAGGCTTCGTCGACGACAACTGCTGACTGGTTCGTACGTCCTTCGATCAGGCGGACAAGATCGGCTCGTGGTGTCGGTGTCCCTGTCGGGTTGTTTGGAGAACAGACGAATACCACCCGGGTGGCATCATTGCAGGCGTCGAGTATTGCGTCGATATCGATAGCAAAGTCTTGCTCTGCGATTGACGCGACTTCGATGACAGCAGCGCCCTGAACGGCAGCGTAATGCCGGTACATTGTGAACGAGGGTAATGGGGTAACGATGTTGTCTTTGCCGGCGGCGCAGAAGCTGCGGATGATCAAGTCAATCGCTTCACTGGAGCCACGTGTTACCAACAGCTGCTCACCGCGGCATCCAAAGCGGGCGGCCAGCGCGTCCTGCAGCCATTGTGGTCGGACTTCCGGATAACGATTTAGTGGCCGTCGAAAATTGCCGATAAGGCTGAGTTCGGGCGACTCATTCGC
>Ga0209344_10005840_pt1 | contig 10415 bp, 8 predicted proteins | sample Cruoilmetagenom6_FD_187293 | JGI IMG/M metagenome (GOLD analysis project Ga0209344, IMG submission 187293) | Oil polluted marine microbial communities from Coal Oil Point, Santa Barbara, California, USA - Santa Barbara Oil Seep Sample 6 (SPAdes)... | ecosystem: Environmental > Aquatic > Marine >...
GCGCCCCTGCCGCATGGCAGCGATGATCGTGCCAAAGGAATCGTCGGTCAGAACCATATGCGCGGCTTCACGCGCGACTTCGGTGCCGCGCTGACCCATCGCAATTCCGATATCGGCCTTTTTCAGTGCCGGGGCGTCGTTCACGCCGTCACCGGTCATCGCGACGATGTGACCGCTGTTTTGATAGAGTGCCGCAAGGTTCAGTTTGGTTGCGGGGGCGACACGCGCAAAGACGTCAGCGGCAAGGATACGATCACGCAGGAGGCCGTCCACCTCTCCAGGATCGAGATCGGTAAGCTCTTTGCCTTCGATCACCGTCAGGTGGTGACCGTCCGTGCCGAGGCCAGCCTGGCTTGCAATCGCAGCGGCGGTGTCGGCATGATCGCCCGTCATCATCACCACGCGCACACCGGCTGCGCGGGCGGCGGCGATGGCCTCGGTAACATCGCCGCGCAAGGGATCGCGCAGACAAACTATCCCGACAAGCGTCAGGTCCTCATAGGGGAATGCATCCGCGCGGTCTGCCCGCTTCATCGCCATGGCCAGCAGGCGCAATCCGTCAGTGGCGGCGATCCTTACGCGGTCCAGCCAATCGGCGCGCGCTGCTGCGTCCAAGTCCTCAATGCCGTCCGGGCCAAGTACACAGCTGCAAACCTCGATCACCGCTTCAGGGGCGCCCTTGATCGCATAGAGGAACTCCTCCCCATCCCGATGCACGCTTGCCATCATCTTGGTGGCTTGGTCAAAGGCGTATTCACCAACTTTCTCGCATCCGGGCACCAGTGTCCTGCGCCCCTGTCGCGCCTGTCTGGCGACACGTAGCAGCGCCAGTTCCATCGGATCACCTGACGGAGTTTCGCCGGCTTTTCCCAGCGACGCGCCGTTGCAAAGTGCCCCGATCCTGAGCAACGCGCCGAGGCGCGCGTCCTGACCGGGATCGAGCACGTTGCCATCGCTTTCGAATTGCACAGTTTCACCCTGTTTGTGCAGATCAATCGCCGTATCCGCGACAAGGTATTGGACAACCGCCATGCGATTTTCCGTCAGAGTGCCGGTCTTGTCGGTGAGGATTACCGTGGTCGCCCCGAGGGTTTCCACCGAGGACAGGTTGGAAATGATGGCATTGCGCGCAGCCATGCGCCACATGCCGCGCGCCAGACTGAGCGTGGCGACCACCGGCAAACCTTCGGGCACTGCCGCAACGGCCAAGGCAATGCCGGTCTGTATCATTGCCGCTATCTCATGGCCGCGCAGAATGCCCGCGCCGATCACCAACGCGGCAAGCCCCAGCGTAAGCCAGACCAACCGGTGCCCCAACCGGTCAAGCCGCTTTTCCAGCGGCGAGGCCGAAGATTCGGCCGTCTGCACCAGATGGCTGATATGGCCAAGTTCGGTTTCCATGCCAGTGGCGGTTACAATGCCTTCGCCCACCCCTTGCGTGACCGCCGTGCCCTTGAACACCATGCAGGCCCGGTCCCCGATCGCCGCATCTGGTGAAACCGGATCAGTCTGCTTGGCCACGGGCACTGATTCCCCGGTCAGAACGGATTCGTCACATTGCAGATTTGACGCATGGACAAGCCGCACATCGGCGGTGACGACATCGCCTGCGTCCAGCAGAACGATATCGCCCGGCACCAGATCTTGCGCATCAATGCGCACCGTCTTGCCCCCGCGCCGGACCCGCGTCGTGACGGTGGCGATGTTTAACAGCGCCTCCATCGAGCGCGCAGCGCGCAGTTCGGTGACAAACCCAATTGCGGCATTGATCACCAGAACGATGACAATTGCGACGCCTTCGGCAACATCGTGAAAGTAAAAAGACAACCCCGCCGCAAAGGCCAGAAGCCAGACGATCACGCCTTTGAACTGATGCGCCAGAATGACGAAGACACTTTGCTTCGCGTGGGCGCGCAACTGGTTCGGACCATGGCGGTTTCGCCGCGCGATTATCTCGCTGTCATCCAGTCCGTATTCTGGATCCACGGAAAGACTATGCGCCACAATTTCGGACGGCTTGGCAAAAGCGGCGGTCTGGTTCACATCATTCATGAGAGCTCTGGTTTTCTCCGTACGTGTCATGCAACACATTGGCTGGCATGCACCTGGCCGCCTTGATTACAATCAAGTTTTCATAGTTTGCCGAGCAAACCTGTCCGCCAAGAAGCTATAAGCTCGTCGCGCCGGGCCCCGGTCATTGTTCGTGAACAGCCTCAGGACGCGCAAACGACTTTGGCGTGAGGCCAGCATCGGCCACCTGGATTTTTCTGGGGTGGCTGACAAGCACCACAGAAGCGCAACGCTGTGCCACCATATCGGTCCCGCCGGTCAGGGCAATCGAGACCGTCGCACCCATGACGATATCCGGCCCGATCAGGATTGAAACACATACCGACCGGGTGCATCGTCAAACGCAATTTCTTGACCGTCAGCGCCGCCCATGCGGGGCGGCTTCGCACTGCCACTGGAATGCTCAAGCAGCCATGATACAAATTCGGGCCACCACGATCCTTCCTTGAGCGGCGCGCGCACCCGCCAATCCTCGGGCGGCACATAGTTGGCGGTGTTGGGTGTTGTCGTGATCTGGTAGGTACGCCCAGCGTGGCCGGGTTCGCTGACGATTCCGGCATTGTGTCCGCCCGACGTCAGTACAAAAGTGACATCAGTGTCGGACAGAATGTGCAGCTTGTAGACCGACGGCCACGGCGCCACATGGTCGCCAGTGGTCGATACACAGAATATCGGGGCCGAAATATCGGTGATCGCAACCGGCTTGCCGCCCACCTCATACTGACCCTGCGACAGTGCGTTTTCCAGATAGAGACGGCGCAGATATTGGCTGTGCATCTTGTATGGCATCCGGGTCGCATCGGCGTTCCAGGCCATCAGGTCGAACATCTCCTGCCGTCTGCCCATCAGATATTCATGAACATAGCGCGACCAGATCAGATCGGTCGAACGCAACAATTGAAACGCCCCGGCCATCTGTTTGGTGTCCAGATACCCCTGATCCCACATCATGTGCTCAAGAAAAGACACTTCGCTTTCGGTGGTGAATAGCTGCAATTCACCTGGGTCCTTGAAATCGACTTGCGTTGCCATCAGCGTCAGGGATTTCAGCCGGTCATCATGATCGCGCGCCATCTGAGCTGCTTTGATCGACAACAACGTACCGCCAAGGCAATAGCCAGCAGCATGGATCTGCGTATCCGGCACGACCCGGCCAATTGCATCCAGCGCCTCGCCCACGGCATCGATATAGTCGTTCATACCCAGATCGCGATCCCCGGCATCGGGGTTGCGCCAGGATATCATGAACACCGTGACCCCTTGCCCGACCAGATAGCGCACCAGCGAATTGTGCGGCGACAAATCAAGAATATAATATTTCATGATCCACGCCGGCACGATCAGAAGCGGCTCCGATGCGACAGTATCGGTTTGCGGCGCGTATTGAATCAGTTCCAGCAGATGCGAACGGAAGACCACCTTGCCCGGCGTCACTGCCACGTCGCGGCCCGGCAGGTAATTCTCGGCTCCCACGGGGGGCTTGCCGGAAATCATACGCTCCCAATCTTCAACGAGGTTCTGCGCCCCGCGGACCAGGTTGGCTCCTCCATCCTGCATTGTTTTGACGATGACTTCCGGGTTCGTCCACAACCCGTTGGACGGCGACATCATGTCGAGAATCTGGCGTGTGGCGAACGACACTGCCTGTTCGTCGCGACGTGACATGCCATCGACTTCGTTGGTCGCGTTGTACCACCATTGCTGTGTCAGCAGGAAATTCTGGTAGATCAGATTGTACGGCCATTGTTGCCATTCGGGTGCCTCGAACCGCTTGTCATGTTTCAGCGGCAGGATACAGGGATCGGCCTGTCCGTTTTGCAATTGCTGGCCCGTTGCGATCGCAAGGCGTGCCGCCTTACGGCCCGCCTTTTCGACCAGTTGCAGCTGTTTTCCAGGTGAACCGGCCAGATGAATCCACCAATTGAAAATGAGCGACGATAATCCGTAAGGTGTCACACCCATCGTGAAACGGGCCAGATGCGCCTTGATCGCGTGATCCAGACTTTCGGTGCTGTAATTGTCTGGCAGGGCACGGTCACAGTGCAGGCTGAATTCTGGTGGAACCGGCTGCTTGGATGGGTCGATGTCCGTTGCCTTGAGCTCAGCCAAGCCGTTTTCGGCACCCCCCTCGGGTTGCGGTCGGATCGGCAATACCTTGTCAGTCTGCCCTTCCTGTTTTTTTCCAGACTTTGACATCACCTGTTCCGTTCATCTTTCAGTTGCGTGCGCACGCTGTCTTCGGGCAAATCGCAAGCCCCAGTCGTGGACCTGAACATCCTTGCCGGGATTGTGCCCGACACGGTTCAACAGCCCACAAGCGCCTCTGGTATCTTGCCAACAGCGGTTTTTCTATTTCTGCGATACCGGCCATGGCAGCGTTGTTACCTCTGCGGATCGGATGGAATAATTACGAACAGGGGGCTGGTCTTCATTAACGGCCGTTAAGATGCTGGAATTGGCGGCAGGTTTTTCTGGCAAGGCAGCCTTGAGTTATTGAACGACACAGCAAAGAATTGGATGCCCGTTTCATGCGGCGGTCAACAAAGTGATTTCGGCCCATGGATAGAGACCGAGCGTTGGTCAGGCTGGATGGCACACCGGTATTTCTGGAGTGCCACGAACGCGATCTGCATATCCCCCTTGCCCGCGTCAAGACGTCGGAGAAAGTGTTCGGCGATCTAGGTGCCGCCGTGACCACGCAGATCTATCCCGGATCGGGTCATGGTATCGTCGAGGAGGAAATCAGAGCCGTGAGGACTATCCTTAATACGTGAGGATGGTCGTCCAGCCGGCTCTGAGCCGGATGTCGATCTGGGACCAGCATAGGCCTGAACCTCTACGCGGTAGGCACGCGCTTTCGTAAGGACGGAGTAATCGGTAGAAACTCTCCAACCGTCCGGATCTTTGGGAGCCTATGCTGGATCACTACGTGTTGGAAAGCATGTTGTATCGCTTGAAATCAACGCATAAGGCGACCCATTCCCGGTTGTCCGAAAGCAGATGCGCGGCGGCCTGTAATGCGTTTAATTGTCTCTTGGGCTAGCGCTTTCGCTCGGGAGGCGCTAGAAAGATGCAGACATATTGGCATCCAAGCCTCGGACTGATCGCGAAATTGCGAATCGGTGCGGGGCTTTTTGATTTTGTGGCCCATGATGAAACGGAACATAGAGATCGGCCTTTTACACTCGCTCAGCGGCGACTATGTCGCTTTGGCGATGGTTGCCCGTGCGGGCATTCTACGCGGTGTGGCTGAGGTCAACGCCGACCCTACGCTGGACGTCGGGTTTTCGGTGGTGGAGCGTGATCCCGAAGGACGGCTTGATCGTTACGCGCCGCTGTGCCGTGACATGCTGCAAAACGCAGGTGTGCGGCATATTTTCGGGTGCATCACCTCATCCAGCCGCAAGGAAGTCATCCCTGAACTGGAGCGGTTTCACGGCGCACTTTGGTATTCCACCCCCTATGAAGGGTTCGAGGCAAACGAGCATGTGGCTTATATGCATTCGTGCCCAAACCAGCACCTTTTGCCGCTGGTGGAATTTGCGATGCCCCGATTTGGAACCGGGGTCTGCCTGGTAGGATCGAACTATATTTGGGGTTGGGAAATTGCCCAGATAGCGCGCGAAAAGATCAGCGCGATGGGCGGTCAGGTCCTGTCAGACCGCTACCTTCCGATTGGCGATACGGGGCTGGCTCAGATCCTTACGGAAATCCAGTCGCTGCAACCTGACTTCATCATCAATTCGCTGATCGGCGAAAGCTCCTACAGCTTTCTTGCCCAACTGGCTAAGATGCGCGCCGAAGCGGGTAACGCCGAGATGCTGCCGGTTTTGTCATGCAACTTTACCGAAGGCGAGATCTCCGCAGCGGGCGCTGGGGCTGATGGAATGTATGCGGCCGGCCCCTTTTTCGAGGCAAGCGCGGACGGGCATGGATCCATTGCCGAAATGTCGAGATTGGCAGTGCATGAACTGGCCGGGTATCTCAATGCCAATCCAGGCGCCGAGATGCTGCCCCTGACCGACCTGATCGCATTGGTGGCGAAACAGGGACGTGCCCTGCGGCTCGACAGCGAAAACCAGCACGCCAGCCAACCGGTTGTCATCGCACAGCTGCGCGCCGGTAAGTTTGAAGAGATCCTGCGTCTTCCAGCGCTTGCCGCCGATCCCTACTGGACCCGGCGCGACAGGTCATCCCTGCCTTTGCCCAACCTCAGGGTGGTTTCATGACGCGGATCCGCACAGACAATCTGGGCGAGGCCAAGGCTTTTGTGCTGCACCGTCCGCATCCCTCCATGCAGCCCCTATTGCGGCAGTTGCATGTGATCGGCCTGGATGTGCACGAAGCCTGGCCCGAGCTCCCCGCCGAGGCGGTGATGGCAGATTTCGTGTTCTACGACGCCGACATGGCCCATGAGGAGCAGTTTCCCTGGAAGCCCGGCGCCTCGCCGATGCCGTTGATCGCTCTGATCGGCTCTGAAGCCCCGGGCCGGTTGCGGTGGGCAATGACGATGGGTGCCCATGCACAATTGCTCAAGCCCGTCAGCGACAAGGGTGTCTATGCAGCACTTCTTGTCGCGCGCAGCAATTTTGACCGCACCAACGAGGCCGCGGCCCATATCACCGATCTCGAAGCGCGGCTTTCAGCCCGCCAGACAATCGTGCAGGCGGTGATGATCTTTGTGCTTCGCGGCAAAAGCCAGGCTGAGGCCTATGAATTGCTGCGTCAGACGGCAATGGCCTGGCGCGTATCCATCGAAGAGGCTGCCCAACGTCTGGTTGCCAACCACTCAAGCGAAAAGGTGTCGGATGACAGTAAACGCGTCGATCTCCCTTGAGCCAGTTGCCGTCAGTTCGCATTCGGTTTGGCGGAAGCTGGCTCAGCGAAAGCTGGCAGTGATTGGGCTCGTGATCATGCTCATCTGCGTTCTTGGCGCGACGCTGGCACCCTGGATTACGCCTTTCGATCCCAACGAGCAGCATTTTGACGGGCTGACGATCGAAGGCGCCCCGCTGCCCCCCGGTGCGGTCTATTGGCTTGGCACGGATCTACTGGGCCGCGACCTGTTTTCACGCCTACTTTTCGGCGCTCAGACGTCGCTGGTGATCGGAGTTGTGGCCAATGGGGTCGCGCTGCTTATCGGTACGCTTGTCGGGGTTACCGCGGGATATTTTCGGGGCGTGGTGGGCGCGGTTTTGATGCGCTTTACCGATCTCATGATGGCCTTTCCAGCGTTGCTTCTGGCGATCTGCCTTGCGGCAATCTTTTCCCCATCGCTGTGGATCGTGGCAATGGTGATTGCCTTCGTGAACTGGGTGCAGACGGCCCGGGTGATCTTTACGCAGACTTCCTCGCTGGTCGAGCGGGACTATATCGCGGCAGTCAAAACGCTGGGTGCAGGCCATGGACGCATTCTCTTTCGTCATATCCTGCCGCATCTGGTGCCGACCCTGATCGTCTGGGGCACGCTGGGCATTTCAACCACGGTTCTGCTGGAGGCGACGCTGTCGTTCCTCGGCGTGGGCGTGCAGCCGCCAACACCGTCATGGGGCAACATCATTTTCGAAAACCAGACTTACTTCCAGTCAGCGCCCTGGCTGGTGTTCATTCCAGGCGCGGCCATTCTGGCGCTGGCGCTGGGCTTCAACCTGGTCGGTGATGCCCTGCGCGACATTCTCGATCCGACACAACAGGGGCGTGACTGATGCCAGCTTATATTCTGCGCCGCCTGATCCAGTCCGCCTTGATCCTGCTGGGCGTGTCTTTCATCACTTTCGTGCTGCTATACATCCTGCCCGCAGACCCGGTGCGCCAGATCGCCGGCCGGTCGGCCACGGCTGAGACGGTCGCCAGCATCCGCAGCCAGCTTGGCCTGGATAAACCCTTCATCGTGCAATACGGCACTTATCTGTGGAACCTGTTGGGCGGCGATCTCGGGCGCTCCTATCTGCAGAAGACCGAAGTGGGTGCACTGCTTGTTTCACGGCTGCCAGCCACGCTTTTGCTGATGGTCGCGGCGATTTTTTGTGAACTGGCAATCGGGCTGACACTGGGCATGATCGCGGCGCTCTACCGTGGACGGCCGTTGGACAACGTGCTGATGCTGGGAAGCTTTGTCTCGGTATCCGCCCCGCAATTCGTTGTTGCGCTGCTGCTGCTTTATGTCTTTGCCGTCAAATTGGGCTGGTTCCCGATTGGTGGCTACGGCACCTTCGCACATCTGGTGCTGCCGGCACTGACCCTGGGTATCCTTGGATCCGGCTGGTATTCACGCATCATGCGCTCTTCGATGCTGGATGTGCTGCGCGCCGATTTCATCCGCACCGCACGCGCTAAAGGCTTGAACCGCACCCGCGTTATTCTGGCCCACGTGCTGCCCAACGCCATTTTGCCGGTCATCGCCATGGTCGGCATTGATATCGGCATGTTCATGTCAGGCATCGTGGTGGTGGAAAGTGTCTTCGGCTGGCCAGGTATCGGCCAACTGGCCTGGCAGGCGATCCAGCGCGTCGACATCCCGATCATCATGGGTGTCACGCTCGTGTCGGCCTTTGCCATCGTGCTCGGCAACCTCTTGGCCGACCTTATCGCCCCCCTTATCGACCCGCGTATCCGTTTACGCTGAATGCAACCTACCAATGGGAGAGAAAACGATGAAAAAACTACTATTGTCTACCGCACTTGCCGCTCTGATGGCGGTTCCTGCGTTTGCGCAGAGTGACGAACCCAAGCTTGGCGGCAACATGATTGTCACCTACAAGGACGACGTCGCCACGCTTGACCCTGCCATCGGTTATGACTGGCAAAACTGGTCCATGATCAAGTCGGTGTTTGACGGGCTGATGGATTATGAGCCAGGCACCACCGTGCTGCGCCCCGGCCTGGCCGAAAGCCACACCCTGTCCGATGACGGGCTGACCTATACATTCAACCTGCGCCAGGGCGTGAAGTTCCACAACGGCCGCGCGATGACGGCCAATGATGTTGTCTATTCGCTCAACCGTGTGGTCAACCCGGCCACCCAGTCCCCCGGACAGGGCTTCTTCAGCATGATCGAAGGCTTTGATGCAGCTGCTGCGGGCGAGGCAGATGGCCTTTCGGGAGTGACTGCGCCTGACGCAAACACTGTGGTCATCAAGCTGTCGCGGCCAGACGCCACCTTCCTGCATATCATGGCACTGAACTTCTCGTTCGTGGTGCCGAAAGAAGTAGTGGAGGCCGAAGGGGCCGATTTCGGCAAGAAGCCCGTCGGAACCGGCGCTTTCAAGCTCACCGAATGGTCTTTGGGCCAGCGTCTGACGTTTGAGAAGAACCCTGATTACTGGATCTCGGGCGTGCCTTATCTCGACAGTTTCACCGTCGAGGTTGGCCAGGAGCCTATCGTGGCCCTGCTGCGCGCCCAGAACGGCGAAGTGGACATTCCCGGTGACGGAATCCCGCCTGCAAAATTTGTCGAGGTAATGAATGACCCCGAGCAGGCAGCGCTGGTTGTCGAGGGTGGCCAGCTTCACACGGGCTATGTCACCATGAACGTCACAGCCGCTCCTTTCGACAAGGTCGAAGTGCGCCGCGCCGTCAACATGGCCATCAACAAGGACCGTATCGTTCAGGTCATCAATGGTCGCGCGGTTCCGGCAACCCAGCCGCTGCCGCCCACCATGCCCGGTTACACCAAGGACTACGCCGGTTATGCGTATGATCCCGAAGCTGCGAAAAAGCTTCTGGCCGACGCTGGATTTGCCGATGGATTTGAAACCGAGCTGTTCGTGATGAACACGGATCCCAACCCGCGTATCGCCCAGGCCATCCAGCAGGACCTGAAGGCAATCGGTATCAATGCAGCGATCAAGTCGCTGGCACAAGCCAACGTGATCGAGGCGGGCGGCACAGGCACCGCGCCGATGATCTGGTCTGGTGGCATGGCATGGATTGCCGACTTCCCGGATCCCGCCAACTTCTATGGACCGATCCTGGGATGCGGTGGCGCCGTGGAAGGCGGCTGGAACTGGGCCAAATACTGCAACGAGGAACTGGACGCCAAAGCTGCAGAAGCAGATTCCATCGTCGATCCCGCCCGGAGCGATGAGCGCCTGAAGATGTGGTCTGATATCTACATGGCCGTGATGGAAGACGCGCCATGGGCGCCGGTGTTCAACGAGCAGCGCTTCACGATGAAATCGGCCCGCCTTGGCGGTGACGATGCGCTTTTTGTTGATCCGGTGTCGATCCCTGTCAACTACGACTACGTCTTCATCAAGGAGTAAGGCACGGCATGTGCAAGCACTGTAACCACACTATCCACGCCCATCAGCACCATTTCGGCTGGGACAATAGCATTGCCCCTG
>Ga0209344_10005841_pt1 | contig 10413 bp, 9 predicted proteins | sample Cruoilmetagenom6_FD_187293 | JGI IMG/M metagenome (GOLD analysis project Ga0209344, IMG submission 187293) | Oil polluted marine microbial communities from Coal Oil Point, Santa Barbara, California, USA - Santa Barbara Oil Seep Sample 6 (SPAdes)... | ecosystem: Environmental > Aquatic > Marine >...
AAACTCCATCAATGTGGCAACCATTTCGCGCCGCGTTTTCAGGCAAGGAGATTCCAGCAATGCCTGTCGTTCCTCTGGGTCAAACGGGCACATCATTGATAGTGAATTTATCAACATTTCTTCCGAGGCATCTTTTAGCCCGTCCCAGTCGGTTTGCAATTCATTGGCTTCAAAATAGGTTTCAAGCAGATTCAGAAAAGCAGGGCGATCAAAGTTCTCTTCATGCTCTTCATTACCAAGGTCGCGTTTAAAACCATCCCAATGAACCTCTGCTTTCATATAGGGGGCAAAGCCGGTTTCACAGTTTACTATACGATAGCGGCTGATGCCTTTTATCGAAATTAGATACCGCCCATCGTCGGTCTCCGTAAACGAAGTAATCCGCCCTGCGCAGCCGATTTGGTGCAATGGCGGGTTGCTGATATCGGTGGGCACGTCACGGGTTTGGATCATACCGATTAGACGGTGCTCTGTTTTCAGCGCGTCATCGATCATCTGCAGATAACGCGGTTCAAAAATATTTAGCGGCAAACGGGCGCGCGGTAAAACCAGCGCCCCCGTTAATGGAAAGATCGGGATTGAACCGGGTAGATTTGGCAGATCATATTTCATCTTATCCGGCCCACTTTCGCATTTAGGAAAAGATCATTGAAGACAATTTACGGCGCCCGGATTGGGCAACGGGATCTTGTGCACCCAGCGCATCAAAAATTTTAAACAGCTGTTGTTTTGCGGCGGCTTCATTCCAGTCACGGTCACGGCGGAACAGATCAAGCAATGTATTCACAGCGGATGCCTGATCATCGTTGGCAAGTTCAGCCATTGCTAGTTCGAACCGCGTTTGATGATCATCCGGGTTAGCATCCAGCTTTGTTTTTAATTCCCCAATTTCACCTGCATCTTCGGCCATGCCGGCAAGTTCAATCTGTGCCTTTACCGCCAGTATAGCGGAGTCTTCTGCAATCGCTGCCGGAACGGCTTGTAAAAGTGCAGTTGCTTTGTCGGTATCTGCAAGGGCGATATAAGCTTTAATCTGGCCCGCATAGGCACCTACATTTTCAGGCTCTTCGCCAAGAATGGCCGCGAATGTTTCGGCGGCATCATTTGCCGCACCTTGCTCCAGCATTTCCGTTGCCATCGCTACGGCCTCTTCCAGACCACCGTCATTCCCGGTTGAGGCAAGAAGCTTGTCGATAAAGGCTTTAATCTCGGATGGGGCTTTTGCGCCCATAAACCCGTCTACGGGCTGCCCGTCAACAAATGCAAAAACTGCCGGGATGGATTGAATGCGCATCTGGCTGGCGATTGCTTGATTTTGATCAATATCGACCTTAACCATTTTAACTTTACCGCCTGCCGCTTTTACTTCCGCTTCCAGTGCGGGGCCAAGTGTTTTGCATGGGCCGCACCACGGCGCCCAGAAATCAACAATCACAGGTGCTTCTTTGCTGGCCTCGACGACGTCCTGCATAAACGTATCTTCATTGACGTCTTTGACCAAATCATCTGGCGTTGGGTTGTTTCCGAGTTCTAACATTCGGATGCTCCGTTCATAAGTTATTTACCCATGATTTAGTCCTGCATGGGTGTAAGAGCAAGTCAGATATCAAAGCTTGCAAATAAAGGCGCATGATCACTGGGTTTTTCCCAACCGCGTGCCGGGCGTAAAATGCGACTGGAATGGCCAGTATGTGCGATGTCACCCGTGGCCCAAATATGATCCAGACGACGACCTTTGTCAGCTGTGTCCCAGTCGCGGGCGCGGTATGACCACCAACTGTAAAGCTTGCCTTCCGGGATATCTTGTCGGGTGATGTCGACCCAATTCCCTGCGGCCTGAGTTGCTGCTAAATGTTCGATTTCTATTGGTGTGTGGGAAACGATTTTGGTTAGTTGCTTGTGATTCCAAACATCGTCTTCACGTGGTGCGATGTTCAAATCACCGACCAGAATGGCTTTTTCAGGTTTCTGTGCGTTAAACCAATCACGCATTTCGGTCAGATAATCCAATTTCTGGCCGAATTTGTCATTGATTGTGCGGTCAGGCTTATCACCACCTGCAGGCACGTAAAAATTATGGATAGTCAGGCCGTTGTCCAACTGCCCTGCAATGTGGCGGGCATGGCCGAGATCAGCGAAATCCTTGCGCCCGACTTCGTTTATTGGCAGGCGTGACAGGATCATGACGCCATTGTACCCTTTTTGTCCGTTGGCAACCATGTGGGTATAGCCAAGGGCGGCAAAGCCTTCGGTCGGAATTTTGTCCACGGGGGATTTGCATTCTTGCAGGCACAGTACGTCCGGTTGTTCTTCGGCCAGAAGTTTCAGAACGATAGGTTCGCGTAGACGCACCGAGTTGATGTTCCATGTGCAGATTGTAATTGGCATATTTATCCCCTGATGTTGAAGTGTGATAATGTCGTGACCGGTAGATGACCTCAAGCAAAAAAGCCCAGCTTAGTGCTGGGCCAGTCTTGGGAGGGAAATAATGGGTATTAGGCAACCAAACGGTAGCCACCCGATTCAGTAACCAACAGGCGTGCATTGCCGGGATCAGGTTCGATCTTTTGGCGTAAACGATAAATGTGGGTTTCCAGCGTGTGGGTTGTGACCCCCGCGTTGTAACCCCATACCTCGTGCAACAGCACGTCACGGGCGACAACACCATCTTGGGCGCGATACAGAAACTTCAGAATGTTGGTTTCTTTTTCGGTCAGACGTACTTTTTTCTCGTCACCGGTAATCAATACCTTTGCAGCCGGTTTGAACGTGTAAGGTCCAAGCGTGAACACGGCATCTTCTGATTGCTCGTGCTGGCGTAATTGGGCGCGTATGCGGGCCAATAGAACCGGAAACTTGAATGGCTTGGATACGTAATCATTGGCACCTGCATCCAAGCCCAATATCGTATCGGCGTCTGTGTCATGTGCTGTCAGCATCACGATCGGGCATTTTATGCCCTGTTTGCGCATCAAGCGGCACAATTCGCGCCCGTCCATGTCGGGCAGGCCGACATCCAGAATAACAAGGTCGTAAATTGATTCTTTGGCTTTATCCAAGCCAGCGGCACCGTCTTCTGCCTCAAAGACATCAAAGTCTTCAGTTAGGACAAGTTGATCGGCAAGAGCTTCGCGCAGGTCTTCGTCATCGTCGACCATTAAAATTTTATTAAGGTTGCTCATAATGTGAACTCCATTTCTTATCCCTAACTTGTGTTCTTTTCACAGTTACGGCAAGACTAAGAATGCAAACTTCACAGGCTCGTGTTATCATTGTGAGGATTATTTCATATTTTATGGATGCAGGCTATAGAAAGCGTCCAAATAGTCACGATTATAGGGTACAAATGGCAATTTTGCTGACAGTTGAGGAACAAATTGCCCGGATGCGGGCCGATCTGCGTATGGGCGTGCCGATATTGCTGTCCTGCGGGGGTGATGTTTGGATGGCTGCGGCCGTTGAAACGCTGAATCCCAGTCGATTAAAACATTTTCGCGATTATTCTGGTAACATAGAGCTTGCGATCACTGAGCGGCGGGCAAAAACCCTGTCTGCACGGGTTTATGATGGTGATTTGGCCCGTATTCAGATACCGAATGCGGCAGATATTGAATGGTTACGGTCTGTGGCCGACCCTGTCGATGATCTGCAAAGCCCGATGAAAGGTCCGTTTGCAGTAATACGGGACGGTGATGCGGAACCGCATCGTCTGATTCTGATGATCTGTAAGCAAGCGCGCCTGTTACCTGCGGCGGTGCTGGTACAAATTACGCCTTCAGCGGCGGATGAACTATCTTATCTGCACCGCTTACCGATCGAATCAATTGGCCCATGTTTGCGAAAAAGCAGCCCCTTGGCGCTGGTTTCTGCCGCGAATGTGCCACTGGCAGTGGCCAAAACCGCAAAAGTGCATGTGTTTCGCCCCGACGATGGCGGGACTGAGCATTATGCAATTGAAATCGGTAACCCAATGCGCAGTGAGCCCGTGTTGTCGCGGTTGCATTCCGCGTGTTTTACCGGCGATATAATTGGATCGCTAAAATGTGACTGCGGGCCGCAATTGAACGCCGCGATGCAGCAGATATCTGAATTCGGATCAGGTGTGCTGCTATATATGAACCAAGAGGGGCGCGGGATTGGGCTGGCCAATAAAATGCGCGCCTATGCCTTGCAATCACAGGGGTTTGACACGGTCGAGGCCAATCACCGGCTTGGGTTTGAAGATGATGAGCGCGATTTTATGCTGGGTGCCGAAATTTTGAAATCTCTTGGGTTTAATTCAGTACGTTTGATGACCAACAATCCGAATAAAGTCGAACGGATGAACGCGGCAGGTGTGCGCGTGGTAGAACGGGTACCTTTGCATGCGGGGCATAATCCGTTGAATAAGGATTATTTGGCAACCAAGGCAAAGAAAAGTGGGCATATGCTTTGACGCCTTGCTTTTATGATTTGGTTGTCACGCAATGGGGTGCGCGATTTCGCGGTGTGAAATTGCCCTGTTCCATCGGGCGTGGCGGTATTGGTCAGAAACATGGTGAGGGCGATGGGATCACGCCTGTAGGTGTGTTTCATTTGGCAGGTATCAGGCAGCGATGTGACCGTCTTGTGTTCGATGCCCCCCATGTTCAGCAAACGGTTATTCGGCTTGCGGATATATGGTCGGATGATCCCAAAGATCCGCACTATAACCATGGTGTATATGGGCCTGACTATCCGTTCAGCCATGAAAAACAGTATCGAGCTGACCCGTTATATGATGCTTTTGGCATTCTGGATTTTAACTGGCCTGATGCTGCGCCCGGTGCAGGTAGCGCGATTTTTATGCATATCTGGCGTAAGCCGCGCCACCCTACAGAAGGCTGTATTGCGTTTGATCGACGTGACCTGGTCTGGATTTTCGAAAATTGGCAGCCGTACTCGCGGGTAATTATTCGTCAGTTGTAATCCCGTTCACCAAAAATCGCTGACCCCACACGCACGTGTGTGGCACCCAATGCCACGGCCCGTTCAAAATCACTGCTCATGCCCATTGATAGCCCTGTCAGCCCGTTGCGTTCCGCGATTTTACGCAGCAAGGCGAAGTGAAGTGAGGCTTCTTCATCTACAGGCGGGATCACCATCAGACCGGTTATGGGCAGATCCAACATGCGGCATTCCTGAATGAACGCATCCACATCCGCAGGAATAACACCTGCTTTTTGCGGCTCTTCGCCCGTGTTGACCTGAATGAACATATCGGGGGATTTGCCTTGAGCCTGAACTTCGGCGGCCAGTTTTTTGGCCAATTTTGGCCGATCTACCGTATGAATAGCGTCAAATAGTGCAACGGCAGTTTTAACTTTATTGGTTTGCAGTGGCCCGATCAGGTGAACTTGTACATCCGTGAACTGTTCTTTGAATGTGGGCCATTTCCCTTGGGCTTCTTGCACTTTATTTTCGCCAAACAGGCGGTGACCCTGCTCTAGAACGGTCTGCACACGTGCATTTGGCTGTACTTTCGAGACCGCAATCAGTTGTGTGCTGCCTGTAGGGCGTTTTGCCAGTTCTTCGGCTTTCAGGATACGGGTTTTGATTTCTGTAAGGGACATGGGTCTTTATTGCCGTGTGACAGTAATTTGGTAAACCCTAAAATGAAATAACTGTCTTAATGTTACGGTTTCGCACAGAAACAACGATAAACTTGACCAAACCCCTTGTTCGCTTAAATACAACGCGGTAGATGTTGGGTGAAAATTTCAAGGGGCCATCAGTATGTTGAATGGAATGTCTAATAAGCTAGCCTTATTGTTTGTGTCAGGGCTTATTGCAGGCTGCGGTGGGTTAAACAGCGGTGGTTCAATAGGTGGCTCGGGAAACAGCAGTGCCGGTTCCGGGGGAATATTAGGCGGCAGCAGCAGTGCAGGGCGCGCCAATGATAGCAAAGTCAAAAACGACGACCCGTCAAAACATGCAACTCCGATGAACGCCAAGGAAAGACAACAGCGTGGGGCGGCCCAACTGGATTTGGCGGATATTTTCAATCCACCGAATGATAATGCGGATATTCGTGTGAACAAATATCTGTGGGAAGCATCTTTGGAGACATTAAGTTTCTTGCCAATTGAAGCGGCTGACCCGTTTTCCGGTATTGTGGTCATGGGCTGGGGCCGCGCGCCCGGTTCATCTACGGATTTTCGTGCAACGGTTCTGATTCAGGATCCTGCTTTGGAAGCGGGTTCGCTGAAGGTTGCAATGCAAAAACGCAATGGCCCTGCAAGTGCTGAAACCAACAGGCAGATTGAAGATGCCATTCTCACACGCGCACGTCAGTTGCGCATTCGAGCCGGAAAACGCCGTTAGATTTTCGCCGTTCCGATTCATTTAATGACCAACGCCGGGCCAATTGCTCGGCGTTAAACGTATAAGGGTAAATTCATGTCACGGTACAACGCAAAAGTTGTCGAGCCAAAATGGCAAGAAGCGTGGGACAGCGCGGAAGTTTTTAAAGCGGAACGCGATGAGACGCGCGAAAAATATTATGTGTTGGAAATGTTCCCTTATCCGTCGGGCCGTATCCACATGGGTCATGTGCGCAATTATACGATGGGTGATGTGGTCGCGCGGTATAAATCCGCGCAGGGCTTCAACGTGCTGCATCCAATGGGTTGGGATGCTTTCGGGATGCCTGCAGAGAATGCAGCAATGGAAAAGAAGGTTCATCCGGGTGACTGGACCTATCAAAATATTGCGGATATGCGCGCGCAGTTAAAACCAATAGGTTTGTCGATAGACTGGTCACGTGAGTTTGCCACTTGTGATCCTGAATATTACGGTCAGCAGCAGGCGATGTTCATCGATATGATGGGCAAAGACTTGGTTTATCGCAAAAACGCTGTGGTGAACTGGGACCCCGTTGACATGACCGTGTTGGCCAATGAACAAGTTGAAGGCGGCCGCGGTTGGCGTTCTGGTGCTTTGGTTGAACGTAAAGAGCTGACACAATGGTTTTTTAAGATATCCGAATTTTCGGAAGAGCTGCTGGATGCTTTGGATGGCTTGTCTGAATGGCCTGAAAAAGTGCGCACCATGCAAAAGAACTGGATTGGTAAAAGCCAGGGGCTGCAATTCAATTTTAACACATCGGGTGCGCCAACGGGTTTTGAACAATTAGAAGTTTATACTACGCGGGCTGACACGTTGTTCGGCGCTAGTTTTGCAGCCATCTCGTGTGATCACCCGTTGGCTAAAGCTTTGGAAAATGATCCGAAGATTGCTGCCTTTAATGCCGGGTGTCGCCAGTTGGGAACAACGGAAGAGGCGTTGGAAACGGCTGAAAAGAAAGGCTATGATACGGGTATTAAGGTTGCGCATCCGTTTGAAGCGGGTTGGGAATTACCCGTTTATATCGCCAATTTTGTTTTGATGGGCTACGGCACAGGCGCGATTTTCGGTTGCCCCGCGCATGACCAGCGTGATCTGGATTTTGCCCGTAAATACGATTTGGTTGTAACCCCGGTTGTCTGTGATGAAGCAGTTGACCCTGATACTTTTTCTATCGGAAATGAGGCATATCTTGGTGCGGGCCGCATCATCAATTCGCGATTTTTGGATGGGTTATCGATCGAAGACGCCAAACTGGAAGTGAACAAACGTATTGCGGCGATGGGTCTGGGGGAAGCGAAAACCAACTATCGTTTGCGCGATTGGGGCGCATCGCGGCAGCGTTATTGGGGTTGCCCGATCCCTGTGGTGCATTGTGACGCCTGCGGTGTGGTACCCGAAAAGAAAGAGAACCTGCCGATTGAATTGCCGAAAGATGTGACATTTGATCGCCCCGGCAACCCGTTGGATCGCCATGATACGTGGCGTAATTGTGCCTGCCCGTCTTGTGGTCAGCCTGCGCAGCGTGAAACCGATACGATGGACACGTTTGTGGACAGTTCGTGGTATTACGCCCGTTTCACCAACTCACGTGCAGATACGCCAACCGTAGCTGAAGACGTGGCTTACTGGATGAATGTTGATCAATATATCGGTGGCGTGGAACACGCGATTTTGCATCTGCTTTATTCACGGTTCTTTGCGCGCGCAATGAACCTGACAGGGCATTTGCCAAAAGATGCGATTGAGCCGTTTAATGCATTGTTCACGCAGGGCATGGTTTGCCATGAGACTTATAAAGACCCTAACGGTAAGTGGTTAACGCCTGATGAAGTCAAACCTGTGGCTGGTGGTTATGAAATGGATGATGGCCGCCCTGTTACAGTTGGCCCGTCAATCAAGATGTCGAAATCGAAAAAGAACGTGGTTGATCCCGATGATATTATTGATCAATACGGTGCCGATACCGCACGCTGGTTTGTGATGTCCGACAGCCCGCCCGAACGGGATGTGGAATGGACAGCCGCAGGCGCTGATGCCGCGTGGAAACACTTGCAACGCGTTTGGCGGATGGCCGATGAGATTAGCCAAGGTAACGATCTGGGTGGTGCGACTGACGCAAACGAGGTGCAGGCCCTACAAAAAGCCACGCATCGTGCGATTGATGACGTAACGAACGGGATTGAAGGCTTTGCCTTCAACAAATCCGTAGCGGGGCTTTATCAATTCACCAATACATTGGCGAAATCGAAGGCTGATAAAGCCACCAAGATTGAAGCGATGAAAGTTATGGCGCAGATGATGCAGCCGATGACACCGCATTTGGCGGAAGAAATATGGACAGCTATGGGTGGAACAGGGTTAGTGGCTCAGGCCCCATGGCCAGCGGTTGATCCCGCTATGCTGGTGGATGATACGGTAACGTTGCCGATTCAGATTAACGGCAAACGGCGTGATGAGGTTGAGGTTTCTGCGGATATTTCCAAAGAAGAGCTTGAAAAAATCGTTATGGCGAACGACAGTGTTCAACGTGCGTTGGATGGCAATGCGCTGAAAAAACTGATCATTGTTCCAGGAAGAATTGTGAATGTCGTTATTTAACCGCCGCAGTTTTATAGCCGTATTTATGTCCGTTTTTGTATTGGGTGGATGCGGTTTTACACCAATTTACAGTGACGGAAGTGCTGCGTCCGGTTTGCGTGGTGCCATTGAAATTATCGCAGGAAAAGGCCGTGAGAACTTTGAAATGCGCGAACGTTTGGTTGAACGTTTCGGGTTTGTCGAAGATCTGCGTTATCGTTTAACCTTTACCTATGTTGCAGAATCGGAAGGTTTGGCCGTGTCCCAAACAGCAGAAATTACGCGGTATAATTTGGACGGTGTATCTGACTTTAAAGTCATAGATTCTGCAAGTGGTGCGGTTCTGTTCAGTGGTAAGGTCAAATCAACGACGGCCTATAGCGCAACGTCGGAAACATATCCGACACGTGTCGCAGAACAAGATGCGCGATCTCGGCTTGCTTTGGCATTGGCCGATCAGATTGTGACACAGGTTTCGGCAACTGCCAATCAGTGGGTAAAATGAAATTAGCGGGTGCGAAAGCGACAGCTTTTTTTGCGAAACCTGATAAATCGTGCGCAGGCCTTTTGATTTTTGGCATGGATACGGAAAAAATAGACACGCGAAGACAAGAGGTTACTTTGGCTTTGGTTGGGGCCAATGCCATGGATGAAATGCGCCTGACGCGATTATCTGCGGGTGAAGTGCGCAAGGATTCTGCACTTGTACTGGACGCGTTGAAAGCACAGGGATTTTTTCCGGGGCCGCGTGCTGTTGTTGTGGAAGGGGCCGCTGACGGACTAGCACCGATACTGGGCAGTGCAGTGGCTGAATGGGTGCAAGGTGATGCTTATCTGATCGTTACTGCAGGGTCGTTAAATGCACGATCAAAACTGCGCAAGATTTTTGAAACCCCACAAAATTTCTATTCAATCGGCATTTATGATGACCCAACGCGCCCAGAGGAAATTGATAAGATTTTATCTGATGCCGGACTGTCAAACGTATCGCTTGAAGCCAAAAAATATCTGATGGCATTGGCCCGCGATATGGGGTTGGGCGACCTGAAGCAGGTAATCCTGAAACTGTCACTTTATAAACTGAAAGATAACAGTGCTGTTGAAGTTGCCGATGTGGAAGCATGCGCACCCACCACACTGGACGCGGATATTGACGATGTGTTGAATATTGTGGCCGAGGCGCGCAGTGATGAGGTTGGCCCTACACTTAGCCGTCTGGCCGGGCAGGGTGTGAATGCCACGGCTCTTTGCATCGGAATGACACGTCATTTTCGAATGCTTCATGCAGCGGCATCCGATCCGCAAGGCCCCGATGTTGGTTTCAGCCGTGCGCGACCACCGGTTTTTGGCCCGCGCAAAGACCGGCTTGTGCGCCAAGCCCGTGGATGGGGTGGCCCTAGGTTGGAAAATGCTTTGCAGGTATTGATGGATACCGATTTGATGCTACGTTCATCAAGACCCGTGCCAACT
>Ga0209344_10005842_pt1 | contig 10413 bp, 10 predicted proteins | sample Cruoilmetagenom6_FD_187293 | JGI IMG/M metagenome (GOLD analysis project Ga0209344, IMG submission 187293) | Oil polluted marine microbial communities from Coal Oil Point, Santa Barbara, California, USA - Santa Barbara Oil Seep Sample 6 (SPAdes)... | ecosystem: Environmental > Aquatic > Marine...
AAAGGCGCGATTTCAGATAAGCCAGCCACGCCGCCATGACCAGGTAGTCGGCGGCGATCTCAAGCTGAAGCACGCTCGCGCGGGAGACGAATTCGAGATATTGATCAGCCAGTTGGAGGATCGATATCTGCGCCAGATCGACCTTCTGATCCCGCGCCAACCCCAGCAGCACATCGAGCGGCCCCTCATAGCCTTCGAGGTCGAGGACCAGTTGCTCTCCCTTTGTGAACTCCGGTGTCGCCGCTTCAAAATTATCCTCAGTGGTCATATCAGTCCCGCATCGACGCCGGAGATGGTCGAGATAATACCAACAAAGAACCGTACGACCGGCAAAATCACCGACCGAAACGGATTGAACGTGCTGCCGAGTTGATTGGCAAGGAGCGGTACGATGAGGAGTACGAAAATCAGGATCGGAAAGCCCCAACGTTCGAGCCTTGCCAGTGGCCTTGCCAAGCCATCGGGTAGTAACCCGACGGCCACGCGCCCACCGTCCAGCGGAGGCAAGGGCAGCATGTTGAATACCGCCAGAAGCACATTGACAAAAACCGATGCTTTGAGCGCAAAAATCAATATTACACCGGCGTCGCCTCCCAGCAGCCCCGCGAAATGCAGAAGCACAGCTGAAATAAAAGCCAAGGCCAGGTTGATGCCCGGCCCGGCCGCCGCCACCAGCACCATGTCGCGGCGAGGGCGGTTGAGTCGGGCAAAATCGACGGGGACCGGTTTCGCATAACCGAAGATAAAACTCGTCGTCATCCACATCAGAATGGGCAGAAGTATCGTCCCAAACAGATCAATATGCTTGATCGGATTGAAGGTGACGCGGCCGAGCCGGTACGCGGTATCGTCGCCCAGTTTCCAGGCGACATAACCATGGGCCGCCTCGTGGAAAGTGATGGCAATGATCACCGGTACGGCGATCACCAGAACTCCTGTCACTGTCGAAAAAGTATCCAACGCCGATCGTCCTGCTCTCAGTCCGCCATCAAGGCGTCAAGCTGCGACACAGTCGCCGAAAGGTCAACTTTTCCGGGCTTAGCCGCCGTCGCCTTGGCACGCTTTAGGCGGACCAGAGATGCATCCCCCAACGGGCCGACCGCGGCGGCAACGGCTTGCATCTCATCCATCGCACCACCGCAATGCAGGGCTACGTCGCACCCCGCGGCGAGTGCGGCGGCGGCACGATCACCGACCTCGCCCGACAGTGCTTTCATCCCTAAATCATCGGAAACCAGCACGCCGTCAAAGCCGATTTCCCGGCGGATGATGGTCTCGACAACTTTCCTGGAGATTGTCGCAGGCTGGTCGGGATCGATGGCGCTGTAGACGACGTGGGCGGTCATCGCCCAAGGCGCATCGGCGAGCGCGGCAAAGGGAACGAAGTCGGTGCGCCGCAGCTCATCAAGCGGCGTCTGCACGACTGGCAAATCAAGGTGACTATCGACGCTCGCCCTGCCGTGACCGGGAACATGCTTGACGACGGGGATGACGCCGGCTTCGAGAAAGCCCTCGACCGATGCGCGGCCGAGCATGCCAACCAGGGCGGGATCGGTCGAGTAAGCCCGGTCGCCGATAATGTCATGGCTACCCGGAACCGGCACATCGAGAACGGGTGCGCAATCGACATCGATCCCCAGCGCCGTCAATTCGCTTCCGATCAGGTGAGCATTGAGCCGCACCGCCTGCTTTGCTCGCTCGAGGTCGCGTTGGGCCAGCGCGCCAAAAGGGGCCGCCGGCGGCGCCTGACGCCAGTGGGGCGGGCCGAGCCGGGCCACGCGCCCGCCTTCCTGATCGATCAGGATGGGCGCGTCTTCCCTGCCGACCACTTCGCGCAGAGATTCAACGAGCGTACGAAGCTGTTCCGGCGCCTCGCAATTGCGAGCAAACAAAATGAACCCCAGCGGGTCGGACTGGGCGAAAAAACGCCGCTCGCGATCGCTGAGGACAGGCCCCGACAGGCCGAAGATTACCGCGTTGGGCAAATGCCGTTCAGCCCTTTACGCCGAAGCAGGAGACTTTTCGCCGGCCAAGTTCGGCGCAGAGTTCCTTCGCCAATTTCCAGTTTTTCAGGGGACCGAGCTGAAGCCGATAAAGCGGACCTTTCGCGCTGCCGCGATCGACTTTCTCAACGAACCATTTGAGCTTGCCGACCAGATCCCTGTGCTGCACCGCCAGACGTCGCCAACGCCGCGCCGCTTGTTCAGGTCTGGGAAAGGCGGCGACCTGAACACGGTATGCCCCGATCCCACCGGCCGGCGACCGATCCTTGACCCGTTTCGACTTGCTTGGGGTCCTTGTCCGGAAAGGTTCGATGGAAGCCATTCCCCGCGCTCGCCCACCCGATATCGTCCGGTCGACAACGTTCTTCGGCTCCCGGATTGGCTTCAGCAGGCCGGGCCGCAGGATAAGCCGGCCGCGGGCTTTCGGTTTCCTTGATTTCTTCCCACGCGTCAGCCGCGCATAGACCTGCTTGTCGCGATCGGGGACGCGAAGACCTCCGGGCTCCAATGGGCGGGTCTTGATCGGGCGCGCATCGGCGCGAAGCAAGGGAACCGCGCGCTTACCGCCGACCGCGGTTCCTTCGATGTAAGCGTAGGAAAAAACCCAGGCGAAAGCCCCTACCGCGCTGAACGCCAGCCCCACACGAAGCGATCTGGCGGCAAGCGAATGTGTAGGTTGAGCTGAACCGGCTTTTGCGGTTTTCACCGGCATTAACGCATCTCCTCGACCGGGCTTACTCCAAATATCGTAAGGCCGGACGCGATGACAAGCTGTATTCCGCGCACCATCGCCAGCCGCGCCGTGGTCAACGGCTTGTCGTCCTCGATGATGAAGCGCAGGCCGGGCTCGTCGCGCCCCTTTGTCCACAGCGCGTGGAACGCGGAAGCGAGTTCGTACATGAAGTAGGCGAGCCGATGCGGCTCGTGGGCCAGTGCCGCGCCTTCGAGCAGGGGCGGCCAGCCCGCCAGCTTTTTCAGCAGATCAAGTTCGCCATCATCTGTGAGAAGCGAGAGATCGGCATCGCCGAAATCGCGGACGCTGTCGGCGAGATCGGCAAATGCCTCGCCGGCGTTGCGAAAGACCGAGCAGGTCCGGGCATGGGCGTACTGGACATAGAAGACCGGATTATCTTTCGATTGCTCGGCGACTTTGGCGAAATCGAAGTCGAGTTGGGCGTCGTTCTTGCGCGTCAGCATGATGAAGCGAAAGACATCCCTGCCCACCCGGTCGACGACATCTCGCAACGTGACGAAATTTCCGGCGCGTTTGGACATGCGCACGGGCTCTCCCCGGTCGGAAAGATTGACGAGCTGGCACAGCTTCACGTCGAGATCGCCGTTCCCGTTGGTGATCGCCTTCACAGCCGCTTTCATGCGCTTGACATAGCCGCCGTGATCGGCGCCCCAGACATCGATCATCGACGCGAAACCGCGCTCGAACTTGTCGAGATGGTAGGCGATGTCGGTGGCGAAATAGGTCCAGCTGCCATCGGACTTCTTGAGCGGACGATCGACATCGTCGCCGAATCGCGTCGCACGGAACAGGGTCTGCGGACGAGGCTCCCAATCCACTGGCTTCTTGCCCTTAGGCGGCTCAAGGACGCCAACGTAAATGAGATCGCGATCCTCGAGCTGTTTGAGGGCGGCCTCGACCTTGCCGGCCTCGGCCAGGGCGCGCTCGGAGGAAAACACGGCGTGGGCGATACCGGCGGCCGCCAGATCTTCTCGAATGATATCCATCATTGAATCGATAGAGAACGTGCGGATCGGATCGAGCCAGTCCTCCTCCGGCTTGCCGATCCACTTCTCGCCGTCACGCTCAGATAGCGCTTTGCCGGCCGGGATTAGGTACTCGCCCGGATAAAGCCCCTCGGGAACCTCGCCAATTTCTTCGCCGCGCGCCTCGCGATAGCGCAGATGCACCGAACGCGCGAGGGCATCGACCTGGGCGCCGGCATCGTTGATGTAATATTCCCGCGTCACCGCGTAACCGACCTTCTCGAGCAGCGCGGCGAGGGCATCGCCGATCACCGCGCCGCGCCCGTGGCCGACATGGAGCGGGCCGGTCGGGTTTGTCGATACATATTCGACATTGACCTTCTCGCCGCCGCCGACGTCGGAGTCGCCAAATGCCACGCCCTCGCGAAGCACATCGCCCAGCCTTTGGTGCCAGAAGCCGGTATCCAGGCGCAGATTGACGAATCCCGGACCGGCGATCTCGGCCACCTCGACATCCGGGAGCGATGCCAATCGCTTGGCCAGCCCGCCGGCGATATCGCGGGGACTTTTTCCAGCCTGCTTGGCCAGGACCATCGCGGCGTTTGTCGTCAGATCGCCATGGGCGGTATCCCGAGGCAATTCGATCGCAACGCGCGCGGTATCGAGACCGGCGGGCAGCTCACCGGCTTCGGTCATTTGCTCCAGTATTTCCACAACTGACTGACGAAACACACTGAATATATTCATTATTTTCCTGAATTAGAGCCTAACAACCGCTCATGCTCCTCAAGTGCGAACCGGTCTGTCATGCCGGCGATATAGTCGGCGACGACCCGGGCGACGCCCGATTGATCGCGGTTCTCTGCCCGCGCCCGCCATTCCTGCGGCATCAGATCGGGATCGTCACTCAGTGCCTCATACAACTCACGAACGACGCACCCGGCATTCGACGACATTTTCCGCACCTTGGGATGCCGATACATGCGCTCGCGAAGGAAGGTGCGCAACGCGCGGTCGTTATCAACCATCTCGGCGGAAAAGGCGACAACCGGATGGCCTAACTCCCTCAGTGCAGATGCCGAACCTGGCGCCGCCTTGTCCAATCGTGCGCGGGTCTGCGCCAGCAAATCGGAAATCATGCGATCGATCAGGCGACGGACGGTTTCATGAATCAGTCTCGGCTGCTCGATGCCGGGATAGGTCTTTTGTACCCGCGCAATCATTTCCCCGACAAAGGGCACCGCGCCCAAATCCTCCACCGTGAACAGGCTGGCGCGCAGGCCGTCGTCGATATCGTGGTTATTGTAGGCGATATCGTCGGACAGTGCTGCTACCTGTGCCTCGGGGCCGGCATAGGTGTGGATTTCCAGGTCGTGCTCGCGCGTATAGTCGGCGATTGGCGCACTAACCGTCTTGTTGGCCAGCGGCCCGTTGTGCTTGACCACTCCCTCGAGGGTTTCCCAAGTCAGGTTGAGGCCATCGAACTCGGCATACTTGCGCTCCAGGCGGGTGACGATCCGCAGGCTCTGCGCGTTGTGATCGAAACCGCCATAGGGTTCCATCAGCTTGTTCAAAGCATCCTCGCCGGCATGTCCGAACGGCGTATGACCAAGATCGTGGGCCAACGCCAGCGTCTCGGCCAGATCTTCGTTGAGGCCAAGCACGCGGGCGATCGACCGGGCAATCTGCGCGACTTCTAGACTGTGGGTCAGCCGGGTGCGGAAGTGGTCCCCCTCATGGGCGACGAAGACTTGCGTTTTGTGCATCAGGCGGCGAAAGGCGGCGGCATGGATGATGCGGTCGCGGTCGCGTTGAAACAACGTCCGCGTCGCGCTTTCAGGCTCGGGGTAGAGCCGGCCACGGCTGTCTTCGGGTCTGGTAGCGTAAGGGGCGAGGCCGTTTGGCGGGGGGGAAAGCGTCATAACCGTTAACCTACGCGGGCGCCGTCAGGCGGGCAACGCTGTGTTGCGGGGAATTGACTTGAGGCCCACCGGGACTAAATCTGGTGGATGCAAACGAATGGCACAGAGACGGCGGATAAAGCCGATCCGGCTTCAAAGCCGGCTTTCGGGATCACCGCGAGCGCCGCCAAGCGCATCGCCGAATTGAAGTCCGCCGACGGCAACGAAGCTCTGATGCTGCGCATCACGATCTCGGGCGGCGGCTGCGCCGGCTTTCAGTACGGCTTCGATTTCGACGACAAAACGGCCGATGACGATCGGATATTCGAGCGCGACGGCGTCAAGGTCGTGATCGATGAAATGTCGCTGTCGATGGTCACGAACGGCGAGGTCGACTTCAAAGAGAACCTGCTCGGCTCCTACTTCGCCATCGAGAACCCCAACGCGACCTCCTCCTGCGGCTGCGGGACTTCTTTCTCTATCGGCTGAGCCATACGTTCCAATCAGCAAACGCTACTGTCCAATCGACAGACGCCGCGGATAGCGCGCTGCGGACACGGCGACGGCAAGCGCGGCTGTTAGAACGAACAACTCCGCGCCCTCCTCGATCCCCATCAAATTTCTGCTCAAAGATTTTGCATCGACAGACATGATGACATTGACGAGCCGCAAACCGCCGGAGAACAGGCCCAGCCCCGCGATGCTTGCCGCCATCAGGAGTCCGACCTGCGCAGGGCCCCGCGACGATCTACTGGAGCCCCACAGAACAACCGCCAATGCGCCCGACCCGACGAGGCCGAGAACGAGCGCCGCGCCAAGACGGTTTGAAAGGCTGGGGGAGAGTGCGTCGAAGCCCAAAAAGGCGCTAAGGGCTTCCCCGGCGGGATGGTGAAGGCGGAACGTGGCGACGATAAAAATCACCAAATAGGCGACCGACGCCAAACCAAAAGCTGGCTCGCGGGATGAGTAGAATGCGAACGCATGCGATCCGAACACGAATGCCGCCAATACCCGGCTATATTGATCTCCGTAGCTGCCGGTATAGAGTAGGCTCAAGCGAACATCGCTAAGTTCGGTGAACGGCTGAATACCCAGCATCGCCAGTTCCCGCCCGAAGTGAAGAGCAAGAAAACCGGCATCGAGACACACCAGCAAAATTAGTCCCGCCAACAAAAGGCGGTCTTCGCGAATGATTGCAAGGATCCGCCCACCCGTCCGCACGAGGTCCATAATCGCCAATAAACCGTGCCACCGTACCGGCGACCGCGATGAAGACGACTCAGCCATTTGGGGAAGTATTGCTATGACGCCACAGCTCCCGCGAAAACCGTAAGGACTAGCCAGTTAGCACCATCGAATAGCATCGGCCAGTTAAAAAGGTTTGTACGGCCAGTGCCCGGATATTGTGTTAATAAGCGATCCCTATTGCCAACCAATTTTGGGCGCTGGATTCAATGGTTAAAATTGCAAGCTGGAACGTCAATTCGATCAAGGCGCGGTTGCCCAACGTCCTTGACTGGCTCAAGACGGCGAGCCCCGACATCGTTCTCCTTCAGGAAATAAAGTGCATCGAGGAAAACTTCCCCGCGCTCGAAATTGGCGATCTCGGCTACAATTCAGCGATCAGCGGACAGAAAACCTATAATGGCGTCGCCATCCTGTCCAAAACACCGCTCGAGGTCGAACACCGCGCCCTGCCCGGCGACGAAAACGACGAGCAAGCCCGCTATATCGAGGCAGTAACGGACACAGCTGCGGGACTCCTGCGGGTGGCTTCGATCTATCTACCCAACGGCAACCCCGTGGACAGCGACAAGCTACCCTACAAGCTCGGCTGGATGGCGCGGCTGGAGGCGCACTCACGCGCGCTCCTGACATTGGAAGAAGCAACCGTGCTGGGCGGCGACTACAATGTCATCCCGGCCGACGAGGATTGCTACGACCCCGCAGGCTGGGAGGGCGACGCCCTCTTCCGGCCAGAATCCCGCACAGCCTTCCGCGCTCTCTTGTACAGCGGATATACCGATGCCTTCCGGGCGCAACACAGTGAACCCGGCGCCTACACATTCTGGGATTATCAGCGTGGCGCCTGGCAGAAGGACAACGGCATCCGCATCGATCACCTGCTGCTCTCGCCGCAGGCCGCCGACCTGCTGGCCGACAGCGGCATCGACCGCAAGCCGCGCGGCAAGGAAAAGGCCTCCGACCACACGCCGATCTGGTGCGAGCTGACCGCTCAGGACGGCGCCAAGGCGGCAGCCTGAACGCGCACTAGGCCCCGGCCAGCCGTCCGGTTACAAGCAGCAGCGCAATAACGAACATCACCGCGGCGACAAACGCGTCGAGCAACCGGGTTGCGATCGGCGAGCGAAACATAGGGGTGAAGGCCATCGCCCCGAAACCGATCGCATAGAACCACACGAACGAGGCCGAAACCCCGCCCACCAGGAAGGCCAACCGTCCTTCAATCGGGAACTGCGCGCCGATGCCGCCGAGCAGCACGACGGTATCGAGATAGACATGGGGGTTGAGCAGACTGAAGGCCAACGCGGCCGTGATCACCGCCCGGCGTGAGCCGCCCTTGGCCGATTTGGCTTCGGCTTCCGCCTCGGCGAACCCCTTGTGATCGGGCCGTAGGGCGTTCCACAGGGAGCGCATTCCAAAGACGAAGAGAAACGCCGCACCGCCCCAGGCCGCGATGATCGTCAGCCACTTGTTTTCGGCGATCAACGCCCCGAGACCCGCGATGCCGAGCGTGATCAGGACAGCGTCGCAGATGAAACATATGCTCGCCGCCGCGAAGACATGCTGGCGAAGCAAACCCTGGCGAATGACGAATGCGTTCTGCGCGCCGATCGCCACGATCAGGCCTAGGCCAGTTAGAAACCCAGTGAAGAATATTGCGGTCATTTTCTAGGCCGACTTACTTGAACGCGGGACCGTTCGGGCCCAACAGCAGACCCGGGCGCAGGTTGCGGTAGGTCATATCAGCTGGGTCGGCCGCGTTGGGGCCCGGTGCGGCGACGACCAGAACCTCATCGGCGAGGCCCTGGAAATCGGCTCGGAAATGGACCGAGCTTTTGAGGACGAGAATATTCTGTTCACCAGGCTCCATCCCCAGATGGGTAAACATCGCCTGGTCGGCGGCCTGCTGTTTGCGCGAGGAGACGACGACCCGGACGCCACCGATTCGGAGCACGGCCATCGGGCCGAGCTGCATGAGGTTGCCGCCATAGAACGGACCGGTGGCCTCGAAGGCCCCGTCGCTCAGGGCCTCAACGGTGACGCGCACCTCGAGGGGCACGTGGCCCGGAACCTCCGACCCGGCGCCGAGCGAGAGGGTCAACTCGGCCCCCTGCCCCGCCCGGTGCGCAGCTTCCGCCGCCTGCGGATCATAGAGAAGGCCGACGACCGCGCCCTCGGCATCCTGTTTCACAAGCTCGGCGAGGATCCACACCGTATCGGAATTCGCGCCCGCGCCCGGATTGTCCTGCGTGTCGGCGAGAATAATCGGGCGTCCGGCTGTGCGGGCGCGTTCGATGGCATGCGCCACCGCCTCCTCCGGCGACCAGAGGCGGCCGGCGAAACCGTCCTTCCTGGCCTCCACGTCCGATGCCAGCGCCTCGGCTGCCGCGTCGGTGCTCGCCTGGTCGTCGCCATAAGCAAGGATCGCGGGGCCGCATTCCCTGATGTCGGCGGGCGGGAAGCCCGGCGTGAAGCTAAGCGAGGCGATGCCGGCGGATTCCAATTCACCAAGCCGGCGATAGACCGACGCGCCGGGCTCGACCTGCGTGCATTGCCAAGTCAGCGGGATCAGGAAATCCAGCTTGCGGTAGGCCTTGGCGAAAGGTTTGCCGCGTTTCAGCCGGGCTTGCAGCAGCTTCGCTGCCCGCGCGCCCGTCTCGGCCATGTCGAGATGGGGATAGGTACGGTAGGCGACCATCGCATCGGCGTTGTCGACCATCGCCCGGGTGACGTTGGCGTGGAGGTCGATGCTGGCGACCAGTGGGACATCGCCGATCAGCGCGCGCACCCGGGCCAGCAGTTCGCCTTCGCCATCTTGCAGGTGGGCACACACCATAGCGCCGTGCAGGCAGAGATAGACACCGTCGAGCGGCATGCTCGCCCGCATCGCGCCCAGCAGCATTTCGGCGATGCGCTCGTAGGCGTCTTCGGTGACCGGCCCCGAGGGTCCGGCGCTGGCCCAGAGGAGAGGTGCCAATTCCCAATCGGCATTCGTAACGCTTGAGAGAAAACCTGAAATTCCTATATTAAGATTTTGAAAATTCTCGATTATTTCTATTCCATTGGACAATCCAGGCCAGGCGTCCGGCTCGACGAAATCATCGAAAGCCGCGGCACTAGGCGCGAAGCTGTTCGTCTCGTGATGGAAACCGCCGATGGCGATACGGGTCATGATGGGGCGTTCTTTGTGGTGAGAAGGTGCGGCGATCACGGAAACTGTTACCATATAATCTGCACTGGCGCGCCGATCACAAAAGGAACCGGACATGATCCAGAACTGGAGAAGCGTGAACCGGCTGGTCGCGGCCGAGCCGGCCAGCGACGGTGCCGGGGTGCGCCTGAACCGCAGCATCGCCACCGGCACCCTGTCCCATCTCGACCCGTTCCTGCTGCTCGACGAGTTCAACAGCGAGAATCCGGGCGACTACATCGCCGGTTTTCCCGACCACCCTCATCGTGGCTTCGAGACGGTCACCTATATGATCGAAGGGAGCATGCGCCACGAAGACAATGCCGGCAACGGCGGCATCGTACGCTCGGGCGGG
>Ga0209344_10005847_pt1 | contig 10409 bp, 11 predicted proteins | sample Cruoilmetagenom6_FD_187293 | JGI IMG/M metagenome (GOLD analysis project Ga0209344, IMG submission 187293) | Oil polluted marine microbial communities from Coal Oil Point, Santa Barbara, California, USA - Santa Barbara Oil Seep Sample 6 (SPAdes)... | ecosystem: Environmental > Aquatic > Marine...
CCCGCCATCACAGCGTCGACAGCACGTACAGCACCGCCTGCAGCACGATACGCCGCTGCAAGCGTTCCGGAAGACATGTACGTGTCTCCATCCACTTGCTTGTATCCTTCGGCCGGAGCATCATTGCGCACGGCATCGATGTGGGCTTGCGGGTGAATCCGCAGCAGATCGTCATCCGCGGCTAGTGGCGCCGCAATCCTGGTTAGAGTCTTACCCTCAAGCGCGCCCAATATCCGTTCCAGCCGCGCCACTTGTTCGGGGTGGCCCGATGGCGTGACGTGGTTCAGGCAATCGGGATGGGTGACAAGCGCCGTGGTCATGAGCAAAAACCTCTCGTAAATTCTTGCGTTTACACAACGCGAAACCCGTGAACTTGTCTAGCGCAACCGTTCATTTCGTAATGCATTCGTTCTTCGCATACAGCCATTCCAGAAATGTCTGTATTGACGAACGCAAAGGGCCTTTGCGAGTCTCAACGTAATAGATTCCAAATTCCTTGTCGGAAAACAGTTCGGTCAGACGGCCACTGTCCAAATCGTTCCGAAAAAAGGCACGAGCCGTATAGGAAATGCCTTCCCCGCGCCGCAGCGCATCCATAATAAGATTTCCTGGCAAATGCGTCACATTCAATCGGCGATCCGGGACGACGCCATGAAATGTTAACCATTCCGCGACTTCGTTTGTTCCAAGCTCCTGCAGCCATGGCATGTCGACAAGTGACGAAGGATCGCTCAGATCTATGCCGCCCACAAGCGATGGATGACCAATGACAACCATATCCGAGATCAGAACAGGTGACACATCGACGAACGATCGGCGACGATCCCGATACCGTATGGCAATGTCGGTTTCACCAGAATCCATATTGATCACCTTGACCGTAGGGTGAACCATCATCGAAATACCGGGGTTATCGGCCTGGAATTCCGTAAGGCGCGGCATTAGCCATTCCGAGGCAAATGCAGGCGACGTGGTAATCCGAACGGGGCGGACTTCGGCGGCTTCTGTTAACCGTTCGATCCCACGACCGATCACCGAAAACCCCGCGGTAAGATCACGGGCCAGTGTTTGGCCGTCTTCCGTCAGGCGAATTCCGCGACCCGACCGCGCGACCAGTGGCATTTGCAGGTGGGATTCCAGAAGTTTTATCTGCTGGCTGATTGCCGCGTGAGTGACATTTAACTGCTTGGCAGCACGCGAGAAACTCTCGGATTCAGCAACAACCGAAAATGCGCGCAGACTATTGAGAGGGGGTGCTTTTAGCCAGTTCATATGATAGTTTTTCTTATAAGTGTTGAATTTAAATGAATTGCATAAATCAGAATATTCCTCAACTGTTACCGTAAAAATTGCGGCATGCCGTGGACCCAGAAACGGAATAGTAAAAGAATATCTAACTAATTGAAGGGCTGTTCGATGGCTGAGAAACCAAAATCCCATGCGGGAGGATGTTATTGCGGTGCAGTACGGTACGCGATTGAAGGCGCGCCAGTGTCCTCAGCGCATTGCCATTGCCGTTCGTGTCAAATGGCGCTTGGGGCTGCATTTGCATCCTGGTCAAAAGTCCACGCCAACGATTTCAAATTCACCATGGGGCAGCCAAAGATATGCGCGAAATCAGACGGTATTAAACGTGGTTTTTGCGGCGATTGCGGCACCACGTTGACCTATGCAGCAGAAGGCGAAGTTGGCGGCCAGAACTGGCAAGATGACGCTTGGTTCGCAACCGTTACACTGGACGATCCATCAATAGCGTCCCCAAAGGCACACGTCTTTGTCTCGCACCAACAACCATGGTTCAAAATGGCGGATGACCTTCCCACTTTTGAGTTGTTTTGACGTTCACCCACCACTTAGAGAGGAAAAATAAATGGCCGCTTTTTCATATGCCTGCAAAGATTATCCCGGAATGGAATCCTGCCCGGGCTCTTTCACGGCGGAAACTTCCGATGAACTCGTAAAACTGATGGAACTGCACGCGGTCGTAGCGCACGGTGAAAACCCATCTGAATGGAGCGAAGAAGATCGCAAATACGTGATGACTTTGGTGAAATCGGAATAGTGATCTGAACAAGAATACCCGGTAATTCGGTTTTACATCACCTGTCGGGCCGTCAGGTTTCACGCTAACCCTTGCCGGAACACGGCCCTCGTGTAAATCTGCGTTCAATGGAAGAAGACATAATAGATCCCCTTGAACCCGTGGCCGAAGCCGTTGCTGAAAGCGCGCAAGATACACAAGGCATTGTTCTCAATCTTTGGGAACAGGGTCAGGATTTCTTGCTTGGCCTCATGCGGCCATGGAACGCCTACCAAGTTGCAATTATCGTCGGGCTACTAATTGCCGCGCACCTTTTGTCGCGCGTATTTGGGCCGGGTTTGCACCAATGGATGCGGTCGCTTGAAGGCTGGCCAAAATGGCGGATGCGTTTTCTGGTGATGTTGCACCGGCGGTTGCGCCTTATTTTCTTTGTTTTGCTCAGTTGGCCTTGCGTGTGGATCATGCGCGAAATCACGTGGCCCAGCCGATCATACCTGATTGGTATCGCGGCCAGTTTGGCCGTTGCGTGGTTAGTGATAGCAATCATCACGCGTCTAATTTCCAATAGCCTGGTGCGTTCAACTGTCCGTTACGCCAGTTGGACATGGGTCACTTTGATCATCCTCAACCTAACCACTGAAGCGCACCAATTGATGGATAGCGCCGCGATAGAATTTGGTGAATCGCGCTTGTCTGTGTGGATTGTTGTGCAAGCCATATTGGTCTTGGGCGTTTTGTTTGGTTTGGCCCGCTTCATATCTGGCAGCACTGCACGGCAGATCAAAGGCAACAACGAAATCTCACCCTCGATGCAGGTACTGGTGGTTAAGTTTCTACAGGTGCTGTTGTATGGCGCCGCGTTTTTCATTGGCCTGCGCACGGTAGGGGTCGACCTAACCGGGCTTGCAGTACTTTCAGGTGCGATCGGTGTTGGTCTGGGTTTTGGCCTGCAAAAAGTCGTGTCCAACCTTGTTTCCGGGATCATCATCCTGCTGGATAAGTCGATCAAACCCGGCGACGTGATCAGCCTTGGCGAGACGTTTGGCTGGATCAATTCACTGGGCGCGCGATACGTGTCCGTGGTCACACGAGATGGGCGCGAATACCTGATCCCGAACGAAGACCTGATCACCGGCCAAGTCGTAAACTGGTCCCACTCCAATGATTTTGTACGCCTCGATATCTTTTTCGGCACCGCATATGGCGACGACCCTCACGATGTACGCCGTATCGCTATCGAAGCCGCAAAAACCGTTAATCGTGTGCTAGAGAACAAGCCACCAGTTTGCCATATCGTTGGCTTTGGCGACAATAGCGTGGATTATATCCTGAGGTTCTGGATCACGGACCCCACCGGCGGGCTGACCAATATTCGGGGTAACGTGTATCTGGCGTTGTGGGACGCGTTTCAGGCAAACAATATTTCGATTCCGTTCCCGCAACGTGAGATTCGAATGCTGGACAACCACAATCCGGCGGAAGATGTTCAAAAATCAAAGCCACCCATTCAGTCAGGGACATAGACACCCTCAAAATAATTGTCGGCAAGCAATTTATCAAACCACACCCGCGCCGGGTCGTATCCTCTGCGGGTTAAGTCTTTTAGCACGCGGGCAAGCTCCGCCTTTGCTGTGTTGTTAGTCTTAGCCTCGTCTTTCAAAAGACGTGCGTAACTGTATCCCGAACTCAAATTTTCCAACGCATACCCTGCTTTGTAAAGGCGACGCGCCTTAGGCAGGTTTTTGTCCGCGTACTCACCTGTTTCATACAGCATACCCAAATGGGAATAGGCCATCGGATAATCCAGACCAGTCGCCGCATACAACAAATGCCTACGTGCACGCACATCGCCGGCTTTGTCATAGGCCCGCCCCAACAGATAATGAATCTGACCAACCTCATTGTCGAAGTCCAATGCATACTTGCAGGCCGTTATTGCAGCCTCGGCTTGCAAATCATCCCAATCCACACCCTGGGCCGCCGCATTTTCATCATCCGGATGTGAGGCCAAAACATTGCACTGAAACCACGCCTCATACTGTAGGCTTTCGCCTTCAGGCTCATCATCCTCATTTGGCGCATCCCAGGCCCATCCAACTGATGCAAATGCTTCGCCGATATCGATAAAATCATATTCGTAGGACGTGCCGCCAAGATCAAATCGCCAAAACCGGGTTTGCGAAATCTTCGAAAAGAGATCGTTTTCCACCCTGAATGTATAAAAAGTGAAGTTTCCATCGGTTTCACGCGAATAGTCATTTTTGCTAAAGTAATATGTACGCGCATATTCGGAACCGCCGTGCGTCGTCAGAACCATTTGAAACTGACCTGCGAGCGGCTCATCGCGCACGGCGATCTGACCGATAATAGCATTGTCACTATGGCGCTGGTGTAAAATGACCTGATCACCGGACGACGATGTGAATGCCACAGTCTCACCACTAGAAACGTACAATTCGTCCCCGGGTTGATGATGATGCCAAACATCATTCATCTGCGCAAACACGGCAAATGGCAAAATGGCCAGTGTAATGGCCAGCATACAAATTCTTCTTATTTCGGTCATTTCAATCCCTCGCGTTGCCATGCAATCTAACGATACACCGGCAGAAAACATCTGCTAGCAATCCAACTAATTTCTAGTAAGACCACTTAGATTTAGGAGAGATGTTCCTATGTCGCCCATCACACCGACGAAAACCAATGAACGGAACCTATTCGATTGGGTTATAGTCGACGCAAAACCTCGTAGCGTTTCATCTATTCGTCCGGAACACCCGATCCCAACGTGGCCTTCCAAATTGGATTCCCAGTGGCTAAGGCCGATTTCAATTCGATCAGTGGAAATTCAATGACCTTCCCGGCGGCATGAATGCGCCAAGTTTCGGCATTTTCCATAAGCACCAGATCTGCGGGTGGGAGTGCGAATACGTATTTCACAAAACCGCTGTCATCTTCCATGCCCGTTACCGAAAAATCGGCGCTGGATATCACGCGGGTTTTGGCGGTGCCATCGTTCATGATCAGGATAGAAAATAGAATTCTGCTGTAATCGTCAGCCTCAAAACTGACCATTGCCTCAGGGTGATCCGCCCCATGAGTTAGATACACTTTGGCATAGCTACGGTTTTCCTGAAAAAGGGTCAGAGTTTCCCTACCTTCAAAATAGAACGAATCGTCTGGCCCGTGGTGGTGCCAAACGTCCACATATTGCGCGGCAGAAAGTCCGGGATGCAAAATTAGCACCGCACCAAACGCAAAAACCAACCTCAAAATACGCATTTGGTCTCCTTTGGCTCAAATTTTCTTTTCAAATCGATGCAACGTATGCTCGTCTTGTTCAGATGGAAACTGATGGACAGTTTTGCAATCCGCGAAAGCCAAACCTAGTTAAAACAGTGGATTTACAGTGGAAAATACACTCTGAACCATACAACCGGCAGGAAAACGCCAACCACGTTACAATCAATAGGCTTGAAGGCGCTCAAATCTGGACCGGTCACCGACGCACACCTCGGAAATGATGGCACAAATAGCGCACATTTACGCGATCCGACACGATAGGCATACGCGGTTCATTGAAAAGTCACTTTACGCTTGTTAAATTCAAGACACGCCCGGCACCGGGGCTTTGACGGTGTGCAACGAAGGAGGACACTGTCCTGTCTTTAACGACTGACGCGGTTCGTGCCGCTGATAATAGGACGCCTGTCGGGGCGTCCGGAATGAACGCAACAAGCGAACAACAGCTCGAGCGTATCCTCTCCTCACTGACCGAAGACAAGGCCGAAGACATCGTGCAGATCGATCTGCGCGGAAAGACGGCTATTGGTGACTATATGGTCATCTGCTCGGGTCGATCTACGCGCCAGGTCGCCGCGATCGCCGAGAAACTTGTTGACCGTCTGAAACGCGATCTTGGCCGTCCTGCCCGGATCGAGGGAAAGGAAACCGGCGACTGGGTTTTGATCGACACGGGCGATGTCATCGTCCATGTGTTCCGCCCGGAAGTGCGCGAGTTTTATCAACTGGAAAAAATGTGGTTGCCTGCTGATCAGCAGGTTGCAGCTAAACCCAGCTGAATGCGCGTTCATATCTGCGCAGTGGGCCGGCTTCGGGCCGGGCCAGAGCGCGAGTTAATTGACGATTACCTGACGCGGTTTGACCGCACCGGGCGGGCCCTTGGTCTGGGCCCCGCCACGCTACATGAAGTCGAAGACAAAAAGGGCGGCGGAATGGCCGGAGAGGCCGTACTACTTGAGCGGGCGTTGCCTTCGGGCGCTGTTTTGGTCGCTCTGGATGAACGCGGGCAACTACTCAGCTCGCCAAAGTTTTCGAACAAGATCGCCGGGTGGCGCGACGCCGGTCGCGGGGACGTTGCGTTTGTGATTGGGGGTGCTGACGGCATTGCACCTTCATTGCGGGATCGTGCCGATTTCAAGCTATCGTTTGGACAGATGGTATGGCCACATATGATGGCGCGCGTCATGTTGTGCGAACAACTTTATCGTGCGGCATCTATTTTGGCAGGAAGTCCCTACCACAGGGTGTAACCCCAAATTTTCGAAAATTTGTAACTTCTTGTTTGCGAGTCTCACGCCCCGTCGTATCGTGCCCTGAATTGCCCTCACGACTACGATTGGCGCCTCAATGCAAGACTTGACCGAAACCGACCTGCCCTTCGCTATGTATGACGCATTCACCGATGTTCCCTATTCGGGAAGCCAGGCCGCTATTATTTTGAATGCCACGCAGATCAACACGGAAAACCGTGTTCGGATAGCACAAGAAATCGGCGTTCCTGCCACGGCATTTGTAAACGCTGTCAACGGCAACAAAGTGAACCTGCAATTCTTTTCGACCGTTATGGAATTGCCGATGTGCGGGCACGGCACCATTTGCTTGATTACGCGCCTTGTTGATGTTGGCCTATTGCCGTGCACAGGGGATGATTGGCATGTTGCCGTGCTCGATTTACCCAAAGGCGAAGCGAAAGTGGAATACCGTCGCAACGCTGCGGGACGAATTGAAGTAATGCTTGATGTTGCAGCTGCAACTTTCGCGCTGGCCAACCTCGACATGGCCGAGTTGGCCGAAATTCTTGGCATTCAACCTTCGGACTGTTCAATTGACCTTCCTGTCGAAGTTGCATCGGCCGATTTCATTCATCTGTGCCTGCCAATGCGCGACCTGAAAGCGATGGCGAACTTGGACCCGGACTTTCCCCGTTTAGCGGCCTATTGCGTGGCAAACGGGCTGGAAACCGTCGCGGCATTTTGCACGCAAGTCGTCGAACCGGATAGGACCATTCATGTCAGGGATTTCTGCCCCGCCGTTGGAGTTGCAGAATCCGCTGCTGCGGGCACAACCAACGCAGCACTTGCCGCATATTTGTTGCACAATAACCTTGTTGAAGTTGATCCGTTGGGCGATGCAACTGTTCTGTCTGAACAAGGGATCGAACTTGGCCGCCCCAGCAAGGTAACTACCCGGATCAAGGCACAGGGTGGAACAATCTCACGCCTGCAGGTCGGCGGTGTTGCCACAAAAACGGTGGACGGAGTGTTGAACACTGCGTTTGGTGCCGCATGAGCAAAATGATGAAAAACAACCTCGTTTGGGATGCACACGCCGGAATATTTCCGTCACCAGCCATAGACCTTAACGTGATGTCGCACTGGCATCACCACAACGTTGATTACCTCAGCCTCAACGTAGGTTTTGACGTTATGTCGCGTGACGAAACCTTGGCCACACTGGCCGCGTATCGAAAGTGGATACTAGCAAGGCCAGATGATTATCAACTGGCAGGGTCGCTTTCAGATATCGACGCCGCACGACAATCAGGACGGTTTGCGGTCAGCTTTGACATTGAAGGGATGAATGCGCTTGGAGGTGACGCGAACATGGTGGCGATTTATCACGCGTTAGGTGTCAGGCAGATGTTGTTTGCCTACAACTTGACGAATGCCGCCGCTGGTGGATGCCACGACGACGACCCCGGCCTCAGCGATTTTGGAGCGGAGATTCTTGGCGAAATGAACCGTGTAGGTATGATTGTCGATGCCAGTCACACCGGTTTTCGCACAAGTATGGACCTGATTGAACAGTCTGAAACACCCGTGGTGTTTTCGCATTCCAATCCAACGTCTCTCTGGCAACACCAACGCAACATCACCGACGAACAGATCAAAGCCTGCGCTGCGGCCGGGGGTGTGATTGGGCTTAACGGATTGGGTATCTTTCTGGGGAACAACGATTCAAGTAGCAAAACCTTGCTGCGTCATCTGTTTCACCTGCTCGACTTGGCCGGGCCCGATCATGTCGGGCTTGGATTTGATTACACCCCCGATGTTGATATCGACCTCAGCGTGATTTTGAGCGCCAGACCCGACTATTGGCCTGCAGGGCAACAATATGACACGCCGAATATCGCCCATGCGGGCCCTTCCCAAATCCCGGATCTGATCGACGGTCTGCTGGACCGGGGGCTGGGCAAACGTGAAATTAGCGGCATTCTAGGTGGAAACTTCGCGCGAATTGCTGCCGTAAGTTGGGGTGCCGGACGCCCGTAGGCGACACAATCCACGTTGACGGCAAAGGTTGTGCGCAAAGTTGGTTCACTCCACCGGTAAGACGCGTTAGAACGCCTGCATCGAAGCAGGAGACAATATGAGTACCCCAAAACCCGTTGTGTTGTGTATTTTGGATGGCTGGGGCCTTTCCGATCAAATCGATGCCAACGCGCCTGTTTTGGCGCACACTCCCAATTTTGACGGATTAATGGCCAGCTGCCCCAACAGCACATTGATCACGCACGGCCGGGATGTGGGTTTGCCGAAGGGTCAAATGGGCAACTCGGAAGTCGGACACATGAACATCGGCGCGGGGCGTGTTGTTGAAATGGATCTGTGCCGCATCGACGATGCTATCGAGACCGGAGCGTTTGCTACATTGCCGGGGATTTTACGGTTTGCGGATGCCTTGAAGGCCACAGGTGGGACGGCGCATCTTTTGGGCGTTTTGTCAGACGGAGGCGTGCATTCTCATATCGAACATATGATTGCGGCGGCCAATGCATTGACCGATCATGGCGTGCCTGTCGCCATTCATGCCTTTACGGACGGTCGCGATGTGGCGCAGGTTTCGGCCAACACGTATCTTGAAGAATTACGCGATGCTCTGCCAAACGGGGCAAAGATTGCGACCGTGTCGGGCCGCTACTATGCCATGGATCGCGACAACCGCTGGGAGCGGGTCAAACTAGCCTACCAAGCGTTGGTTCAAGCCGAAGGGTACACCGCGGTAAACGCTGCAGACGCAATTGAAAACGCCTATGGCAAAGGACGTACAGACGAATTCATCAAGCCGAGGGTTTTGGGTGACTACAGCGGAATGAAAGACGGCGATGGTATTTTGTGCCTCAATTTTCGCGCCGACCGAGCTCGTGAAATTTTGGCGGCTTTTGCTGACCCAAACTTTGATGCCTTCGACACAGGGAAACGGCCTGAATTTGCCGTTGTATCCGGCTTTACGGAATATTCCCGACGTCATAGCGCCTATATGGATTGCATTTTTCCCGACGAGGCCCCGGTTAACACTTTGGGATCGTGGTTGGCACAATATGGCCGCAGCCAGTTTCACATCGCAGAAACTGAAAAATATCCCCACGTAACGTTCTTCCTGAATGGTGGCAAAGAGACGCCGGAAGACGGTGAAGACCGTTACATGGCGGACTCACCCAAAGTGGCGACCTACGACCTGCAACCAGAAATGTCCGCGGACGACGTAACTGATCATTTGGTGGCGGCCATTCATAAGGGTTACGATTTCATTGTCGTGAACTTTGCCAATCCGGATATGGTTGGACATACAGGTGACTTACGGGCAGCCATGATCGCATGCGAAGCCGTGGACCACGGACTTGGGCGTGTTTTGGAAGCTCTAAACTCGATAAACGGTGTCATGCTTGTTACGGCAGATCACGGTAATTGCGAAATGATGGTAGATCCAAAAACTGGTGCTCCGCACACAGCACACACAACCAACCCTGTGCCAGTCATCCTTGTGGGTGGCGCCGCTGGTGTTGAACTGAAAACAGGTAGGCTCGCGGATTTAGCACCAACAGTTTTGAGCCTCATGAATCTACCACAGCCGGCTGAAATGACCGGGCAAAGTTTGCTTTTGTAATGCGAATTACCTGTTTGATATCTGGAATTACCGCCCTGTTACTTGCGATTGGGTCCCCATCTGCGAACGCCGAAAATGCACCGGCTGCCGAAGCGCGTGCGGCGGCTATTCTGCTGGAAGATGCGACGCGATCGTTGGATCAGGCAGATGGCGCCCGTAACCGCGTCAAAGCGTTAAC
>Ga0209344_10005848_pt1 | contig 10408 bp, 5 predicted proteins | sample Cruoilmetagenom6_FD_187293 | JGI IMG/M metagenome (GOLD analysis project Ga0209344, IMG submission 187293) | Oil polluted marine microbial communities from Coal Oil Point, Santa Barbara, California, USA - Santa Barbara Oil Seep Sample 6 (SPAdes)... | ecosystem: Environmental > Aquatic > Marine >...
CTTTGCAAAAACGTGAAGTTCCAGTGGTACTAAATACACGGCTTCGGAAAATTAGATCCGACGGACATCGCGCCATAGGCCTGGAAGTCGATTGCAATGGAGCCAACCATTATCTCACGGCGAAAAAAGCTATCATATTGGCGTGCGGTGGATTCGAGCAGTCGCAGCGCTTCCGAGATGAATTCCTTGAGGTGTCAACCAATGCCAAGTGGAGTCTAACTCCATCGGGAGCCAATACTGGCGATGCGCTGGATGCTACCGTCGACCTGGGGGCAGCGACGGAATTTATGGAATATGCGTGGTGGGCGCCTAGCATGCAGCTGCCATCGGAGTTTATGGCAAACTCGGACATCACTCATCAGATGTTTTTTGATCATCGTCACCCGCACAGTGTGGTTGTCAACCGCCAGGGTGACCGATTTGTCAACGAATGCTGCGCATACGATGATTTCGGTAAGGCTATGATCAGGGATCAATTAGAAACCAGTTCCAATATACCCTGCTGGATGATTTTTGATGCGACCTACAGAAAGAAATATACGTGCGGTGGACTGATGCCGAGTTCGATTATGCCGGACGGACGCATTCCTCAACATTGGTGGGACAACTATCTTTATCGGTCGGATACAGTCACGGACCTGGCCGGGAAAATAGGTGTCCCAGTGGGCGCGCTTGAGCGAACGGTCTCCTTAATGAATGAATATGCGAGAACCGGCAAAGACACTCAGTTTCACCGCGGTAATAACGCTTATGACCAATTTTTTGGCGATCAAAATGTCCGGCCGAATCCATGCATTGGGTCCATCGAAGCTCCACCCTATTATGCTATTCGTATCGACCTTGGTGACCTCGGAAGCAAGGGCGGGCTCAAAGTTGATGCAAACGCACGCGTAATTGATACCGCCGGTGATGCTATAGATGGTCTATACGCGATTGGGAATTGTTCTGCATCTCCGTTTGCCAATTGCTACCCCGGTGCCGGAGGTACCATTGGAGCCGCCATGACATTTGCGCTCGTTGCAGCCGACCATGTATCCGTGAACAGATAGCTGATTGCAAGTTCGACGCGGCAGAATGGAAACGTAATCGGGCATTGTTTTGACAGGATAATCAGGGCGCTAAAGCAGATAGTGTTCCTGTCGGCTGAGGTGAGCATGTGTGAGTCGGCGAAGCGTAGTGGAACCAACTTTTTAGCAAACTTAATCAAATCCAAATTGTTTGGCGCTCCACTCAATCTCTGTCGCCGCTTTTGGCTGGGACCGACGACAGGAGCCCCATCCCAAGTCTGAGAGACTTAAGATGATTGTTCTCGGGATGGAGAGTGTGAGTATGATATGAAGTGTTAAGGTTCTTTGTTCAGTATTTGCAGATGAACTCGTAGGGTGTGAGGCCCGAGGGAGCGAGTGCGCCGGTACGGTGAATAAGCTGTTGCCTTATTCGAAACCGCGCTTTCTTGGCCCCGGTTATTCACCAAGGCAAGCCTTCAAGGCCAGTCAATTGCAGCTGCGCGTCAGGACATGGCGACAAATCATATCCTTCGTTATTCAGAATCAACTTCGCAGTCGTTTTGTATTGTGTTGAAAAAGGGGAGGGTGATCATGGAAAATGCGATAAAAAATTGGAGTCCGCATCTTAAAGTAGCGTTTGTCGGGGCGTCAGCATTGGGGGCGATCTTCCCGAGCGCAGTATTGGCTGCGGAAGACGCGCAGGCTGAAAATAGCCCAGTCCATGATGATGGTCTAGTTCAACAAAACGGTAATGCCGATATTGTGGTAACGGCGCAGCGGCGTTCACAGCGGTTGCAAGACGTCCCTATGACCGTGACGGCTCTTTCTCTTGAAGACACAGAAAGGCTTTCAATAAACGAGCCTAGAGATATCCAACTCGTTACCCCAGGGTTAACTTTTCCGGCCGACAACGGGACGATCAATCCCTATATCCGAGGAAGAGGCACTAATTTTTCAGGTCCCGGACTAGAGGGCAGTGTAGCAGTCTATGTCGACGAAGTTTATCTGCAAACTCAATTCGGCACTGGTGGATTGGTGGATGTCTCGCAGATACAGGTTCTGAAAGGGCCGCAAGGCACGCTTTATGGGCGTAACGCTACAGGCGGAGCCCTGATTATTAGCACAAATGATCCCATCTTTGAGCTCGAAGGTCACGTGTCGTTGGGCATTGGAAATCTCGGTATGTGGCAAGGGGAGGCGGTAATTAATGTTCCGCTCAGCGATACTTTGGCGGTGCGCTTTGCAGGCGCATTCGACCACCGTGATGGTTTTATCGACAACATAATCGATGGAGGTACGACCGGTCGAAGTCGACGCGTGCAGTCGCGCGCTAAGGTCTTGTGGGAGCCGACTCCGGAATTCAGCGTCCTTTTGCAGGGTGAATATCAAAGGTCTGATGCTGATTACCTTAGAAACCAGTTGGTTGACGGCACAAATACACCAACGGGCCTTGGTTTTTTCGAAACTTTTCGCTCGCCGCGCGTACCTCAGTCTCAGGGAGGAGAAAATAATACAGAAATCTGGGGAGCGAGTATTCGCTTGAATTATGAAGGCGATAATTTTGAAATTACGAATGTCTTGGCTTATCGTGACACGGATCTGAGACTATGCTCTGATAACGAAACCATCTACGCAACCTCTTTCGATTTTTGCGCTCAATTACCTGCCTCTGTTCAGGCTGCTGGCGTGACTCAAGTTCCAAATCCTCTAGTACCTTCAGCGCCAAATACCATCCCTTCTGCCTTTGATCATACTTTCTTTACCGAAACCCGTCTAACCACCTCTTTAGATGGCCCCATCAATTTCCTTTTTGGCGGCAATTACCAGCGAACGAGAGCGCGGTTTGCCACGGTACTAACTGGTAGCACGTTTGGACAATTGCTGCCCGTGTCGGACAACATGAATCGAATCGAAAATTGGGGCATCTACGGTGAGGGCGATCTGGAAATTACCAACGCATTGAGATTTACTGCCGGTGCTCGTTTCAGTAGGGATTCAAAGTCTATCCAGATCTATAACAATGTCGATGCTGCTGTTGCATTCGGTATTCCGCTGGCATTTTTCCCTCCCTCGGTGTTTCAAGAGGCCAGTTACAACAGCTTCACTCCGCGCTTCACACTTGCGTACGATGCTGGAGATGCAAATTTGTATGCAAGTTATTCGGCTGGTTTTAAGAGTGGTGGCTTCAATGCTTTGACTTTCTTCCCCCAGATTCCGCTTGAGCCTGAAAGGATCGATAGTTTCGAAATTGGTTCCAAATTTAGGCTCTTGGGCAATACTCTATCGATTGATTTGGCTGCCTTCTACAGTAAGTCAAGGGATATTCAGGTAGCCGCGGTCGATACAGCGGTTGGGGGAGTGATCCAACAGAATGCCGCGACGGCTGTTGCGAAAGGGATAGAAGCTAGCATACTTTATAGACCTAACGATTCCCTAACTTTGCGTGGAGGAGCGTCATATCTTGACTCTCACTTTACCTCTTTCGCAAATGCATCTGTTTTCGATGTCGTCTACAGCCCCTTTTTCCAAGACAATATACTTTCGGGTACGATTGAAGATCTCAATGGTTTTCCGACAACGCTTTCACCAAAGTGGACGTTTAATGCTAGTGTAAGCTATGATATTCCATTGTCTGGTGGCTGGGGAGCTAATATTACATTATCCGGTCGTCACACAAGTTCATATGATTTCCAGGCTGGGGCTGGTGGACCACAACGATATGCAAGGCAAAGATCATTTACAGTGGCCAATCTTACTGGTGACATCGTACCACCAGGCGATACATTCGGACTGTCATGGTATGTGAATAATTTGTTTGACACGCACTATTACGACCAGGTGCAGGCTAATTCCCAAGTTGGGTCGACTGCACAGGGCGGGGGTGTATACGGAAGCCCAGCCTTGCCTCGAACTTATGGGGTGCGGCTTCGGGTAAACTTTTAGGGCCCTCACCCGCCTGAACCAGTACTCGAAGATGATTGCGAAGCTTAAAGCTGTAAAGACATCGCGGCCGTGCTCGTCACCGCCCGGATCCGATGCGGCTATCGGCGTGGCCATGTGAAGCTGAACTTCTCCCGGTCGGGAACTCCGACTAACAATCCGTACTTAGAATCCTTCAATGGGTCGGGCCGGAAGAGTGCCTGAATGTGCACTGGTTCCGGTTGATCGACGAAGCCAGACGGCTGATTGCGGCGTGGAATGACGATTACAATATCAGTCGTCCTCACATGGCTCTTGGCAATTTATCGCCGGCGAAAAATGCTGCTGGAACAAACATTTCGATGGCTCTGATCGGGACCAACTTTGACCTAATACCACCTATACCAAGCGTTTCCGCTTGCTCGGCTATCTGCCAGCTGCTTCCGAATCACCTTGCCTCGGCATGCTTATCTGCATTAGGATTGGCTCCTAGTCACCCAGCAGGGCAGCTACGCGTGTACACTATGTGGACCAATTTGGTAGGGTTCAACTTGAATTGTTTGTATGAAGAAGGGTTTGGCGGAGCGGGCACGAAAAAAGTGGGGGATGGATGAGCAACTTAATCTATCGATATCGGGGGAAGAATCTAAGAGAATTTCGCGGTTCCTATCAGGAGGTGGTTAATAACGAGTTCTATACCGGTGATTTGGATGTAGTTTTGCCGTTTGGAACACGTATAGCAGCTTATGACCTGTCGTTGGTACAGGCGCTTAAGCAGCCCATTTCTCTTTTGCAAATTCGCGCCAACGTGGCCATTGAGTTTAGACGTTCTCTTATCCATATCCGAAATGACAAATGTGACGCCAGAGTTGTGTGGTTCGTCCGCCGCGGAACATTCAAAATCGTTCGTTCGCAAAATTCATGTGTGATCAGAGAAAATGAATTTGCAATTCTAGATTCGAGCGAACCGTTCTTCGTTCATGTCGAGCCTGATGCAGCAGGCATCTTCGAAACCTTGCAAACGATCATTCCAGCGCAGTTGTTCTTTTCGCACCTCGTGGGGGCAGACAAACTCGATTGTGCTTTTCCGGTCGATTATCACAATCGCCGCTTGTTGGCCAAGCTTCTGGAACTAATGCTGGATGAAGGCGCATTGGTAACGGACAAGGCTGCTGAACCTCTCGTCACGACGTTTCTCGAAACCTTGGCGGACAGCATTCACGATAAGTTGACCGAGAACCGAGGGCCTCGGAGCCTAACGCAGAAGCGAATGTCCGATATCCAAGCGTACATTTTGAAAGAACTAACCAACCCGGATTTGTGCTATCCAATGGTGGCTCGCGAGTGCAATATCTCCACGCGATATCTGAGTTACGTGCTCAGTGCGCACGACCTCACTTTTTCATCAATACTTTGGGGAAAACGGATCGAAAAGACGAGCGAATGGCTACGATCGCCTGATTTTGACAACTACCCAATCGCAGAAATTGCATATATGGCCGGCTTTAAGAGTGCGGCGCATTTCAGTCGAATGTTTAAAAAAGTGCATAATTGTACGCCGTCGCAGTTTCGATTTCGTAATCAGGACCACGTGCCCACCGACAGCATTCAATAGACAAATTGTTGGTATAGAATAGATGATTGTCTTGGTATCATCGCATTGATCGTATGGATCGAAGATGAGAGCAAAACACTCACCAGTCTTAAACTGCCAAGTTTCTCAATTTATCTGACGACGGACACAATTGAGAAGGTAGGCGCTGACCTCGCGCGGCAGTGTTGGTGAATGCAAAGATTGCTAATGCCATGTGAGGCGCGCGTTGAAAAATGGGAGCCCGACCATTTGTAATGGCGACACCAAATTCGGGTTCATTTCCAAAATAGATCTGCGCTCCAGTCGTCATAATCCAACGCCTGTATCCTTGGCATAAAGTCTCCTTCAAATTGCTATTTGAAAGCAACAGCTCAGAGTTTTCTCGTCAGTTGTGATGGAGAAACGCGAGAGGGTTCGTTGGCTGCATTAACAATGCCCGCTCCTGCTTGCCTCCGAGCGATCTCTGTCAGTTCGAGGAATACCTTGGCACGTTCTCGCCACTGGATCGAGTAGGCTGTATCGCGGATCACGCATCGCCTGATTCCATGAAATATTGCGGCATGTGCGCCCTCTCGTCTCGAAGCCTCATGAATGGAGTTCCGGCAGTTGCCGGCGTGCACAGAAAGCCGTTCCCCAGCCCAGTTTGGGCACCAGCAACCGTCGCTGTATCGCCATCGAAGTCGAAAACTCCGATAATAAATCACATCGCTCTTTGCATTTCAGAGACGCTAAGTCGCTTCGTCAGCGCTCGTCGTTGTCCAAGTTTGCGGTGACAGCGCGGCGTTGCGTCCGGCCCGACGGCCCGAAAAGACGCAATCGGCCAGTGAGAGTCCGCTTATATATCCATCGGATGGAATGCCCATGGCAGCGCGGCCTGCGGCGTAGAGCCCGTTAATCAAACAACCGTCGTCCCGAACTACTATTCCAGTGTCCTCTTCCACGCAGAGTCCCCCAAGGGTGAAGAACATGCTGAACGAATATTTGTTACTGATCGAGGTATCCAGCGCGAAATAGGGCCCGCGGCCAAGCGGACTGAGATAGGAGGCATTCTTGCCCATAGAATCCTCAAGTCCAGCGGCATGCGCAGCATTGGTATCGCGTACGGTCGCCTCCAAATTTTCTGGTGACATGTTCAGCTTGCGGGCAAGGCCACGCAGGCTCCACGCTTTTTTTCGACGGCCGAGGAACCAATTCATGATAACCGGGACAATATATGGTCGGAACGCCCCATCGTTCTTGGGGAGCAACTGCTTCATCAGCTTCCAGCGTAATGCGCTATCCAAGATAATCCAGCACTTCCCGTTCGACTGCGCCAATATGGCGTCCCCCAGTAAGGAGTTGTAGGCATCTTCATTGACGAAACGCTTGCCTTCAGAGTTGACCATAAGTCCTTGCACCAAGGCGTCGGGCGGAGCGATCATACGACCCAAATAGGGCCGATCCAAACGGCTGACCTGGCCGCCGACGGACGCGCCGAGTTGGATGCCGCTGCCATTACAGCCCGCCGATCCCAAGCGCATCAGCTTGTCATTTTCCTGTGCGATGAAGGGCATATGTTCGCGCACCATGCCAACATTGTAACCAAAGCCGCCGGTGGTGATCACTACACCATTGCGGGCGCGCACTGCGCGGCGCACACCTTCTACCGTCTCCAGCTTCGTCGCCTCGCCAATCGCTTGTTCGGCCCGTTCTGTATTGAATGGGCGCATAGGATCGACAACATCATATAATTCCTTGTGCCTAGCACGCTGCTCAGGCTCGACAAGTTCAAGGCACTCGATGCCGGCAATGCCACCGGAGCTATCGACGATGAGCCGAACAGCGCGGCTATGGGTGCGAACGTCGATACCGCTGGCGTCGATCGACCGGCGCAACCCCTCGAAAATGGCATATCCAGTCCAGCCCGTACCCTTGGCCCGGTGTCCACGTGCGGCGGGTGCGGCATTGGCCGCGTAGGAAGGAACCATTTCGTTTCCAGCGTAGTATAGAAATTTGTCGTCGGGTGGATAGTTTGCCTTGCCGCGGTGTAGTGAGCCTTCGAATTCGACCCCATGCCGCACCAGCCAATCAATATTCGAACAGCTTTCTTCACAGAAGCGGCGGAGCGTTTCCTCGCTGACGGCGTCTTTGTGCTCTTGTCGCAGGTAAGCAAACATGTTTTCGGGGTTGTCTTCGATCCCTGCCTGCTGCTGGAAACTGGTACCCCCGCCCGCATAGACGATCCCTCCAGATTTTGCAGTAGCGCCCCCGCCTTCAAACCGTTCGAGAACTAGCACGTTCGCACCGTTTTCATGCGCTTCAATCGCGGCAGTGGCGCCGGCCCCGCCCAAGCCAACCACGACCACATCGGCCACCCCATCCCAAACGACATCATCGACGCTATCGATCTCAAGCGGTGGTTTAACTAACGCTTCTGAACCAGAGACCGATCGAATTTTCTGCTCTTTTTCTATAGTCATCACTTCCTCACTGGACGGCCCCACTTTACGGCCTGGACCGGCAATAGCATTATCCGAGGCTGGCGGGATATTTGATTACGGACGAACAGATCGTCCGATATTTGTAGATTTCGGGACACCCTTCAGCCAAAAATATGGGACGATAGGGCCTAATTTGGTCCAAATGTAATAGTTGTATTTTCAACAGATGAACTGCTTTGTATTGGCGCCCGACTCGACCGCTCGGATCTACTTTAGCCAGGTCAGTTGATTGTTGCTGAAAGACGCATTGTCTCAAGCAGCAAAAGGTATGATGTTCCGGTGATTGCATTGAAATTTTCGATACAAGGGTTTTCGGGGCAATTGAGCCATGTTTTATGACTGCTGGTAGATGAACCACACTATCAATGGCATACCGCCAACGGTTGCATCTCGCCAATAAAACCTGTCACAAAATGGCCTACAACAACAACTAGAGACTTGAGAGGTGCGATGGCGATCCGAGGATTACATCACGTCGCGATACATACGCGCGATTTAGATTGTCTTGCCAAATTCTATATCGATATTGTCGGATTCGAAGCGGTTCCGGATAGCGTCCTGTCGTGGGAAAGCGACCAAACTATCGACGCTATCATCGACGTACCAGGGTCCTCCGCGCGAACCCTAATGCTTCGGGCAGGAACCATTTATCTCGAGTTGTTCCAGTATATCGAGCCCAAAGCGCCAGATCGCGACCGACCCGAACCCTATCACTGTGGATACACCCACATTTGCCTCGATAGCGATGATGTTGATGCCGATTTTGTACGCTTGTCAGCGGGAGGTATGCACTTTCCACGTCCTCCGGTTGTTGCCGGGAAATTTCGAACAATTTATGGCCGAGATCCGGACGGCAATATTGTCGAATTACAACAGGTAGATCCTTCCGCTAGCCTTACGCTGGATAAGTTGAAACCTTCACGCACCACCCCTAGTCGGGCAACAACATAGCGGAGAATGATGGCGTCTTATGTTTGGACGGCATTGTCACGTTAACCTGACGCCGACCACAACATGTGCATTTCCAACGCAGCGAGCCTGACACACGACGCCTCATTTCACCACATACGACGCCTTTTACCTTCAGCGTCAACTGCTCAATAGCGCAACGTTTAAACGATATCGGGTTTCAGTCTTCAGAACATCCATCTAGTGAATGTGAGGTTTCATTGAGCCTGCGATCATAGTTCGGCGGGTACGTTTGGGTAAGTTACGTAACAGGCAATGTCTGCTTTGGGCGTAAAGCGGACAATCCCTCCCCCGCCATTCATGATCCCTGATACCCACCGTACTTTCCCTGTTAAGTGGATTAGAGAAAATTGGCTCGAGCCCGCGGAAAAGTACGATATCTTCGGCCCCAGTCGAGCAGTTTACAGGTGGATTGTCGGCTTTTCCCTGTAAATTCCCCCATAACAGGGAACCCTTGGCAAGAGACCGGCTCGCTCCAAACTGCGTGCTGCACCACTCGCATTTTCTCAAACTAAGTCTCTTGGCCCAACACGGCGCGATTTCGCGTTTGTTGGGCTAGCGCCGGGTTGATCTCTTGCCCCCTGATCGGGGTCAGCGGCTGTTGGAATCTCCGGTCGCCAAATTCCAACCCTATCGATAACCAGGCTCGCGATCGCCTCGCAGCAACGTAAAGTCGCGCCTATCAAACACATTTCTTCAGTTATATTTGAATTTAACTGCGGTATATGAGCTAGTCATGAGAAACAATCACGAGCGCGCGCGTGTGGGTTGAGTGACGGTAATTAGTCAAGCAGAGAATTGCCGAAAGATAGTCGATGCAAGAATGGGCGATCTCGATACCGATGCCAGTGCTCAAGAAGTCTGGTGTGCTCACGCGCAACGTCGAATGGTCCTCGCAATGGCCTGGCGGGAAGATGTTGCAACTCGCGATTGATTGCGAAAATTTGACCATCGGTACTCAAGTCTTCCATTTTGTATCGAATTGTAAATTCTCTGTAAAATATGCATACAAATCATTGTGTTACGGGGGAATGCCATATTTCATTCATCCCGAAACAGATGCGTGTATCGACGGCTTGATCATTTTCGACAGCAAACTCTATTCGAAAGATGGGTTCTACAAATCGAAACTGCCCGGAACCGAACGCGATCGCCGCAATATCGTTGCGGAATTGAATGTTGAGGCCAGACTCCGTTTGGCCGAAGTGGCGGCGCCCCCTGAGCTCCGCAAGATTGTGCGTGAAGCACGGTATGACGAGAAGAAGTGGGAACTTCTTCCATTCCATCTGCAAAAGCTCCTGGATGAAAACAGAAACTCCGATCTGGGTCCCGGCAACACGTCCTGCCTTCGAAACGAAGCGCTTCTCGATGCAAGTCTCGGCGCCGGCCATTTCGATTGGTACATCGATTATGTCGCGCATCCCCCATCTTGGCATGCG
>Ga0209344_10005851_pt1 | contig 10395 bp, 9 predicted proteins | sample Cruoilmetagenom6_FD_187293 | JGI IMG/M metagenome (GOLD analysis project Ga0209344, IMG submission 187293) | Oil polluted marine microbial communities from Coal Oil Point, Santa Barbara, California, USA - Santa Barbara Oil Seep Sample 6 (SPAdes)... | ecosystem: Environmental > Aquatic > Marine >...
TGATTTTAAAAGAAATGGTGGGCGACCCTGGAATCGAACCAGGCGTGGGTCACCCCGGGGGAGTTACAGTCCCCTGCCGCACCTTGCAGCCCGTCGCCCTTAAAGCGTTCGTAAACGTCTTAAGTTCGGACTGATTAGTCGCGGGAATTGGCTTCGTCAACCACAAAAAGCTTGTTGTGCCCAGCTGATCGTGCCAAATGTGCGGCCAACTGTGAAAGAACCGTACATGGCACCGCGAAAAGACAAAAAACCCGTCTGGGTGGTTGGTAAAGAGCGCAACAGGCGCGCAAGTGCGGCTGATACGATCTGGCTGTTCGGCATTCATGCGGTGCGTGATGCATTACTAAACCCAGCGCGTGAACGGTTGCGGTTGGTTGTGACCAAAAATGCTGCCGACAAACTGGCCGATGCCATTTCAAAATCGGGAATGGACCCTGAAGTGCAGGATCCGCGCAACTTTAAGGTCCCTATTGATCCGCAATCGGTACATCAGGGTGCTGCACTTGAAGTTAAGTCACTTGATTGGGGAAATCTGTCTGAACAATGCGCCCCGCGCGGTGAGCGCTCTGTGGTAATAGTCCTAGACCGGGTGACCGATCCGCATAATGTCGGTGCAATCCTGCGTTCGGCAGAAGTGTTCGGCGCACGTGCCGTCATCGCAACACTGCGCAATTCAGCCCCTGAAACAGGCGCTTTGGCAAAAACTGCAAGCGGTGCGTTGGAACGCCAACCTTATCTACGGGTGCAAAATCTGGTCAAATCCCTAAAAACCCTGTCGGATATGGGCTACCGGCTTATTGCGCTGGATGGTGAAGCGACAATTGATTTACAAGATACACTGGACGTTGAACCCAATGCCCCGACAGCGCTTGTTTTGGGTGCCGAAGGTCCGGGTTTGCGCCAATCGACAAAAGAAACGTGTGATGTGATTGCCAAAATTCCGTTTCAGCGCAATTTTGGGTCGTTGAATGTGTCAAATGCGGCAGCCGTATCATTATATGCGCTCTCTCAAACCAAAGCCTGAAGTGACAGAACCTCACATTTTTGCGAGGGGTCTTTCAAATTGAGTTTTTAAGCTTATTTTGTTATAAACGTCCAAACAGGATAGGCATTATGCAATTAACTCGACGCACAGCACTCGTATTACTGACGGCCACAATCGCTACACCCGTGTTTGCTGCAATGCCGGCACAATACACAAAAGGTGGCTTGGCAATTGCCGGTTATGATCCCGTTGCATATTTTACCGAAAGCGACGCACGCAAAGGTTCTGCGGATCACAGCCTGTCTTGGAACGGAGCTACGTGGCGGTTTGCATCTGCAAAAAATAAAAAGCTGTTTGAAGCGGACCCGGAAAAATATGCACCTCAATACGGTGGTTACTGTGCTTATGCGATGGCAAATGGTGACCTTGTTTCGATCAACCCAAAAGCTTGGGATATCTACAATGGTAAACTTTACCTGAACTACAGTTCTGTAGTCTGGGCAATTTGGAGCCGAAACAGAAATGGCTATATTTCAAGAGCAGATGCGCGTTGGCCCAATGTCTCAAAAGGTCTGAGCTAAACAAAATTTCAAGCGAGAAAACTTGAAAATCGCGAATACATGACTATATAATTTTTAGAAACAAAGATTGGAACTCTTTGCTTCACATTACTGTCCCTCGTTCCATGACTGCGCCCAAAGGCAACTTTGGGCGCTTTTTTGTTTGACATATCAGGTGCCCTACTTAATCTCATATACAATTGTCACATGCGTACGCACACCCATCTCGCCTTGTGAAACGGGTACGGCATTATCAGCCATTGCGGCCATCTCCATACGGGCCATAGGTTGCGGGAAAGCGGTGGCAGTGTTTTCAGAAATACTGATGACAAAGCCCAATTCGACACCCGCCGCTTGCGCATATAGTTCAGCCTTTGCACGCGCGTCCATAACAGCACGTCTGCGTGCCTCATCTTTATGCGGGCGGGGTTTTTGAATGCCGAAACTGATCTGACTGATCCGATTAGCCCCTGATTGGGATAGAACGTCCAACACGGTTCCGACCGTATCCAGCGCACGTATACGCGCCTTCACCGTATTCACAGCTTCATATCCAATGATACGCGACACATTATTTGAAGTTGTACGCTCCCACCGTGGATTTAGCGAAATTTGTGCGGTTTGTATGTCCCGCGCTTCAACACCCGCCCCTTTGAGCTTTTCAAAAACCACTGCCATATCAGATGAATTTGCACGCATTGCTTCAGATGCGTTTTTATTGAAACTACTGACACCGACTGTGATCATTGCCATATCAGGTGCTACAAAAACTTCGCCAACACCGGTTAATGTCATACTTCGTGCATATTCATCCGCCATTGATACATTCGGAATGAGTATTAAAATGAGTGCTATAATAATATTTCGCATATTTTATCCTTAAGTTACTTAGTCTCTTAAATTTGCATGGGTTATGGACTATATTCAAGCTATCGCGTTAAAACAGCGTATAGATATTATTAACTGCAAAAAAAAGTGGCCAGTTTCAAATAGGTACAGTAATGATTTAACAAATATGGAATTGCGCGAAAGCATGATGAAAAACGAACCAGAACCATTTGCAGTAGATCTGTCAAATGACGGAATTTTCCTTTGGCACCGTAAACCAGCCAAAAAATGGGAATTTTTAGGCAGCGTTCCTTTGAATTCCGGAAATCTGCGGGAACAGTTGGAAGATTTAAGTGTTGTTGCAAAAAACACCGGCGCACCATCCAACCACGCAATTGTACGCATTCCAACGGCCGAAGTACAAACCCTGAGTGTTGATCAAGATAGCGACGCTGAAACAGAAATTGAGACGCGTATAATCGCCGCACTCGAAGCTGCATCAGGGGAAGATATCACAAGTCTGGCTTTTGATATCGACCGCCAAGACGCGCCATTAGCGATCAACATCGCATGGACACCTTTGGCTGTCATAGAACAGGCCACGACTTTTGTTAATCTTATTGGATTTCACCCAACACATTATACAACCGATCTTGATGTTTCCGTATTCCCAAGAAACCCGAATTTTCAACCTGCTGATTATACGATTGCTTCTGAAATTATTGTGGACACCGATCGTGAAAATCAACAAGATGAAGCGCCTGGGATTATTCAGACAGAAGAATCCGAATCCGACATCCAGCCAAGTAAACCCAAAAAGGGTGAGATTGAACCTATATGGTTTGTCGTTCTGCTGTTTATCATTGCCCTGATAATTGCGGCGATTTATTTCTGGCCACATTATGACCTGTCAGTTATATTCGGATCGAATTTCGGGGCAAATCAGCACTATTTCGCTGTTAATGATTTCCCACCCGCGATTCACTTTGTATAAAGTAAAACTATCTTATAAATATGATGCCATCCGGTGCCGCACTCCTGATCACTAAGGCTGAATATAATCCGATGACCACAACAGATGAAAAATATGCAGTCGACCTTACAAATGACGGCGTAACTTTGTGGCATCGTGATGCAGATCAGCCGTGGCAATTATTGGGTGAGATTGCCCTAGATGCCCAAGACTTTTCCGACCGTATTGAACAGCTTAAAACAAACCACGGACCAAATGCCGGTGACAAATATTTAACCCGGGTACGCATTCCACAATCCGAGGTTTTTATCTCCGAGATTGATTTGAATGGTGTCGGTGACGCCGATATTAACCCCAAAGTCAACGATTTCCTTGCACAAAATACACCATACAAACCGCAGGAATTGTATTTTGATGTGGGTAAAAAAGCCGACACGGATGTCGATTATGTGGCGGCAATCACAAAGCAGACAATCAAAGAGGCTAAAGAATTCATATCAGGCTTCGGATTTGAAGTGGCTTTTTACACAACTAAACTGGATGAATCCGACTATACGAAAAACCCACGTTTTTATGATGGTGATCCGCCAGCTCCGGTTGTAGATATCGATAAAAAAGAGATCAGTGAAACTCCACCCAAGGAAATTTCTGTACCGCCACCGCCGGTAAGTTCAACTTTGAAAGCGGGAAAGAACAAAAAATCCAAGACTAAAGCCAATGATGAAATTGTTTCATCAGATAAGCTGATAGCAGATAATGCTGAAATTCCGAATGCGGATGATAGTACGAAAGACCTGAATGCATTTGAAACAAAACGCAGTGAAATATTAGTTGCGGATAATAATTCAGGCAACAAACCACCCTCCCCGAACGCACAATTATCTGCCGTTCCACCACCTCCCCGCATTTCTATTGATGTTCCGCGCAAACAAAACACGGTACCTGTAACCGGCCCGATTAAAACACCGCAAGGTGATGTAACCAAAACTGATACAAGTCGTTTTTTCAAAATGCGTAATATTGCTTTCATTGCCGTTATAGGACTGATTGTTCTGTTATACTGGTTCTTTTCAGCAATGTTTGACGGCAAAAAAGAAATTTCACTGATTGAGCAAATTCCAGCTACCGAGCCATTTGTAATTATTGAACCGCAATTGCTGAAATACCAGGTGTCATTGGACACAACCCCAATTTTTATGCAAAACGCCACTGATAAGAATTTTCAATGGCCGCAGTTGCAAGCCCTCAGTTCTTTGGTCGAACCGCCACTAGATGACGTTAATCAAAACATTGATAAAGCTGCGGTAACGCAGAAATCGGCTGAAATCGACGCACCTACACCAGAGGCCATAATTGCCGAGCAGGAAATACTTACTGAAAACAATCCTCCTGCAAAAGAATCTGAGCAGATGAGCATCACGGCCGAGGTTGCACCTGAACCAACGCCGGAAACAGCACCGCAGACGGCTGATGTTATTATCCCAGACAAAACCGAACCTGCTATCGCTGAAGTCGCGGAACCTGACCTGTTATCAATGGCTGACCCAGCACTTAAAAGCACATTGCCAAAACCCCGCCCACCATCAATTTCAGAAAAAGCAAAAGCCGCCAAAAATTCCTTATTGGCATTAGCCGATCCAACCCTTGCAAGCACAAAACCCAAATCCCGACCTGCCAGTTTAAGCGTACCAACAGAAAAAATTAATCCGCTTGAAATCGAGGTCGCCATTCAACAAGCGGTTAATGAAACCACAAGACCTCGCTCACGGCCCAAAAGCCTTAGTAGAACCGTAGCCAGAGCAACTAAAAACTCTGAAACGGTTCAAACATCCGCCTTAATAGCATCTTTACCCGAAGATGCCGCAAACGGCACATCAATAGCCAGTGACCCGTCTCCGGCCAATATACAAAAAGAGGCTACCGAACGTTCAAGGCTCAGCAAAAACCAAATATCCTTGATCGGTGTTTTCGGCAAACCCTCTGCCCGCCACGCGCTGTTGCGTATGCCAAGCGGCCGCTTCGTAAAAGTAAAGTCAGGTCAGAAAGTTGGTGGATGGAAAGTATCGGCAATCGGAGAAAGCTCAGTCAGGATTATCAAGGGCAACCGCAATCAGATTCTACGGATGCCTAAATAATTTATAGTAAAAACATTGCAGCAAGCCCTAGAAACGCAAAAAAGCCAACAATATCAGTAACTGTAGTCACAAACGCCCCGGACGCCAATGCAGGGTCTATCCCTATTTTATCCAGACTGATAGGCACCAAAATACCTGCCAGTCCCGCAACAACCAGATTGCCGATCATCGCGACCCCCAAAACAACGCCTAACATTGGCAAACCGTACCAATAATATCCAACTACACCGATGACACCCGCGAAAAGCAGACCATTCAACAGCCCAACACCCAATTCACGCCGGATAACACGGCCTGCGTTTGCCGGCGTTAAATCCTTTGTCGCTATTGCACGCACAGTAACAGTCAGGGTTTGCGTCCCCGCATTACCGCCCATTGAGGCCACAATCGGCATCAAGACAGCCAATGCAACAAGTGCATCAATCGTTTCGGCAAACTGCGCGATCACAATAGATGCAAGGATCGAGGTTATAAGATTTACAGCCAACCACGGAAATCGCCGCCTTGTTGTTGACCAGATATTATCAATCAGGCTTTCGTCACCGACCCCTGCCAAACGTTTGATGTCTTCTTCCGCGTGGTCATCAAGAACCTCCATTGCATCATCCATCGTGATGACACCAACCAGACGGTTATCAGCATCCACTACGGGAGCGGACACCATATTATACTGGTTAAACGCATATGCGACATCTTCTTGGGATTGTAACACGGGGATAGTACGGAATTCTTCATCCATAATGTCGGTTAGTTTTATCTCGCGCGCTGACGACAGCAGGCTTGATAGCGGTACTTTACCCACAGGTGACAGCCTTGCATCTACCATCACCACGTCATAAAACTGATCCGGCAAATCAGCTTCTTGGCGTAAATAATCAATTGCCTCGCCAACAGTCCAAAAGTCCGGCGCCATGACCAGTTCGCGCTGCATCAAACGCCCGGCTGAATCCTCCGGGTATTGCAATGCCTTTTCAACCGCTACCCGGTCGGTTGTATTCAATGCGCCTAAAATACGTTCTTGTTGCGGTTCGTCCAAATCTTCGATCAGATCAACAACATCATCCGTATCCATATCTCTGACGGCTTCTGAGACGACCTCATCCGAAAGATCTTCGAACACATCATCAAGCAGGCCTTCGTCAATCTCGGCCAGCACTTCCCCGTCAAAATCTTTACCCCAAAGGGCCGTAAACGCAGTTCTTTCTTTAGGGCTAATCTGTTCGTACAAGTCGGCAATGTCGGCAGCATGGAAAGGTTCCAGCAAGGCGACAAGCACGTCCCTGTCACTGGCTTCTACCGCGCCAAGTACAGCCTCAATAAGAGCACTATCGATCTCATAAGCGTTGTCAGATTGTTCTGCCTCTATAATCGCTTCATCTGTCATTTGCGCCCCCTTGGTCTTTACCTGTCGTCTTATAACAGCTCTTCACTTTACAACAGTCTAAATTCCATAATTCAAAAAGGTTTACGCATAAAGACAGCTGACATATGATTTATCTAAATAAGCAACGGCACGGCAATGAGCATTTCCAAACATAAACTGAAAACCACTGATGACCTGCGGCAAGCAGCAATCAATGCGCATCAAAAAGATAATCTGGAAGACGCAAAAAAACTCTACCAAGTATATCTGCATAACAAACCTAAAGATGCCGCTATCTGGTCAAATCTCGGTTCAATTTTCCGCAAGCAGAAAAATTACGATCTTGCAGCGGCAACACAAAGTCGCGCACTTGAATTAGAACCAACATCGCCATCTGTAATGAACAATGCCGCAAACGCATTTTATGATGTTGGTGACATCCTGAAGTCTATGGAATTACGCAAAGCTCTGGTAATATTGGAACCTAAAAATCCGGAACAATATTCAAGCCTTGGGAAATGTTACCGTGGCATTCATCAACTGGATAATGCACAGAATATCCTGGCAGAGGGTATACAGAAATTTCCGGATTTTGCCGAAATGCATATCCAAATGGCTTTCGTGCAGCTGGCAATGGGCAATTATCCTGATGGGTTTCAAAGTTTCAATTGGCGTTGGCAAGGTGATGAAATAAATCTGCCCGGTTACAGCTTCCCCCAATGGAAGGGTGAAGCATTAACCGGCAAAACCATTCTGGTGATCCCTGAACAGGGGTTTGGAGACACCGTTCTTATGGCCCGTTTTCTGCCAATTTTAAAAGAGCATGGTGCCAAAATTAAAATGGCTGTTAAACCACCATTGCAACGCCTGTTTTTAAACTTGCAAAATGATGTGGAGTTCATTCAGACCAAAACCGATCTGGACAGGTGCGATTTTTGGGTGCCAATGATGGATTTACCGCTCTATCTGCATACAACACTTGATACTGTGCCAAAACCCGTTGACCTTTTCATTCCACAGGACGCTGTCCAACGTGCACATAAAATCGTGGCCCCGTATATGGATCGCTTTAAAATCGGCGTGATGTGGTCTGGCTCTGTTACCTACCGCGCCAATCATAAACGATCCTTCAGTCATCAACGGTTTATGGAGCTTTGCAACATCCCGAACATACAGATGTTTTCACTCTACAAAGGCCCATTGCAAAATGCCTTTATCGAAGATGGCACATCCGCAATCATATTGGACGCAAGCGGCAGTGACCGTGATTTTGCCGACAGCGCCGCGTTGATGCGTGAGTTGGATTTAGTGATCTCAATGGACAGTGCCATCGTCCACATCGCAGGATCACTGGGTATAGAAGTATGGAATCTGTTGCATTCTGAATCCTATTGGCTTTACGAACCTTTCCGGGATCACACCCCATGGTATCCATCCATGCGCTTGATCAGACAGGAAACCCCCGGTGATTGGGATCAGGTTTTTGCAAGGTTGCAAACCGATATAACTACCCGAATGAAAGATTTGGAAACAACATGAATGATATTCTAACCCCGATTTCGCCAGGAGAATTGTTGGACAAGTTAACGATTTTACAGATCAAATCGGAAAAAATAACTGATGTGGACAAATTGGCCAATGTAAACAACGAGCGCGCCGCTTTGCAAAGTGTGGCCGATGCCAACATCCCGCGAACCGATGCAATGCAAGTGCTAACAAGTGCATTGCTTGAAGTGAACAAACAGCTATGGGTGATAGAAGACGACATCCGCGATTGTGAACGGGATGGTAATTTCGATGATGAGTTCATACGCTTGGCCCGCGCGGTTTATATCACCAACGACAAACGCGCCGATCTGAAAAAACAGGTCAATCTAACACTAGGTTCAACCCTGATCGAAGAAAAATCCTATGCGGATTACTAACGCATGAATTTCGACGCCAGCTTGTTTTGATGTTCCACAATCTTGCCTAATTCCACCCCTGTTAAATGCCCATCCCGAACCACAGCGCGGCCTTCGACATAAAGATCGCGCACCTGATGCGGCCCGGTCAGAACCAGTGCGGCCACAGGATCCCATGATCCCGCTGTGGCAATACCACTTGTCATATCCCATATGGCAAAATCAGCGCGTTTTCCCACCTCTAACGACCCGCAATCCTTGCGACCCAAAACTTGTGCGCCACCCAATGTTGCAATCTCCAGCATCTCACGCGCAGACATTGCATCTGCTCCGTTTTGAACCCTTTGCAACAGCAATCCCTGGCGGGCCTCATCCAGCAAATGCCCTGCATCGTTTGATGCCGACCCATCCACCCCTAGCCCAACATTTACACCCGCATCTCGCATGGAACGCACGGGTGCTATACCCGAGCCGAGACGGCAATTGGAACAGGGGCAGTGCGCCACACCTGTGCCGGAGCGTGCAAATAGATCAATTTCCTGACCGTCCAGTTTTACGCAATGCGCGTGCCAGACATCCGATCCCGTCCAACCTAAATCTTCGGCATATTGCCCGGGACGACAGCCGAATTTTTCCAGTGAATAGGCAATATCTTCATCGTTTTCAGCCAGATGCGTATGCAACATCACGCCTTTGTCACGTGCAAGAATTGCACTGTCGCGCATTAATTCGCGGCTGACTGAAAACGGTGAACAAGGTGCTATGCCAACACGGATCATTGCACCGTCACTTGCATCATGATGTGCGTCAATCACACGAATACAATCATTCAGAATAGCGGCTTCTTTTTCGCACATGGCATCGGGTGGTAACCCGCCGTCACTTTCCCCGATACTCATCGACCCGCGTGTTGCGTGAAACCGAATGCCAATGGTCTTGGCCGCGTCAATAGTGTCTTCCAGACGCACCCCTTTGGGGAAATGATACAGGTGATCCGAAGATAGTGTGCAGCCCGAAAGGGCCAGCTCTGCCAGTCCCACTTGAGCGGACACAAACATTTCTTCGGGCCCGAATTTTTGCCAAATAGGATAAAGCGATTGCAACCAGCCAAACAGCAATGCATCTTGCCCACCCGGCACCGCACGGGTCAGTGTTTGCGATAAATGGTGATGGGTATTCACAAGCCCCGGTGTCACAACACAGCCCTTCGCGTCGATCACGTCATCACCCGACAGACCCTGCCCAATAGCATCAATCACACCATCAACAACGCGAATATCCGCCCCCTTTAGCTCGTCACGTGCTCCATTCATTGTGACCACAACATCGGCATTTTTCATCACAAGTGTTTTGTTCATCATCAAATTCCGCTGCTCATTTTGCACATAACTAACAAAAACCTCGATACCACACCATATCGGTTATTTTTGAAACACTTCACAGATTTTAACATAGGCAAATATTTGTGACTTGATTTTCTATAATAAATAGGCTGAAATCAGTCGCTTAGGAGAACACACTAATGAAACATCTTTCACGTGACAGTTTTTTAGCCAAATTTGGTGGTGTTTACGAGCATTCTACGTGGATCGCAGAAATGCTCTTTGATCAGAAAAGCCACTCTGGTGCGGAAAAACCATCTGATCT
>Ga0209344_10005852_pt1 | contig 10395 bp, 12 predicted proteins | sample Cruoilmetagenom6_FD_187293 | JGI IMG/M metagenome (GOLD analysis project Ga0209344, IMG submission 187293) | Oil polluted marine microbial communities from Coal Oil Point, Santa Barbara, California, USA - Santa Barbara Oil Seep Sample 6 (SPAdes)... | ecosystem: Environmental > Aquatic > Marine...
TTTCTGCCCCGCGAGTATATGGTACGACGCAATAGGTGCAGAATTTGTCGCACCCTTCCTGCACGGTTAAAAACGCAGTGGGGGAACGCCTTTTGCGCTGCGGAAGTTGATCAAATTTGGCAATCGCCGGCATGTCTGTATCGGTTGAGCGCTGGCCATCCACCGCCCGGTCCAGCATATCAGGCAGCCGGTGATAGGCTTGCGGCCCCACCACCATCGACACCGCAGGTGCGCGCTTCATAATCTCTTCGCCCTCGGCCTGGGCAACGCAGCCTGCCACCGCAATCATCGGCGCTTTCTTCTGCGTTTTACCCTTGGTCAACCGGCCGATGTCGGAATAGATTTTCTCCGCCGCTTTTTCGCGGATATGGCAGGTGTTCAGCACCACCAGATCAGCGTCTTCACCGTCTGCAGCAGGCGCGATGCCCTTCTCGGTCAGCATTTCGCCCATACGCTCGCCATCATAGACGTTCATCTGGCAGCCAAAGCTTTTGACCCGATAGGTCTTGGGGGTGTCTGTCGGTTTCATGAAGGCGCGCGTTTAGCCCGAAGTGCCAGCCGGTTCAATCAGAGTTGTTCTGCGCCGCATTGGGACCGGTTTCTGCAGCAGATTTTGCGCCGGATTTGTCGCTCTTGCGCTTGGCCAAATGGACGCATGGCACCGTGGGCCGAAAGTCAGCACCAGGATGCACCTTGTCCGCAGGCCCGCATTCAACCATCGGTTTGGCCACGCCATTGGCGCGCACCACTTCGCCTGCATCCTTGCTGCCATAGGCGGCAATCCATGTGACGCAGTCAGCCAGCGGTTTAATCTTGTGCTTGTTCAAACTGCTTCGCTCTGGCGCGCAGTTCAGCTCAAACGCATCAGCCGCTGGCGCGTTACTATAGCGGGCCACACGCCGCAGCACCTCTCCGCGTTCATTGAACACGGTGCGGCGCATGTCATTGGTCAACGCATCGCCATTATAAAACGGCGAGGTGTTAAACATATACGCGTCCACCTCGGGGTGCCGGATCGACACTTCTGTGGCGAGCGCCCCGCCCAAAGAATGCCCAGTGACAATCCACGGTAATTCAGGCCAAAGCAGGTCGTCTGACCAACGGGCTTTTTCCAACTCAAAATATTTGAGAGCCAGCTCGATCTGATCGTCTTTTACAGTGCCATAGAAAACGTCCGTCAGACCATCGAAATCGGTCCCACGAAAAGCAAGGATGCGCGCAACAGGCTGGCGTTCGCCAGTGGCATCAGCTGGACCGAATTGTTCAAAGATTTGATAGCCAAACCCGCGTTTTGCATCCCCTTCAACAATTTCCAGCCGTTCCAACCGTTTCAGCGTCGGGCCAATATCCTGGTAAATATCTTTGTCCCCTGCATAGGCATTGGTGGATGCAATCGCGAAGGGATAAGCTTCTACCGCCGCATCACGCACAAAGGCGCACCACCCGCCAGCTTCAAGCCGGCAGGGGGAGCGCGATTGCGAGATATCGGGATAGGTGGCACAGCCGCCCAAGATGAGCAGCATCAGCGCAGGCAGGGCGCGGCGCAGTGTCACCCAATCATCCCTTCAATTCAGCTGATAGTTGCTTTCACGATCTTGCCAGGCGTCGCAGGTGGTTCGCCTTTTGGCAGAGCGTGAACATGTTCCATGCCCGCAGTCACTTGGCCCCAAACGGTGTATTGGCCGTCAAGGAAATGCGCATCATCAAAACAGATGAAGAACTGGCTGTTGGCGCTGTCGGGCATTTGCGAACGGGCCATCGAACAGATGCCTTCAACGTGAGGTTCGGCGTTGAATTCTGCCTTAAGGTCTGGCTTCTCGCTGCCGCCCATACCGGTGCCGGTTGGATCACCGCCCTGCGCCATAAAACCGGGGATCACGCGGTGGAACACCACGCCATCATAAAAGCCGTCCTTGGCCAGTTCGGTAATGCGCTCGACGTGGCCGGGAGCCAAATCGGGGCGCAATTTGATGACAACATCGCCAGAATCCAGCGTGAAAGTGAGCGTTTGGTCGGCCATTGGTAGTAATCTCCTGATGTTTGGCGCGAGATATAGGCACAAAGCTAGATAAGTCACCCCTTCAGCGCGCAAGTTTGGTGCAGATCGCGGATCAACCGCTTGCTTTTCACATTCGCCCGCCTAGACCTGCGCAATGCGCAACACGGATCATCCTGAAGATACAAAGCAGATGGAGCCGGTTGCTGGCGAGACCATCACCGATGAAGGCGCGCGCCCGGATGATCGGATCGATGATGAGCGGCATGATGAGGAAAACCGACTCAAGCCAGAATATATAAAATCAATCCGCGAGGCGTTGGAGAGATCCGACCATGGCGCTGTGTGCGATTTGGTAGAACCTTTGCACCCGGCCGATATTGCCGACCTTGTCGAGCTGTTCCAAGGCGACGAGCGGGCCCAGCTGGCCACTGCAATCACCGATCTGATGTCCTCAGAAGTGATCGCTGAACTCAATGACTTCGTGCGCGAAGACATGATGGAGGCCTTAGAGCCGGGCGTGGTCGCCACCATCGTTGAAGAGCTGGAAACCGATGATGCGGTCCAGCTGATCGAGGATTTGGACGAAGACGATCAGCGCGCCATTCTGGCCGAGGTCGAGGCCGAAGACCGTGCCGCGATCGAAAGCGCGCTGGCCTATCCTGAAGAAACCGCCGGCCGTTTGATGAGCCGCGACTTCGTTGCGGTTCCCGAACATATGACCGTGGGTGATCTGATTGATTATCTGCGCGGCCGGACAGGCTTGGGTGATGAGTTTTACGAAGTGTTCGTGGTCAATGAACGCCACCATCCGGTTGGAACCTGTGCGCTCAGCTATATTCTGACAACGCCTCGAAATATCGCGCTAGTCGATGTCATGAAGCGCGACCAGACGTTGATCCCGGTGACGATGGATCAAGAAGAGCTGGGCTTGATGTTCCAGAAATACGGTCTGATTTCAGCCGCGGTAGTCGACGAAAACGAGCGACTGGTTGGCCAGATGACCGTGGATGATGTGGTTCATATCATCTCTGAAGAAGCGGGCGAGGATGCTCTATTGCTGTCAGGCGCGGGCGATGGCGACATTAACGAACCAATCCGCGAAGCCTTCGGCAGCAGGGTCAGGTGGCTGATCGCCAATCTGGGCACCGCCTTGGTCGGCAGCGCCATCATCGCCATGTTTGGTGCCGCGATTGAGAAACTGGTCGCCCTTGCCATCCTGATGCCAATAGTTGCCAGCATTGGCGGTAATGCAGGCACGCAGACCATGGCCGTGGCCGTACGCGCGATTGCCACCAACCAGCTGACCCGCGCAAACACCTGGTGGATTGTGGGCCGCGAATTGCGTGTAGCGGTGCTGAATGGTGCAACCGTTGCGGTGCTGATCGGGGGGGCGGCGGGAGCCTTATTCTCGCCCATGATGGGTGTGGTGATTGCCTCTGCCATGATCATTAACATCGTCATTGCTGGCCTTGCCGGCGTATTGGTCCCGGTCATCTTCGAGCGGTTGGATCAAGACCCCGCCGTGGCCAGCAGCGTGTTTGTGACAATGATCACCGATTCCATGGGCTTTTTCGCCTTCCTCGGCTTGGCTGTGCTCAGCGGTTTGGCTGGATAGCCAAGACCCTTCATCATGAAACCGATTGATCCTTTTCAACCGCGCCGGGCCTCAATGAATCTCGATTTGGGAAATGGGTCTCTGTTTCTAAATCAAGTGCAAGCGCGCCTATTGCTTGGGCCGGATGAGGTTCACCTCGTCAAATTGGCCCAAGGCAAAGCATTTGATGCGGATATGGAAATGTTCTGCAAGGCGATGGCTGCCTGATGCCATTGAATATGACCAAAATCGCCTTTGGCGCGAAAAGCTGGTCGGATCTGGCAAGCTGGTACGAGAACCGCGATGTGTTTGCGCTGACCACCCGCAACCGCCCAACCCGGCATGCAGAAATGGCCGGAGGATCGCTCTATTGGATACTCAATCATTCGCTGGTCGCGCGGTCAGAAATTCTTGGCTTTACCGAAACCGAGGATGGGCGCTGGCATATAAATCTGAAGCCGGAATTGGTGCGTGTTCACCAGAAGCGCAAACGGGCCCATCAGGGCTGGCGCTATCTTAAAGAAGATGACGCACCGCGCGATCTGGCAGATGGTGAGGATGTGGGCGATGTGCTGCCCGGAAAGATGGCCGCAAAACTGGAGCGACTGGGACTGATCTGACGGATTTCAGGCAAGATGGTTGTTCACATTGCTTAGCCTTGGCTTGCCGCCAACCCAATCCCGCTAGCGCCACCAATGATGACCGCTGTCTTGAGATTGAATTGGGACAAACACAGGCTCCTGTGGCTTAGTTATTCCATTAAGCCGAAGCGCGCAGCTTTTCAGCAACTTTGCGCATCGCGTTGACATAGACATCGGGTGCCTGAGCACCGGGAATCATAAACTTCCCCTCCACAATCATGGCGGGCACACCCGTGATATTCATATCCATCGCTCGGCTCTCTTCTGCGATCACTTTGGCTTCCAGATCCTTGTCATCCAAAGCCGTTTTTGCAGCTTCGCGATGCAAGCCAACTTCGGACGCAATATCCAACAGAATTTCGCGATCGCCGATGCGCCGACGCTCGTTAAAATGTGCTTTGAACAAAGCCAGCTTTAGCTTGGTTTGCACCTGCGGACCGGCTTGTTCCAGTGCAAATCCCAACAATTTGTGCGCATCGCGCGTGTTCCACATCATTGCGTCAGGTGCCGGATCTTGGTCTCCTTCATAGGACAAGGATACGCCCGCACTATCTGCAACCCTCTTCATCTGGCCCCGCACTTGGGCGCCCTGTTCAGCAGAGCGGCCATATTTGCGTTGGAGATGGGCTTCCTGCCCCTCTCCCTCAGTTGGCAAATCGGGGTTCAATTCAAACGGACGCCAGCGGATCTGTGCGTCAATCTCGCCGTCCAACTGTTCCAGCGCCTTGCCCAATTGGCCATAGCCAATCAGACACCATGGGCACATCACATCGGAATAAATATCGATCGTCAGGCTTTGCGTCATTTGTCCAACCACCATGCAATTAGGTGATGGGCAATCGCAAATTTCTGCGGAAAAACCAGAAACTCATTGCCCTCGCTACCGGCTTGGCGAGCGTCTTCCAATTCTGCCCGGGTAAACCAGCGCGCATCATCCAATTCGGTTTTGTCGATTGTGATTTCAGGGTCATCCGCGACAGAGAAACATCCGATCATCAACTGACTAGGAAACGGCCAAGGTTGGCTCGCCACATATTCCACATCGCGTACCCGCAAACCTGCTTCTTCATGAATCTCGCGAGCCACCGCTTCTTCAATCGTTTCGCCCGGTTCAACAAATCCAGCCAGTGCCGAATACATGCGCGGAGGAAAGCGCGGTTGGCGGCCCAATAAAATCCGGTCTTCATGTTCAACCAGCATAATCGTGACCGGATCTGTGCGAGGAAAATGCTGAGCATTGCAGCCCCCTTCATCCGGACTGCCGCAATCGCGTTGCCAACCGCCCTTAGCGATCTTTGTCTGGGCGCCGCAGCGCGCGCAAAACTGGTGGCGAGCATGCCAATCGACCAAACTGCGCGCACCGCCATAAAGCGCCAGATCACCCGGATCGAGCATCTGCATCGCCTCCCAAATGGAAGGGTTTCTATAGGCAGGCCCGGTTGCCCCTTGGTCAGGCACAGCGGCAAAACATGCTTTGCCATCCATCTCTCCCAAAAAGACCAATTCTGCATCTTCAGGCGCATCAGCCAAAGATCCCCATTGGATACCGCCCAAATCGTCAAGGACAGGATTTAGCCCGTCCATGATCAACAATTTGGCCTTCCAATTGATCAAGCTGGCCAACCGGTCTGGATCGGACCGGATGTGATCCGCGCGATCTATCGGCGAACCAGAAAAGGCGATTGGCATTTTGCCAATTTGTACGGCTTTAGTCATTTGCAATAGTCCCTGCATCTTTCAGTACTGCGGCAATAAAGGCATCGCGTATGGGGAAGGTTTCGGATGGCAAATATTGAACGTAAAGCCCTGTGCGAAGCCCGCTTGCCATATCGACAGTAAACATTGTGCCAGCCGCCCCGCCCCAGCCATAGGTGGTGCCAACCGATCGTCCACCGGCCCCCATACCTTGGCCCTCCATCCAGCTACCGCTCAGGTCGACGCCCTCGGGCAGGATGTTGGATGTGCCGACACGCACTGTGTCTTCAGACATGACTTGTTGGCCATTGATAACTCCGCGGTTCACCAGCATTTTTTGGAACTGGTCATAATCGCGCGGGCTACAAATCAACCCCGAACCGCCCCAGATCAACGGTGGCTTTTCGAGATAAATCGAGCTTCGTCCCATATCCACCGGCAATGGGTTTCCGGCCAACATGCCATAGTTGGTGGTTAGGCGACCAGTTTCGCTTTGGGGCACTTGGAAAAACGTGCTGGTCATGCCGCATGGGTCAAATATGCGTTCCTGCAAAAATGTGGCGAAAGCCTTGCCACTTGCCAGGTCGATAACCCGGCCCAAAAGATCAATGCTGGCAGAATAGCTCCACATCGTGCCTGGCTGCGCGATCAATGGCAGGCTGGCCAATCGTTCGGTCCAATCTTCCAACCCCACCGCGCTTTCGACCATTGGCAGCCCGGGGATAGCAAAGCGGCTGATCTGACCAGAGGTGATGCCCAAATCATGAAATTGTTTGAGCAATGGTCCTTTGGAGGTGATGTCATACCCCAAGCCAGACGTGTGCGTAAGCAAGTGACGGATCGTGATAAGTTTATCCGCTGCAACGGTGTCATCCAGTGGTCCATCTGGCTGCTTCAGCACGCGCATATCAGCAAAACTGGGGATGAGGTCGGCCACGGGCTGATCCAGCGTCAACAGCCCGTCTTCGATCAACATCATCGTCGCCATGCCGGTGATCGGCTTGGTTTGGGAATAAATTCGATAAAGCGAATCCAGCCCCACCTCGGTAGGATGGCCAAACGCCAAATTACCGCCTCCAACACTGTGCAGTTCCTGATCGCCCCGACCAAAGCTGGCGATCATGCTGGGCAGTTTTCCGCTGCCGACATATTCCTCGACCAGGGCCGCAACGCTGGGCCATTGCTGGCTTACATCATGGGCCAACAACGCACGGCCAAGCGGCATGCTGGCCAGCGCGCCACCCGCTGCCAGATAGGCACTGCTGCGAAACAAGGACCGACGGGAAAGCGCAGCAGTGTCAAAGTTTTGCAATGCCATTGAAGGCTCCTCGCTCAGTTTCATTTTCCGGCTTTACTGAGGCAACAAGGATGAACGGTCAATTGAGACTTGAAATGCGTCGGTGTACTACCCATATAAGACACATGTTTAATGTGCTTTCTATCCTGATCGGGCTGTTTTCGCTCGTCATCGTCATTCCCGCAACGATCCCCTTGTTGGGTTGGGCCAATTGGGTTGCCTTGCCGCTGATCGCCATCGGCATTGTGCTGGGCCAATTATCCTCCAGCCGCGGTGGCAGAAATTTCTGTTTGGTGGTTGGCTTGATCGCCGTCGTTCGCCTGAGCCTGGGCGGTGGGATTATTTAATCCTGAGCGCCAAAATCCTGAGCTATTACCAGCCGCGCTGCCTTGGCAAACAAGGTGGGTAATCCGGCATCTTCAATTCGCTCAACTGGCCACCAAATGCCATCGCCCGGCGGTGTCTTAACATCGCTTTGACGCATCACCTGCAAGCTTAGGCTAGCGTGGGTAAAGACGTGGCTGACAGCGCCCAGCGCCTGCCATTTGCCATCCATCGGCGGCTCGCCTGTTCCGTCTTCGCGGGCGCTCCACCCATCATCGGGGAAGCTGCGCATTCCCCCTAGCATTCCGGTGCCTTGTCGGGTGACTAGCCATACTTCGGCGCCATCAGACCCTTCGCGCTCTATCCAATAAGCAGTCCCGCTTCGTTGCGGCTTGGCCTTCTTCGCTGGCTTTACTGGCAAGCGTTCAGGCGCACCTGTCAGACGCCCCAAGCAATGATCGCTCAGCGGGCAAAGCAAGCACTTTGGATCACGCGAAGTGCAGATCGATGAACCCAGATCCATCACCGCCTGCGCAAAATCGCCGCTGCGTGCGGTTGGCGTGACCAGTTCCGCTTTTTCCCGGATTAGCTTGCGCCCTTTAGGCAGCGGTTCTTCAATCGCGAACAATCGCGCGACCACGCGCTCCACATTGGCATCAATCACAACCGCCCTTTGCCCAAAGGCAATCGCGGCGATGGCGGCGGCGGTGTAATCGCCAATACCGGCCAGTTTGCGCAATTCAGCTTCGGTGTCTGGGAAACCGCCGCGCTGCGCCACTTCTTGCGCGCATTTCACCAGATTGCGCGCCCGCGAGTAATAGCCCAGCCCCGCCCATGCCGACATCACATCGGCATCTTCCGCCTTCGCCAAATCATCCACACTGGGCCACGCAACGATGAATTTGGCGTAATAGGGTTTAACTGCGGCAACAGTGGTTTGTTGCAGCATAATTTCCGACAGCCAAACGCGATATGGCCACGCTGTATCATCAGGGCGGCTTTCGCCTGGCCCCACCCTCCAGGGCAAAGGGCGAGCCTGGTGGGCATACCAATCCAGCAAAAGGTCTGGAATCGGTGAATCATTAAGTTTGTCGCTGGCGGTCACGCTGCGGCTATGGCATTGCCTCTGGTGAAATGGAACGGGACAAACCACCAAAACCAGTCGCCAATGCGGCCAACGCTAATACGGGTAATATACCGCCCAAGAAGCCGGGAAAAAAATACGCCGGTAAGAAGTTTGAACGCCGACGTGGCGGCGCGCCCAAACCAATTGGCGAACTGATGCCCCAAATCGGGCGCACGGCCTTTCGCCGGTTTGGCTTTGTGCAGTCAAATGTAGTGACCCGCTGGCCTGAAATTGTCGGGGAACATCACGCCAAAGTCTGCACCCCCGAGGCGATCCGCTTCCCTCCGGGAGAAAAGTCTGACGGCATCCTGCAATTGGTGGTGATCCCCGCCCATGCACCGCTGATCCAGCAAGTGATTCCCGAAATTATGGAGCGCGTGAACCGCTTTTTTGGATACAAAGCCGTAGCGCGGGTCAAATTACGGCAAGGTGCGGTTAAGCCAACCCATGCTGAAGGAAGACCCAAGGCGCCTCCCTCGCTCAAGCCGATCCCGATGGAATTGGGTGACAGTTTGCGCGATATTGGCGATCCTGAATTGAGAACCGTGCTGGAATCGCTTGCGCGCAGTCTGGGTGACGCGGATGAAGGCCCCAAGTAGGATGCCCCAAAATAACTTCGGGGTGCACATGCGAATGGCGCTGAGGAGGATACGAAGAATTGACCCGTTTCAAAGCCGCAATCTTGGTTGGAGCCTTAGCCTTTTCCTCTGGCAACACGGCCAATTGGGCCGTGACCGTCCAGGATACTGGCACCAGCCATTTGATCGGCAATCCCGATGCTCCTGACAAGCTGACGGAATATATCAGCTATACCTGCTCGCACTGTGCCGCCTTTGCCCGTGAAGGCGATCCAGTTTTGAAACTGGCCTATGTGGGATCGGGGAAATACTCACTGGAAATCCGCCATTTGCTGCGCGATCCAATCGATCTGACCGCAGCAATGCTGACCCATTGTGGCGAGGCGAAGAAATTCCCGCTCAATCACCGAACCATCATGCTCAGCCAGGACAAATGGCTGCCAATCGCCAACAAAGCGTCACAGGCACAAATCCAACGCTGGCGCTTGCCTGACCAAGCCGCTGCGCGCCGCAATATCGCCAATGATTTTGGCTTTTACGACATTATGAAGCAGCGCGGCTATCGGATCACTGATCTGGACAAATGTCTGAATGATAACGCCAAGGCTCAGTCTATGGCTCAAACATCGATGGAAGATACACAGCGTTTAAAACTTGCCGGGACGCCCCGTTTCTTACTCAATGGAAAGGTTTTGAAGCATGCGCACAATTGGGCATCGCTGGAACAACAGCTAAATGCCCATTTCACGGGCGATAATGACCAATAACAGCTTCTAAAACGCACTTGTGGAAAGCTCAGCATTGCGCTTCACCCCTGTGGCTACTTGCTATAGCTTCAATTATCCGAATTAAAGGACGTGCCTTGCAATGACCCTATCTCGTCGACTTCTCGCCACATCGCTCGTTGGAGCAATTGCGCTATCCCTTTCGGCTTGCGATACAGCATCGGACGATGAAGCCGCTCTTGCTGGTGAACCGATCGCAGCCATTCCAGCTCCTGAGGGGCAAAGCTGGACCGAAACGATCAATGTATCGGACGATGGCGGTTATGTGATGGGCAACCCAGACGCTCCGTTGAAGCTGGTGGAATATGCCTCGCACACCTGCGGCGCTTGCGCATCCTTTTCGCAGAATGGCTCTG
>Ga0209344_10005853_pt1 | contig 10394 bp, 10 predicted proteins | sample Cruoilmetagenom6_FD_187293 | JGI IMG/M metagenome (GOLD analysis project Ga0209344, IMG submission 187293) | Oil polluted marine microbial communities from Coal Oil Point, Santa Barbara, California, USA - Santa Barbara Oil Seep Sample 6 (SPAdes)... | ecosystem: Environmental > Aquatic > Marine...
ACTTTAGATGCATCTATAGAGGCCTCTGTAGATGTATCTATTTTTTTCCAGCTTTGTATAAAACAAAGTGAACAAGAGATAAAACTAGACTAAAAATAAGTGCCCACCAAAAACTATCAATTACAAAACCATCAACTATCTTACTAGCTAACATCACTAAAAGAGCGTTGATAACAAGAGTAAAAAGTCCTAAGCTTAAAATATTTATAGGTAACGCAAAAATCATCAATATTGGTTTTAAAAATATATTGATTATTCCTAAAACCAACGCCACTACAAACGCTACAAAAAAGCTAGTTACCGTAACTCCTGGAATAACATAAGCCGTCACAAAAACAGCTATTGTTATTAAAATCCAATTTATAATATATTTCATCATAATATTTTTTTAAATTATTATTTAAATTATTATTGATTTTATTCTTTGTAAAATTTGATATATTGCATACTGAAACGGGTTCATAATTATATCATAACTTCCTAAAAAATCAAAAGTGCCCATATTCTTAGAAAAACTTAATTTAAATCTAGTTATTCCCTCCCAAGAACTATTTTTTTCACCTGTTTTTACTCCTCCAAAATCATAAACAGTATATCCCCCCTCTTTTGCATCTAGAATAGCTTGCCATTGTAAAAGAAATGGAGCCATTACATTTCGATAATTATTGCTCGTTGCTCCGTGTAAATAAGTAGCTGTGTTTTTATAAAAAATAATTATATTTACCGCAATAATCTCATTCTTATATTCAGCCACATACAATTTAATTTTATCACTCGAAATACTCTCAAGCATTTTTTCATAATATTCATCTTTGTGTGATTTAATTCCCTTTCTTTTATTCGTATCTTTCAAAATATTCAAAAAAATGGTCATAACTTCATTAAACCCATCATCTACTGAAGAATATTTGTTTATTTGCACTCCTTTTTTAATAGCCAGCCGAATATTATAGCGAGTTTTTGGTTTCATCTCAGACAATAAATCCTCTTCACTTTTTAAAATATCAATTTTAAAAATCTGTCTAGGTTGCATATCATGAGGAGCTTTAACTATTTCATTTTTAATATTTTTTTTAAAAAATTCAAAATCATTCTTTTTAGCTAAATCTACTCTAATCCAGCCAGCCTTATTTTTTTTGGCTAAAGCAATCAATTCCTCTATTTTTTCAATCTTTGTATTTTCATTTTTAAATGTTAAACCCCTTGGCACATAAAAATATTTACCAACTACGGGTAATTTGTGTTCTATAATATTTATTTTAAAATAATTTCCAACAGTACTAAAAACTTTTTTTCCAACTAATTTTTGAAATTTTTTCCACTCTAAAGACTGCAAAAAATCTTTATTTTGAATTGTTTGACTCATAAATTTTTAAATTATTTTCCCAATTTTTTTAAAGCCTCCCTTATTTTATCTTCTACGCTTTCTAATTCACCCGTAGCCTTTAACGCTTCACGCGATTGAGAAGCAGAATATCCCATCGTCATCAAGGCTTCTATCGCTTCACCATCCATCGTAGCATCTTCTTTTTCGCCAATTGAAAGATCAGCTATTTTATTTTGTAATTCCAAAATAACTCTTTCGGCTGTTTTCTTCCCAACCCCAGAAACTCGAGTAAGAATTGTGGGATCCTCATTTAAAATAGCTACTTGAATAGATTTTGGATCAGCCACTGAAAGTATACCCATTGCCGCCTTTGGGCCAATACCAGAAATAGTTATAAGAAGCTCAAACATATCTTTTTCCACCATTTCTAAAAAACCATACAAAGCTAAAATATCTTCTCGTACATAAGTATAAATATTAAAAGTAGCTTCTTCTTGTCCTGCTAATTTACCGAAAGTAAAATCGGTAACAAATACTTTATAACCAATATCATTAACATCCACTATTACCCAATTATCTTGAAAATGTTCAATTTTTCCTTTTAATTTAGCGATCATAACGATTCTATACAAATTACAAATTTTCTATTAAACTTCCTCGGAAACTACTTTCTACTATCAGCCTGAGGCTGATCTGCCTTAGGTATGACAATCTCCTATTTTTAGCAAAATTTATTTCAAACTTTTTCAGCTTAGCTAAGGCTAAAACTTCAAAAGTTATTTAATAAATTTTACTCAAAACTAGAAAATTTCGTAACAAAAGTAGTTTCCGAAGAAGTCTATTTTATTTATTCTATCATTCTCTTTACAAAAAATCTAGTTTATGATACTTTCATATTAGATACATCATTTATAATTTTTAAAAATAGATTCGTAATTCGTACATTCGTATAAATTCGTAATTCGTAGAGAACTCCATGCCTATTAAAAAATCAGCTAAAAAATATGTAAGTGTTTCTGCTCGTAAAACTCTTAAAAATAAGAAGATTAAAGGAGTTTATCGTAACGCTATTAAAAAAACTCGTAAAGCTATCTCTAATAAAAAAATTAAGAAAGCTGGCGAATGGTTAAAAAAAACCATAAAAGCTTTAGATAAGGCCGCTCAAAAAAAAGTTTTAAAGAAAAATACAGTAGCCAGATATAAATCAAGATTAAATAAAGCTGTGAAAAATATTTCTAAGTAGATTATTTTTTGAAATTAAAAAAATACCTTTTTAATTTTTATCATCCTTCAACGGATCGTCCCCCGCTTTTCACGAGAGGCGGAAATGCAAGGTTAGTTAGTTGAAAGTGACATTATTTTATTTTCTTGAAAGTAACTTTATAAATAGGTTCATATTCAGTATCGTATTCATCTTTTATATGAATACTTTTTCCATCCATCAGCGTGGTTATCGCCACATCAGAAATCATTTCATTAAGACTAGACACTTCGTGTCTAATTTCATCAATTCGTAAAGATTTATTTCCATCCTCTATATTTTTCTTTTTTTCTCTGAGTTTTTTTAATTTTTCGACTAACTCTTGATAACTAGTGTCGTGATCTAAAGAATATTTATATTCTTTGTTTAATATTTTTTGTTCTTTTTTTAATTCTTGAATGTCATCAAAAATTTTTTGGATATTTTGCATATTTTAAATATAATTTAAAAAAACTAATTAAACTTTGCGTTTTTTGTTTTACACTTTTCATTTTTTGTGCCCCTACTAGAAATCCATGTTTGTCGAGTAAACAGGGAACCTATATATTATTTTGTACCCCCGCTAGGAATCGAACCTAGATCTAGAGCTTAGAAGGCTCTCGTTCTATCCATTGAACTACGGGGGCGAATTAGAATTTCTAAAAAAATTGTGCATCCAGAGGGATTTGAACCCCCGACCGTCGGCTTAAGAGGCCACTGCTCTACCAACTGAGCTATAGATGCAAATTTTATAAGCACACAACATCAGCCATATTAACAACAAACCACTACTTAGTCAATAATCAAACTAATTTATTTTTGCGTATAAATATTTTGTGTTTAAAGCATTCCAATAGCACTAATTCAGCTAAGCTAATTCCAACAATTATCAACCATTCTGTTATTCCTATTGGCAATGTCTTCAATAATTTTTGAAAAAATGGAACATACAGACCCGCCATTAACATTATCAAAGATGCCCCGACAGCTAAATTTAAAAATTTATTTTGAAAAATTTCTTTACTAAATATTGATTGTCGAAACGATTTGACAATATAAGCAAAAACCAAAGAATCAAAGGCCACCAAAGCAAAAACTATAGTTCTAGTTTTTTCTATATCTCCAGTTATTTTATAGAAGAAATAAAAAAGTAAAGAAGCCGATAAGCTTGTTACCATGAACACGGCTAGCATAAATTTTTTATACGAAGGGCTAAGAATCGATTCATTTACAGAAGCAGGCTTTTGATTCATTATTCCTTTGGTATTATTTTCGGTGGTCAAAGCAACATTAGGAAAACTATCTTCCACAATATTTATCCATAAAATTTGAATTGGATATAATGGAAAAGGAAGTCCAATAGTCACCGCAAAGAAAAATAGAAAAAGCTCTGAAAAATCATCTGCCATAAGATAAATAACAATTCTTCTTATGTTTTCTCTAGCGACTCTTCCTTGTTCAATAGCTTTAATAATAACTGAAAAGCTATTATTTAAAAGTACTATATCAGCAACATCTTTAGCAATATCTGTTCCCGTTCCCACCGAAATACCTATATCCGCTGCTTTCAATGCGGGAGCATCATTGATTCCATCTCCGACCATAGCCACAACTTCCCCATTTTGTTGAAGAGCTTTGACTATCCTAATTTTGTGTTTTGGAGAAACTCTAGCAAAAATTTTAACTTTTTTTACAACCGCTAAAAGTTCCTCATCACTTATTAACTCAATATCTTTACCCTCTTCAATCTCTTTATCACTAACATTCATATTTAATTCGTTAACTATTGCTTTCGCCGTATTTCGATGATCGCCAGTTATAACAATTGGTTTTATTCCAGCTCTCTTTGCAATTTTGATTGATGCTTTTACATCTTTTCTTAAAGGATCTTTAAGTGCAACAAATCCCATTAAACTTAAATTTTCTAATGCTTTTTCTGGATTATTTTTATCATATTCACTCCATTTCATTTCTTTACAAGCACACGCCATTAACCTTAATCCCTGATTCGTAAGCTCATCAACTTTTTTTATTAGCTTGTCTCCTCTGTCTGAATCTAAAGCAACTTCTTTATCTGTTATTTTTATATTACAAGACCTCTTCATCACTTTTTCTGGAGCTCCTAAGAAAAACACCAACACTTTACCATTTTTTAATTTATAAATTCGAGCTGCATATTTTTTAGCAGAATTAAATTCAATTTTCTTAATAATTTCAAATCTACTTTCTAATTTATCTTTATCAATTCCCGCGTGAATTCCAGCAATTAAAAGGGCTTTATCTGTATGTCTTCCCCTAATAATCCAATCAGAAAGTTCATTTTCTGAATTTTCAACATAAGCATTATTAACTAGAGTAATCGCCTCCAAAACTTTTAAGTGAGGCTTCAAACTATTGGGTTTATATATATCATTCAGATGACCACTTTTTTTTAGCAATTCATCATCTCCAGTTAAAATATGACTTAACTGCATTTCTCCCTTAGTTAAGGTTCCTGTTTTATCCATACAAATCGTTGAAACTGATCCCATTCCTTCAGTAGCATTTAATTTTCTTATCAAAGCTTTTTTTCTTATCAATCTTCTCATAGCAAAAACTAGGGCTATAGTAATAGCTGGCAACAATCCTTCTGGAATAGCGCTTACTACTAGAGCAATTGCCATTATAAAAACATCATACGGTTCCTCTCCTCGAGAAATATAAATTAAAGAAAAAATTCCCACAGCCAATATAATTAAAAAGGCTATTATTTTTGATAGTTTCAAAAATCTCTTTTGAAGTGGTGTTTTTGGAGAAGATTCTTCTTTAACTAATTGAGATATTTTTCCTAATTCAGTATCAATCCCCGTACTAGTAATCACAAAAAATCCAGTGCCTTCTTCAATAATACTACCCATAAAAACCATATTTGTTTTTTCTGCCAAAACTGCTCCTTTTTTTGCAATGGTTTCTTTTTTCTCTACCGCCATCCATTCTCCCGTAAGCACCGACTCATTCACTTTGAGCCCATCGGATTTTATGATTCGACCGTCCGCTGGAACTTTATCACCCTCCTGCAATTCAATAATATCTCCTATCACAATATTCTCACTAACAACTTCTTTTTTTCTTCCGTTCCTTATAACTTTACAATAAAATTTAACCGACTCACTTATTTTTTGTAAAACTTTTTCTGCTTTATTTTCTTGAATGAAACCAACTAAGGCATTAACAACAACCACAAAAACTATAAAAAAAGCATCTGCCCAATGACCAATCATAAAAGAAAATATTGTAGCCACTAAAATAATAGCTGCTAAAGGACTAGCAAATTGAGAAATAAATATCTTGAAAGAAGAATTTTTTTCTTTTTGAGGTAATATATTTTTTCCATTTTTTTCTAACCTTTTTTGAAATTCTTTCTCAGTTAATCCGCTCATTGAAGATTGCAATTTTTTCGAGGAGTCTTTTGCTGAAATTGTATGAAAATTATTATACATATTTTTATTTTATCAAATCGTAATACTCATCATTATAGCATAGAATGATTTAGATCCTGTCTAAAAAATAAAACATTGGGTCTCTTAAAATTCTACTCAACAATAACCACAAATTCACCTTTAAGTTTTTGAGGATTTTCAGAAAAATATTCAATTATATAATCTACGCTTCCTCGAATAATTTCCTCATAAATTTTAGTTAGTTCTCGCCCAATCACAATTTGTGCATTAGGTTTTTTTTCTTTTAAAAGATTTAAATTTTTTATTACTCGATGAACACTATCATAATAAATTACTGGCAATTCACTTTCAGCTATTCCTTGAAAAAAAGTTTGGCGTCCTTTTTTATGTGGAGGAAAACCTAAAAATACAAATTTTTGCATATTTAGCCCACTAACGCTTATCAATGTAGTTATCGCAGACGGTCCTGGAACGGGAGATACTTCAATACCTTTTTTTAACGCTTCATCGACTAAGATATTCCCAGGATCAGAAATTCCTGGGGTTCCAGCATCTGTAACTAACGCTACACTTTTTCCATTTAATAGTTTTTTAATTATTTTGTCACTTCTTTTAATTTTACTATGTTTATGATAAGATAAGAGAGGTTTACTAATCTCATATTTTTGTAATAATTTTACAGTAACTCTCGTATCCTCACAAACAATTAAATTAACTTCCTTTAGTATTATCAACGCCCTAAAAGTAATGTCTTCTAAGTTGCCAATTGGTGTTGCTACTATATATAACATAAAAAATGATTTTAACTACTCACGCTCTAGCTGGCGCCGTTATAGGAAAAAATATTGATAGTCCCTATTTAATAATAATTCTTTCAATTATTATTCATTATTTAATGGATACCCTTCGCCACGGAGAATATTTAGATAGAAATTCTACAGTGAAAGAAACTATTTGGAAAGTTTTTCTTGATATTTTCACTGGACTTTCAATAATTTTTGCTATTTTATATTTTAAAAATATAGAATCCTGGAAATCTTTCCTCATTTTATTAGGAACATTTTTTTCAATGTTCCCTGACTTCTTAACTTTTCTCTACTGGAAAATGAATTTTAAGTTTCTAAAAAAATTATTTGATTTCCATGCTTGGGTTCATAAATTTCCACCGCTCTCTCCAGAAAGAAATTGGACATTACGGAACTCAATAAACGACATCTTCATTTCGATAATCGCAATTATATTTCTTTTGATTTAGAAAATTACAGTAGGAACTAATTTACAGAGAGATCTAATATAAACTAAGTTAATAAAGCTAACTAAATTTCAATTTTTTTAGAATACTATCTTCCTTTTCTTTATGCGGTCCAATCACAGCAAGATTGAGATTTTTTGAAACAAAAATATCTTTGGCTACTCTTTGTATGTCATTCACGGTTACTTTGTCAATTTTTTTGAAAACTTGGTCTGGAATTAATATTTCATTTTTCATAACTTCCTGATCAGCTAAATAAGAAGCAACTGCATCCGAAGGCTCAAGTCCCATCACTGATTTTCCTTTGATATAATTTTTAGCTTTTTGCAATTCTTTTTCAGAAACTTTATACGCTGATATTTTTTTTAATTCTCGCAAAATTATTTTTATAGTTTTTTCAAGATTTTTATGTTCCACTCCAGCCCCAACCATTAAATAACCCACATCTTGATAAGCCTCTCCATCAGTTCGAATGTAATAAGCTAGTCCTTGCCGTTCTCGTACTTGAATATGAAGTCGACTACTCATATTTCCTCCTAAGATACTCGACAACAAACTTAGTGCGTAACGATCTTTATGTCGATGATCATAAGTTCGCACTCCCAAAATCAAATGAGTTTGATCTGTTTTTTTATTTTTAATTTTTATTTTCGATACAATTTGTTTTTCAATCACTTTTTCTATTTCTGTTTTTTTACCTTTTTTCATTTTCGCAAAATATTTTTTTAACTGAGCAATAACTTTCTGCTCACTGATTTTTCCTGCTACACAAATAACTGTATCACTAGCAATATAAAATCTATCCATATAATCCGTAAAATCCTTTCTTTTAAAATCAGTAATTGTTTTTTTGTAACCAATAATTTCTCGACCCAACTTCTGTTTACCATAAAGCAATCTTTCAAAATCGTCTTCAACCGTTCGCATTGGCATATCTTTATACATACTCAATTCCTGTAAAACCGTTCCCTTTTCACGATTGATTTCCTTAGTTTCTATTTTTGAATTAAGGAATATATCAGAAATAACATTCAAGGCTATATCAAAATGCTTAGCATCAACTTTCGCATAATAAGCAGTTCTATTTTTTCCCGTAAACGCATTAAATGTTCCCCCAATAGCATCTAACTCATTGGCAATTACCTGAGTATTCGGTCTCTTTTTAGTTCCTTTGAATATCATATGTTCAATAAAATGAGAAATTCCTGCTTCCTCTTCTTCTTCATATCTTGATCCTACTCCTACTGTTACAAAAATTGTTGTTGTTTGAGTATCTTTCATCGGTGCTGTTATAATCCGTAAACCATTTTTTAATGTTGTTTTATTATATTGCATAAGTTTATAATTCTAAATTTATTTTTTATTCATATACTCCATATTTTCTTGCCACTCGATTAATCATAAATGGTTCGACAAGTTATATTGTTTTGGAATATCTGGTATAGTTACTTTCTAAAGTTTTTCTAACAATTTTACTAATAATCTCACTGGCGCACCAGCTGCCCCTTTTGCTAAATTTTCATCAAAAACCGCTGTAATTTTTGGAGCAATGTCGATGTGCATCCAACTTTTGTATTTTTGAGCAAAGTGTTTCAAAAAAATCGCCGCTGTAATTGCTCCACCATAACCAGGTTTGGCTTTAGTATTTATATTAGAAATATCTCCGTGAGTTCCTTTGATATCTGATTCATATTCTTCCCAGAGAGGCATTCTCCAAACATAATCGCCAACCTTTTCAGAAAAATCGACTGTCTTTTTGGCAAGCTCATTGTCATTTGAAAATATTGCACTGGCACGCTCTCCTAAAGCCGACAAGGACGCCCCCGTCAAAGTTGCCACATCAATTACAATCTCTGGGTCAAACAATTTAGCATAGGTTAATGCGTCAGCCAAAATCAAACGCCCTTCTGCGTCAGTATGCCCCACTTCCACTGTTGTTCCGTCCATCACTTTCACAATATCCCCTGGTCGAAAACTCGTTCCACTGGGCATATTTTCCACTGCCGGAATAAGTGCCACAATATTTTTTTTAAGTTTCAACTTTTCCGCTGTAATAATCGCACTAATCACCGCCGCTCCACCGCTCATGTCCATCATCATGTCCAATGCATATGGATGAGGCTTAGTGTCAATCCCTCCACTGTCAAAAGTCACACCTTTGCCAACCAAAACGATTGGTTTTTTTGTTTTTACTCCACCTTTGTATTCTAAAATGATAAATTTTGGTTTATATTGGCTTCCGCTTCCCACCGCCAAAATCCCACCCATTTTCTTCTGTTTCATTTCCCTTTCTTCTAAAACTTTCATTGAAATCCCGCTTCCTCTGATTGCCCTCCTTGTTTCTTTCACCAAAATTTCTGGTGTCATATCAACTCCAGGAATATTTGCTAGGTCACGACAAAAATTTACCTCTTGAGCAACAATCATCCCCCTTCTCATCTTATATTGCAATGAAGTTTTTTCTTTTTTACCTGCGATAATTTGAATCTCGGAAATGTTATCCCAACCTTCTTTTGGCTTTTTTTTATATCTGCAAAACTCATAATTCGCCATCAAAACGTTTTCCGCAAAAATTTGTGCCAAGTCATCGCCAATATTGTCAAAATCCGTCAGCTTCTGCCAATCAATAAGAATATTTTTGATCCTGTTTTTCTTTGCTTCTTGCACAACTGCTCGTGACAAAAGAATCCACTTGCGACGATTCATTTTTCCTTTTTTTGGAATTTTAATTTCCAAAAACTCCTTATCATTCTTAGACGCCACTCTGCTTTGAGAAATTTTCTCTGAAAACAAGGTCTCGACAAATTTATTGCCTGAATTTTTTTTATCCGTAACTGCAATCTTCATAATTATTTTTTACTTAAAAAATTACTGATTATTTTATCCTTATCATATACATCTTCTTTTTAAAAAATTTGCAAAGAGGAAGACGAATATCTTCCTCTTTTTTTATTTAGAGACATTTATTACTTGCCTTGAAGTTTTTGAGAAGTTTTTGAGAAGTTTCTTCGTTTGTGGCTATCACAATCTGGATCTGGGCATATCCAATCTTCGTAATTTTTCTCCTTCTCTGGATCACCCTCTGCTAGAGTAGCTATTCCATCGCTAACTCCGCAGATACGACTGCATTTTTCT
>Ga0209344_10005854_pt1 | contig 10393 bp, 10 predicted proteins | sample Cruoilmetagenom6_FD_187293 | JGI IMG/M metagenome (GOLD analysis project Ga0209344, IMG submission 187293) | Oil polluted marine microbial communities from Coal Oil Point, Santa Barbara, California, USA - Santa Barbara Oil Seep Sample 6 (SPAdes)... | ecosystem: Environmental > Aquatic > Marine...
GATAGTTTTCGTTCTATTTTAAATCGTTTTGACACAACAATAACAAGCTGGAAAGGATTTAATTTTCTTGCTTTTATTGTAATCGGGTTAAAGAAATTTTATAAACTTAAAAAGTCAAGATGACTTCGATATTACAAACGTACCTTCTGGAGAGAAAATGTAATATTCCTGCCGCTCCATGTTTTCGCCTGTACTTTCAGAATTCGGGATATTACCGGACATTTGTATCAATTCCAATTTCTGCTCTAAAAACATAAATTGAGTAGATCCCAATCCGAAGTCATCGTTTTTGCGCAAAAAGCAAGAAAAACTAAACGGAATATCTCTTTATAGCGCTAAGACTTTTGCTCGTTACAAGATACCCGACTAAAAATTTAGCTGCTTTAAGGCAATCATAATTTATAGTCCTAGTATCTTGGCATCTACAAAAAAGGTAGAATTCACTTCTAACTCATGATCTGTGCTCAATAATTCATCAGTAACAGTATTCAATCGTAAACTGAATTCATCTTTCTTTATATACTCTTTTAAATCTGCATCTGAAGTATCTAAAGTAATGACTTTATCTGCATCTTTAGGAACTTCTTCTAAGTATGCAATTTTAATTTCTTCTAATCCATCGGCGGAAATATAAACTTCTATCGAGTTTAAAAAACTGAAATCGGCACCGTCAGGCGAAATAATGACCATCTCCAATTCGGTCAACTTAATTTCTTCTATAAGGTCTTTTCTGGTATCGTTTACTTCAAAAGTAGATTCTGAATTCGTTTCCATTTCAGGTGTAAAAACATCGAACGGTAAATCTATTCCTGCAGAAGAAGGTATCGTAACACGCTGATTATACTCCATATCAAATTTTGTTAATTCATCAAGTTTATCACATGCCGTAAATAATGCAAACAAACAGATAATGGAAATGTAATTCTTCATCATAATTCAGGGATTTATGCTCAATAACGAAATATCCCCCCTAAATATTGTAAAAGATGAAGGGGAAAGTTATAAGAATACAGAGGTCAGTAGTTAGTCTATTATAATTTTTTTCTGGTAGATTCTATCCGACTTGACCATTTTCGTTATCTAGTGGTCGAATATACTGCCCTTATTTTTAGGAACGGTTTTATAGTAAGTCCACACCTTTCTTTGAGTTTGAAAAGACCAGGTGACCTTTTCCGTCACCCCTTAACACACGCCCATATAGCTTGTGGAGAGGCTCTTGGTACTGACGTCCATTTCGAAGCAGATGAAGAATGCCTTGCGTACACCGAACTTGACCTTGTGGAATAGAGTATTCACGGTAGCCGATTCTATATGGGAGTATAAGTTGCAGACCCTTGAAAAATTCCTCCGCTAACGATATACCCCATGACCGCATTTGATGCATCTGTAACCACTTTTACCCTTCAGACCGGCAAGGTATTCCTTGCTATCATTGTTCGTTTTGAACCAATCGGAGAAACTCTGGAAGGTTTTGCCCCTTGAAAATATTCATAAACAACCTATTTTTATTGAAATCTAAGTTAGGTAATTAAATACCGACCTCTAAAACGTTAAACAGAATGCTAATAAGTAAATAAAACAGATACTAAGCTGTATCACTCAAAAATTATCTAAAGACAAAATGATTGCCTTAAGCTTCTCGGTAGCCTATGAATAGAACTACTTTAAAACCAATACGAAATAGCTTTTCTTCCCTCTTTGCAATAATACAAACCTATCGTTAATCAAATCATCTTCGGTAATTAAAAAATCTTCTTTTACTTTCTCCTTATTTACCGAAATTGAATTTTGTTTCAGCTCTCTTCGTGCCTCGCCATTAGAACCTAAGAAACTTGTTTTAGCGGCTAAAGCACCGATCATATCCAGACCATCTGTTAATTCAGATTTTGAAAGTTCTACTTGTGGTACTCCTTCGAATATATCTAAAAAGGTTTTCTCATTCAATCCTTTTAAATCTGATGCTGTAGACTTACCGAATAATATTTCACTGGCACGTACAGCATTATCCAAATCTTCTTGTGAGTGGACCATAACCGTAATCTCATCTGCTAACCTCTTTTGCAACAACCTTAAATGCGGAGCTTCTGCATGCTGTTTTACAAGGTCTTTTATTTCTTGTTGATCTAAAAATGTAAATATCTTAATATACTTATCAGCATCTTCATCTGATGTGTTCAACCAATATTGGTAGAATTTATAAGGTGATGTTCTTTCGGCATCTAACCAAACATTACCACCTTCGCTCTTTCCAAATTTAGTGCCATCTGCTTTCGTTATTAACGGGCATGTGAGTGCATACCCTTTGCCTCCGGTAATTCTTCTAATTAATTCTGTACCTGTGGTAATATTACCCCATTGATCACTACCGCCCATTTGTAGACTGCAATTATGCTCTTTGTACAGGTGAAGAAAATCGTACCCTTGCACTAACTGATAAGTGAACTCTGTAAAGGACATTCCTTCTTTTGCTTCTGCAGATAGCCTTTTCTTTACAGAATCTTTAGACATCATATAGTTGACGGTAATATGTTTACCTACATCTCTAATGAATTCTAAGAAAGAGAAATTTTTCATCCAGTCATAGTTATTGACCAATTCTGCAGCGTTTACTTCATTACTAGAAAAATCTATAAATCGAGATAATTGTGCTTTCAGTTTATCTTGATTATGACGTAATGTTTTTTCATCAAGTAGATTTCGCTCTGTAGATTTACCTGACGGATCTCCGATCATACCGGTGGCACCACCTATTAAAGCATAAGGTTTGTGCCCTGCCAACTGAAAATGACGAAGCATCATTACCCCAACCAAGTGCCCAATATGTAAAGAATCTGCCGTTGGATCTATACCTACATAAGCAGACTGCATACCTTCTAATAAATGTTCTTCAGTTCCTGGCATTGCGTCGTGCAACATTCCGCGCCACTGTAACTCTTTGACAAAATTTGTCATCTCTCCTGAATTTTTAATTGAATTGCAAATATAAATGGAATTATTGCCAGTACACAGTAGATTAAAGCATGAATTTATTCGCCTGTATTCCCTAAATTTGACATATGGTATTAGTTACAGGAGGCACAGGGTTGGTGGGGTCGCATTTGCTACTGAGATTAACGACGGATAATGTTCCTGTACGGGCAATATATAGAACTGATGATACGCTTGCTCAAGTAAAGAAAATTTTCGCTTACTATTCTGATGATTCCCTTTCCTTATTTGATAACATAGATTGGATACAGGGCGATATTTTAGATATACTGTCATTAGAAAATGCGATTGATGGTATTACCCATGTTTATCATTGCGCCGCCTATATTTCTTTTGATCCGTCAGATTTTAAAAAACTTGAACGTATAAATAGAGAAGGAACTGCCAATATTGTGAATATTTGTATAGCAAACGGTGTCACCAAATTGTGCCATGTAAGTACCATTGGCACTATAGGAAAAACAATAAACGGTGAAAAAGCAGACGAAGAATCTGAATGGACACGTCAATATAATAATCCGTACGCTATAACAAAACACCTAGCCGAAATGGAAGTTTGGCGTGGCGCTCAAGAAAATTTAGAGGTAGTAATCGTAAATCCGGGAGTCATTCTTGGTCCTGGGTTTTGGGAAAGTGGCAGTGGCTCTTTTTTTAAAATTGCCTCGAAAGGATATAATTATTACCCGCCTGGGGGTTCTGGCTTTGTTACTATTAATGATGTAACCACTATAATGGTTGCACTTATGAATTCTAAAATTCATAGCGAGCGCTTTATTCTTGTAGCCGAAAACTTGACCTACCAACGGGTATTAAAAAAGATTACCTCATGTATGGGAAAAAATCCACCCAAAAAGATACTAAAATTTTGGCAGTTGAATATAGGTAAGTTTGTAGATAAAGTCAGAAACATACTAACAGGAAGCCCAAGAACTATTACTAAGAGCACAATTTACGGATTAAAACATCCTGTTATTTTTGACAACACAAAAATACAACAGACTCTAGATATGAATTTAGAGTCTGTTGACGAACAAATAGCTTTTTCTTCTAAGCTTTTTATTTCTGAACATTCATAAGTAAAATAGAGTCTTTAACTTTCTCGTCTAAATTCTTTTGGTTTTTTTCTGCAAGACTAATACTGTCCCTATTTTTTTTCGCAGCCTCTAGTTCCAAACGTTGAGTTTCAAGATCAGCCACTACCTTCTTATACATATTTTCATACCGTAAAGGTTTTGAAGCATAATACCTATCACTATCTACAAACTGAGTGCTGTCAATTTCAAATTTCTTAAAAATGTATGTAGTAGGGTCTACGCCATTCTCTCTCAACTTACTCAGATTAGTGGTCTTACCAGCGTTAACAATAGCCATATCTTTTATTATGGACACCATTTTATCTTCCGGTATTAAATTATCGGGTTTTTCGATCAATTCTTCTGCACAAGAAGAAAGTAATAACGCCCATAGTGTTAAAAACAAAACCTGTCTCATGGTCTATTGAATGTTAGTCTTTTTGCATTTCTCGTTTCAGAAAACTGTCCGTTACTATATCCTAAATGTCCATTAACGAACGTATGTACCACTTTTGATGAAAAAGTAGTGTCCTCAAAAGGAGACCACTTACATTTATAGTCGATATTTTCCTTTGTAACTGTCCAAGGGTTATCTAAATCTCCCACGACTAAATCTGCATAATAGCCTTCACGTATATATCCACGTTTCTCTATCTGAAATAGAATTGCAGGATTATGACACATTTTCTGTACCATCTTCTCTAATGATATAACACCGTCTTTTACTTTTTCTAACATGGCATTTAATGCGTGCTGTACCAAAGGCCCACCAGATGGTGATTTTGTATACACATTATCTTTTTCCCTTAATAGGTGAGGTGCGTGATCAGTAGCAATAACATCTATTCTGTCATCTAACAAAGCATCCCAAAGCATGTCTCTATCATTTGCTGTTTTTACCGCAGGATTCCATTTTATCAAAGTACCTTTTTTAGCATAGTCGGCATCTGAAAACCAAAGATGATGAATACAAACCTCAGCAGTAATTTTCTTTTGTTCTAAAGGAATATCGTTACGGAACAAATCGGTTTCTTTTCCGGTGGATAAATGAAACACATGTAATCGAGCACCCGTTTTTTTGGCCAAGGCAATTGCTCTTGATGAAGAAAGGTAACAAGCTTCTTCACTTCTAATATTAGGATGCAATTCTACAGGAATATCATCCCCGTACTGCGCTTTATACTTCGCCAAATTTTCACGAATGGTCGTTTCATCTTCGCAATGAGCAGAGATGACCATTTCAGTATTACTAAATATGTTCTCAATAACCTTTTCGTCATCGACTAACATATTCCCAGTAGAAGAACCTAAAAATAATTTAATACCCGAGCAAGCATTTTTATCTAGCCTCTTTAATTCCTCAAGATTATCATTGGTACCACCAAATAGAAAAGAATAATTGGCAAATGCCGAATTCGAGGCAGTAGCGAATTTTTCTTCTAAATTCTCTATGGTCGTCGTTTGCGGCGTAGTATTGGGTTGCTCCATAAAAGTCGTAATACCTCCTGCAAGTGCCGCTCTACTTTCCGTAGCTATTGTCCCTTTATGGGTTAGACCAGGCTCCCTAAAATGCACCTGATCATCTATAACGCCCGGTAAAATATGCATACCCGCCACATCTATGACTTTGGCATCTGCATCGGATATGTCTTGTGCTATTTTTGAGATTACATCATCAATGATAAGAATATCACTTTCCTGTGTTAACCCTTCATTGACAATTGTTCCATTTTTCAATAAAATCTTACCCATAACTAAAACTTATTTTTCAAAAATAGACTTCTCATTTTCATTATAAAAACACCCCAAACTGCTTCGCTGATAATCGAGGAACTCATTTTAGACTTCCCTAGAACACGATCCCTAAAAATAATGGAAACCTCTTCTATTTTAAAATGCTTTAAGTGTGCTCTAAATTTCATTTCTATTTGAAATGCGTAGCCTACAAATCTGACCGAATCTAAATCTATAGCTTCTAGCACCTTTCTTTTATAACACACAAAACCGGCAGTAGGATCATCAACGCGCATACCGGTGACCAACTTGACATATATTGATGCACCGTAAGAAAGTAGCACTCTATACAATGGCCAGTTCACTACGTTTACTCCCTTTTTATATCTAGAACCAACAGCTAAATCAGCTCCATTCTCACATGCTTTTAGCAATCTCAACAAGTCTGAGGGAGTATGCGAAAAATCGGCATCCATTTCAAAAATATAGTCGTAGCCTTTTTCGATTGCCCATTTAAAACCATGTATGTATGCAGTACCTAAACCAGACTTCTCCATTCTACTCTCTAAAAAAAGATTTCCTTTAAACTCTTTTTGAAGTACTTTAACGCAATCTCCTGTTTTATCTGGCGAATTATCATCTACTATGAGCACATGGAATTCTTTCTGTAAAACAAATACCGCCCTAATTATAGCCTCTACATTCTCAATTTCATTATAGGTAGGTATGATTACGATACTACTGGACATAAGTTATTTATAGGTGTTTCGACAAAAGTAAGGTTTTAAAAGTCGTCTTAAAATGGTCAACAATATCTTTATGAAATTTTTAAACTAGGTAGGTAGTCTTAAATTTGTAATTTTACCACTTAGTAACCTATACAAATGTTGACTAAAATACCTAAGCAGTTCTACTTTTTTTTAACTGCAATTTTCATTTTAAATCTTATTCAATCTAGTTTTACGCAACTCATTTTTGACGAAGCTTATTACTGGTATTACAGTCAAAATATGGCGTGGGGATATTTTGACCACCCACCTATGGTTGCGTTATTGGTAAAGGTCAGCAGCTTCTTTTTTAATGATGAGTTAGGTATTCGATTTATGAGCTGCGTACTATCTGCCATCAATATCATTCTTCTTTGGCTTATGATTGATAGCCCAAAAAAGAACGGTTACATTAAACATTTCTTTGTACTGGTTTTTTCCATGACATTACTTAATGCTTACGGGTTTTTCACTTTGCCAGATACACCTCTTATATTTTTTACAAGTTGCTTCTTATTGACGTACAAGCATTTTATTAAAAAGTCAACTTGGGGCTTAGCCATTTTAATGGGTGTTTTCATGGCTGCCTTAATGTATAGTAAGTACCATGCTGTATTGGTCATCTTCTTTGTATTATTTTCGAATTTAAAACTTATTACCAACAAGTATGCTTGGCTAGCCGTACTGATTGCCTTATGTTGCTATGTTCCACATTTTTATTGGTTGTACGAAAATGATTTTGTTTCGATAAAATATCATTTGTACGAACGCCCGAACGGTGCGTATAGCTTTGAAAAATACACCTTGGGCTTTTTTGTAAATTTGGTTGCCATTTTTGGTTTACCCTTTCCGTTCATTTACAAAGCTCTTTTTAGAACCAAAGGAAACGATCTGTTCAATAAGGCACTGATATACCTTACGTACGGAGTGCTTATATTCTTTTTCATATCGAGTTTTAATAGAAGGGTACAAACACAATGGATTATCATTATCTGTATTCCACTTGTCGTAATTGCGTTTAATTATATGCTAAAAAACAAACAGGCCCTAACTTGGATCTTTAGATTAGGACTCATCAATACCGTATTGATAATCTATTTAAGAATGGGACTTGCCTACCAACCCCTACTTTTTAATTTCTACTATGAAAGTCATGGAAATAAAGAATGGGCACATGCCATTCAAGACGAAGTTGGTGATAAACCAGTAGTATTTGAAAATTCATATAGAAACGCCCCTATGTATTCTTTTTATACGAATGCAACACCAACTTTTTCTTTAAACAACTTCATGTACCGCAAGAATCAATATTCCATTAACGACGCAGAAGAGAAAGTACGTGGTAAAAATATTGCCTATATCTCTAAATATTTAAATAATCCTTCGTTCACCTATACCAGAGAAGATGGCGGACTCTACAAAGGAAAATACATCTCCAACTTTCAATCATACCGTAAAATAAATTGTATTGTCGAGGATACTGCGATTGCATTGAATTCAGTTGAAAATATTGCACTGAAAGTATACAACCCTTACAAGGAAGATATAGACCTTAAAAAACTAAAATTTGCGGTGACGTACATGGATGATTACAAAATTCCGGTAGAAACACTAAAAATAACGCCACAAGCAACCCAAACGGCTACTACATTTTTAAAACAACAAGATACAACCCATTTTAAATTTCAACTGCCTAAGACAAAAAAAGAAAACATTGGTTACCTTAGAGTAGTCATATCCGAAAACGATCTATTGTACGGTTTAAACGGAAAACCAATTCCTATTAAATAAATGGAACCTATTGCAAGAACTTTTGGGCAAACCGATTGGATCACCATAACACTTATGGCAAGTCTACTGTTTCCTATAATTGCAAAAAGCATCTATTATCCAAAGTTTCTAAACTTTATCATTCTTCCATTCAACAATAAGTACATTAACATGTACGTCAAGAAAGAGAAACTGTTTAATTGGTTTCATTTTTTAATGAGTGTCTTTCTAATCATAAATACTTCACTATTTATTTATTTTATTTGGCGTTCTTATTTTAATTCTACCGAGGCAAAAAATCCTTATATTTTCCCATTGTTACTTGCAGGTGTTTTCTTATTTATCGGTACGAAAACAATGTTGCAGCTTTTCAACGGATTCATATTTAACTCTTATAATATATTTAACGATTTGGTTTTCAAGAAATTAACTTATCTTAATTATTCTGGTATTGTTTTTTTTATTGCCAATATGTTTTTAGCCTATATTTTTATCTACTCTAAAATTGTAATTATTATCGCCTTGATTTTGTTCTTCACGATTAACATAATTGGTTGGTTAACAGTCTTAAGGAATAACCAAAAATTCATAAGTACCTATTTTTTCTATTTTATTTTGTACCTTTGCACACTCGAAATTGCACCCTTAGTAATTATGGGAAGCTTTCTAAAATAGTGCACCATATGAAAGTAAAAACGATTTTGGTCTCGCAACCTGAGCCGAAAATGGAAAACTCCCCCTATTCCAAGTTAATTGATAAAGAGAAAGTAAAGGTTGATTTTAGACCGTTCATTCATGTAGAAGGAGTTGACGCAAAATCAGTGCGACAGCAAAAGATAGATTTGAATGATTTTACAGCGATTGTCTTAACAAGTAGAAACGCAGTAGACCATTTCTTTAGAATCGCAGATGAAATGCGTTTTAAAGTACCAGACTCAATGAAATACTTCTGCCAGTCTGAAGCGGTTGCATATTACCTTCAAAAATATGTGGTCTATAGAAAACGTAAGATTTATGTAGGAAAAAGATTATTTACAGATTTAGTGCCATTAATCAAGAAATATAAGGATGAAAAATTCTTACTCCCCTCTTCAGATGTACTTAAACCTGATGTACCGGAAACCTTAGAATCTTTAGGCATTAATTGGAAAAGAGCTATTTTTTACAAAACCGTAATTAGTGATCTTTCTGATTTAAGAAATGTGTATTACGACATATTAGTTTTCTTTAGCCCTTCTGGTATAGAATCATTATTACAAAACTTTCCGAATTTTGATCAAAAAGAAACTAGAATTGCTGTTTTTGGCAACTCTACAGTAGATGCTGCAACAGATGCTGGGCTAAGAATAGATATTAAAGCTCCGACACCTGAAACACCTTCTATGACAATGGCGTTACAGAAATACATTATGAGTGTTAATAAATAGTACACGCAAAAAACAATATAAAAAAGCCTTGCATTGCAAGGCTTTTTTATTGTCTTAAAATGCGTACCGTTGTGGGCCGCCCCTTCTTATTTCTTCACTGGCATAACTTTCAAATTTCTTGAAGTTTTCCCTGAAAGCATTTGTTAATTTAAATGCAGTATTGTAATATTTTTCATCATCGTTCCAAGTTGATCTTGGGCTCAATACCGATGTTGGTACACCAGGGCATTCTCTTGGCTGTGCAACTCCGAATACAGAATGAATATGGTATTTATCATAAGAATACAAACCTAACTCGCCACTTAAGGCTGCAGATATCATAGCTCTTGTATATTTTAATTTCATTCGTGTACCTACACCGTAAGGTCCGCCTGTCCAACCTGTATTTACAAGCCAAACATCTACACCCGATTCTTTCATTTTCTTGCTCAGCATTTCTGCATACCTCGTTGGGTGTAACGGCATAAACGGCGCACCAAAACATGCTGAAAATGATGGTACCGGCTTAACAACACCAGCTTCTGTACCTGCAACCTTGGCAGTATAACCAGATATAAAATGATATGCTGCTTGGCTAGGGGTTAATTTTGATATTGGAGGCAGTACACCAAAAGCGTCTGCCGTTAAGAAAAAG
>Ga0209344_10005857_pt1 | contig 10388 bp, 8 predicted proteins | sample Cruoilmetagenom6_FD_187293 | JGI IMG/M metagenome (GOLD analysis project Ga0209344, IMG submission 187293) | Oil polluted marine microbial communities from Coal Oil Point, Santa Barbara, California, USA - Santa Barbara Oil Seep Sample 6 (SPAdes)... | ecosystem: Environmental > Aquatic > Marine >...
TTCAATATAAGCGATGTACTGTTTTATAGTTTTCAAGTCATATTCAGCATAACGGGTAGGAGTAAATTTTGAACCATCTGCTGCAATACTATCTTCGTATTTTTGAAGTATCGGCACGCGTCTTTGCGAATAGGCATCATACATTTCCTGGGCGCGATCTACAGAAATTATGTGATCTTTCGGTGGACCTTCATACGGGGATTCGTTATGGGTAGATATATCTTGACAGCTAAAAAGCATTAAATTGATACTAATTAATAAAAGTACAGTTTGAATGATTTGTGTTTTCATATTGAATTGGTTTTAGAGTTGTAGTATAAAATTAGTCACAATAAGATGAACTTAAAAATGTCCTCTTCTTAAAAGCAAAGTGAAGATAAAGCAAAAGAGTTGATTATTAACAGTCTAAATATACCTTACATCAAAAATACAGGGAAAACCCTGAAAATTTGGGGGAAATCCCTCTTAGTAAAGTAGGAAAATCAATCGTCTTTTGTGCGAATTTCGTTTAATGCATTATTTTTCTGATCAGCGTATCGAAAGCCGAGTTCCCACCACTTTGTCATCATTTTCTTATCAAATATCAAAGAATTTGTAGTCAAAACCGTAGGGGTATAATAAAGATTGATAATAACATCTTTATTTGTCGCGACAAATTTTCCAATGCGGATGTTCTGTTTCTCAATACGATCCGCCATATAGTTGTGCATATTGGTAAGCAACGAAAACACATTTTTTGAGGGAAGCCGGTTGTAATAGGTAATCTCCGTCTCCAAGACAATTATATCAATATGGGTTGCGCCACGGTTAATCGCCTCTTCAATGGGAACCATGCTTCCAAAACCGCCGTCAGCATACTCACAGCCGTCCTTTTTCACAAGACTCATAAAAGGGGTGAAATTTGAAGAAATCCAGATCCAGTCCAAAAAATCCTGATACTCAAAATCATTCACACTTTTATATTCCACTTGGTTCAGTGAAAGGTTTGAAACTGTTACAACCACTTCCTTTTCCGAAGCTTTCAAGTTATTGAATTCGATTTCCGTAAACGTATTTTCAATTAGCTTTCGTAAATTTAAACTTTCGCCAAAGGTTTTCTTTCCTTTCAAAAAATTCCGTAGTACCGTAAAATGGTCGATGGCAATCTGCTTGCCGCCAAATTTATCTTCCTTTATCACAAAGGGGCAACTATTAAAAATACTTTTTTGGTTTACCGAAGTATAAACTTCCTTAATTTTTTCCACCTTGTCCAGCGCCAAATGGGAAATGAGCAAACTGCCAGTTGAGGTGCCTACAAAAAGATCGTAATTGTGGTGCAGTTTCTCCATTAAATACTGTGCCACGCCGCCCGCAAAAGCACCTTTGCTACCTCCCCCAGATATTACCAACGCCCTCATTCCTTTATGATTGAATTTAAATAATTGGCCGCCTTTTCTGAAACCTGCCGACCCAAAACCCGTAACTGTTCATGATACTTTTCATTTTGAAGCAAACTATTCATTAAAGCCTTTGATGATTTTTCAAAACGCCAAGTTGGGTGAACCGTTGCTTCCACAAGATTTTTAAGTGTTTCCAAATCCCAAAGCTGAAGTTCGTTTACATACTCAAAAGCCTTTTCGCGAATTTCAAAACTGTAATCTGGGGAAGTATAATTCTTCAATTCCTTTAAATAATTCTCTTTTTCAGACATTTCATAGTTATCCGTAAGTAAAGCCAAAGCGAGCCATAACTGCCGAATATTTTTATTCTGAAAACCCTCAATTCCTTTTGTTTTGTTGAGATATTTGGTTCTTTTCTCTGGAAATTGCATCCACAATTGATACAGCGCGGTTTCTATTGTAACATAGGAAGCATCGTTCAGCAGACTCTCATATTCCGATTGAAGTTCCTTCAATATGGATTGTAGTGAAAGCGCAACAGCTTGACGAACATACAAATTGTTACTTTCAAAAGCTGTCTTGTAAAGCGGAAGCGTTTCAGAAAGAGGCTCATCCGCCAACTGATAGATGGCTTCCTGCCCTATAAAATCATTCGGGAAGGTGAGCGCCGTTTTCAGCGGAATTTTCTTTTCCGAAAAAGGAATCGCCCGCAGCGCAGAGATTTCAAAATATTTTTTGATAAAAGAAGATTTCAGTAACGATTGATATGCTTCTTCGGCTTTAAAGGCGGTCTGTTGTAACCAATCCTTCTCAAAATCTGAAATATCAACTTGCGAAACAGCTCTCACTTCACTCAAAAAATCATCGGTAGAAACATTTTTGAATTTATATTTTTCCAAATAGTTTTTGATTGCCGTTCTAAAAACCTCATCCCCTATCCGTTCCCGCAAAATATGAAGCGCCCAAGCTCCTTTTTGATAAAACGTAAGCGAACTCGCTTTTGGGTTCAACAATGATTCGCCCTTGCCCTCGTCGCTCATTGCTTTTAATTGCTCGGCGGTTTGGTACAATTGCCAGTAATAATAGTCTTCCCCAAATATATCTCTCTCGGCCAAAAGTGCGTAATAGGTCGCAAAACCTTCCTGCAGCCAATGGTCCTCATTTGCGGTTTCGGTAACCATATCGCCAAACCATTGGTGGGCCAGCTCGTGGGTGTTTACGTTTACGTAGTTTCTATCGTTAAACCCTGTGGAATCGACCACAAAGGCTTCGGAAAAAAAAGTGGCTGTGGTGTTTTCCATTCCTGCATACAGAAAATCGCGCACCGGAACTTGTTTGTAGTTTTGCCACGGATAAGGCATTCCTATTTCACTTTCCAAAAAATCGAAAATCTGTTTGCTGTAGCGATAGGTTGGCTCTACTTTTAGTGAATCTTGAGGTTTATAATACAATTCAATAGGGATTCCGGAAGTTGAAACGAGCTCTTTTTTATTGAAATCGCCAATGGCAAAAGCAACCAAATAACTGGACATGGGTTCTTTCATATCGAAATGCCAATATTTTTCATCAAAATCTTTTTCAATTTTTAAAAGCTTTCCATTAGCAATTACTGTTTTGTCTTCAGGCGCAAGAATTGTAATGTCAAATTCAATTTTTTCATTTACATCGTCAATGCTCGGTAGCCAATGTGAAGTGTATTTTCCCTGACCTTGTGTCCAAATTTCATCTCCAAAGAAGTATAAAGTTTGTTTAGGTTTAACAATACAATTAAATTGAACGGAATAAATTTTTCCTATTTCATATTTTGTTGAAGAAAGCCAGATTTTATCATCTTTATAATTTACTGAAATGTTTTCATTAATAGTATCTACTCCGATTTCCATATTTTTTGCATCTAAAAAAATAGAATCTGTAGGTTTTAATATTTTAAAAGAGGCTTTTAAAGCAATCTGTGTTTTATCCATAAAGTATGGATAGACTTTTGCCTCAATCTTCAAAAAATCCACAAAATCGGTCTGCTGTGCAAATACCGTGAAACTTGAAAAAAGAAAGGCAATAAGAAACTTTTTCATTTTGGTGAAGGGCAATTTAATTAGCGAAAGCAAATTACAAATTTTCAACCAATGGGAATCCCGCCTTCGCGGGAATTAAGTATTTTCGTTTTATGAATGCCAATTTCCTGCAAACTCCTATAGATTACCTAAAAGGCGTCGGCCCAAACCGGGCTGATTTGCTTAAAAAGGAGCTTGGCATCCATACTTTTCAAGATTTGTTAAATCTTTTTCCAAATCGCTACCTCGATAGAACACAGTATTATAAAATTGCGCAGTTACAGCAAACCAATGCGGAAGTTCAGATTATCGGGAAAATCACGCACATTAAAACCGTAGAACAAAAAAGCGGAAAAAGACTGGTCGCCACTTTTATGGATGAAACCGGAAGTATGGAATTGGTTTGGTTTCGAGGTCAAAAATGGATTCGGGAAAATTTGAAGTTGAATGTTCCCTATGTAATCTTCGGAAAAACGAATTATTTCAACGGAAGTTTCTCAATGCCGCACCCAGAAATGGAATTGCTGGAGGCGCATGAAAAAAGTATCCGTTCGGCAATGCAACCAGTGTACCCTTCCACTGAGAAATTAGCGAACAGCGGCATTACAAATCGAGTGATAAATTCACTTATGCAACAGCTGTTTTTGGAAAGCAAAAATGCCTTTGCGGAGACCCTTTCAAAACCACTCTTGGAACAGCTGAAATTGGCCTCCAAAAAGGAGGCGCTTTTCAACATACATTTTCCCAAAAGTCAAACGCATTTGGCGCGGGCACAATATCGATTAAAATTTGAGGAATTGTTCTATATCCAATTGCAATTGATCCGGAAAAATCTTATCCATAAATCGAAAATTAAGGGTTACACTTTTGATAAAATCGGGCATAATTTCAACACTTTTTTTAAGCATCATTTACCCTTTGAATTGACCGAGGCACAGAAGCGGGTAATCAAGGAAATTCGAAATGATTTAGGAAGCAATGCCCAGATGAACCGACTTTTGCAGGGCGATGTGGGTTCGGGAAAGACAATAGTGGCGCTAATGTCAATGTTAATCGCACTTGACAACGGTTTTCAAGCCTGTTTAATGGCGCCTACTGAAATTTTGTCAGTACAACACTATAAGGGTTTAGCCGAACTGTGTAATAAATTGAATATCAGTATTAAACTATTAACAGGATCAACTAAAACTTCAAAAAGGAGGGAAATTCATGAAGAACTCGAAAATGGCGAATTGGACATTCTTATAGGTACCCATGCGCTATTGGAAGATAAGGTAAAATTTAAAAATTTAGGACTTGCAATTGTGGATGAGCAACACCGTTTTGGCGTGGAGCAACGCAGCAAATTATGGCACAAAAACGAGTACCCGCCACACGTACTTGTTATGACCGCCACCCCCATCCCCCGCACCCTCGCCATGAGCGTTTATGGCGACCTTGATATCAGCATAATTGATGAGCTTCCGCCAGGCAGAAAAGACATAAAAACCGTGCACCGTTTTGATGCAAATAGACTGAAGGTTTTTCGCTTTATAAAAGATGAAATTTCCAAGGGCCGACAGGTATATATTGTGTACCCTTTGATACAGGAAAGTGAAACGATGGATTATAAGGATTTGATGGATGGATATGAAAGTATTGTGCGCGAATTTCCGCAACCAAATTATCAAGTTTCCATCGTGCACGGACAAATGAAACCGGCGGATAAGGAATATGAAATGAACCGTTTTATTAAGGGCGAAACGCAAATTATGGTCGCCACTACCGTTATTGAGGTTGGTGTAAATGTTCCAAATGCCAGCGTAATGATTATTGAAAGTGCGGAACGTTTCGGGCTTTCGCAGCTCCACCAGCTGCGCGGACGTGTGGGCCGTGGCGCGGAGCAGAGTTATTGCATTTTAATGACCGGCCACAAACTTTCGGCTGACGCCAAAACGCGATTGGAAACGATGGTTAGAACCAGCGACGGCTTTGAAATAGCCGAAGTAGATCTTAAACTACGCGGCCCAGGCGATTTGATGGGCACACAACAAAGTGGCGTGCTAAATCTTCGTATTGCAGACATCGTAAAAGATTCGGAAATATTGAAAATTGCCCGAAGCTACGCTGTCCAAACATTAAAAACAGATCCACACCTTTCTTCTGAAGAGAATATTCCCATTAAAAATACATACGCGCAACTGGTAAAGTACCGGAATATTTGGAATTATATTTCGTAGCCTAATAGTTTTGCTGCAAAATAATTCAACATTTTTTCTACTTCTGAATATTTATTTTCACTTACCTGAATGTCCGTGAGCCTAGGCAAATGCTTCGCAAAGTAAATGTGATTATTAGACATTTCAAACAAGTTGCTGGCCAGCGCATATGGATATTTAAAAGTTGGGTTTATTTCCGCGATCACACCAGCAACCATATTTATAAGCTGCTTGTAGTTTTTGAAAAATCCCTTTCCATTTTCATCATCCACCTCCTTTGTATGGTAAGCCTTCGTGCCCTCAGCAATAATAAGGTTGTGCAGTTTGCTCTCGTTTACAAACTCTGTGGAAGGATTGTCCAACGAGGCAGAAACGAAAGAGTTAATAATTATTTCAAGTTTCCTTTTGGGGTCTTCAATGTTTAAAGTATTGATTCGGATAAGATAGGAAACCCATTCCCAATACCAAGAAACCAAATAGATAAGCAAAAGGTGTTTATTTTCAAAATAACGATAGATGGAAGCCTCGGTAGAGTTCATTTCCTGAGCTAACTTCTTAAAATTAAATGCCTCAAAACCAATATCCTCAATGAGTAAGATACTGTGCTTAATAATGTTTCTGCCTAAAGGAGAATCCTGTGGATCTCTCAGATAGATACCTTCATTCAGGGAAATTTTTATTGCAATTGCCATATAAGGGTTATTTCAAAAAACAAAACTAAAACAATTTGAAATGATAGTCAAACGTAACCTTAAAATATTTATACTTTTTATTATAATAGTTTTACTATTATTTAAAAAAGTATATTTATATTTGTCCCAATTAAAAAAAAATAAAATCTAAAACATCATAAAATGAAAACTACATTACCCCTTGCACTAACAATTTTACTTAGTACCTCACTACTGTTTTCCTGTAAGGAAACCACTGAGAAAGAAGAAAAAACCGTAACCGTAGAGGACGCTGCTGAAGTATCTGAAGCAGTTACTGCAGTTATGACAAAAGAGAAACAAGATAAACTTACACCACAAATGGTTTTAGATGATTTCAAGGCCGGCAATGAGCGATTTGTAAATCAACAAACTACAAGCCGAAATCACGGAGAACAAATACGAAAAACTGCATTGGCCCAATACCCGAAGGCTATTGTATTAAGTTGTGTGGACAGCCGCGTACCCGTTGAAGATTTATTTGATCAAGGGATAGGCGATGTATTTGTCGGCCGTGTTGCAGGAAACTTTGTAAATGAAGATTTACTGGGCAGTATGGAGTTCGCCACCAAAGTAGCTGGTGCCAAACTTGTAATCATTATGGGTCACAAGCACTGCGGTGCTGTGAGGGGTGCTATTGACAATGCCGAGCTTGGAAATATAACAGCAATGCTCAAAAATATAAAACCGGCAATAAACGCTGTGGAAATGCCACAAGACCAAACAATCAGAAACTCTCAAAACGAGGAGTTTGTGGAAGCAGTTTCAAATAAAAACGTAATTCTAAATATTGATAAAACCCTTGACCTAAGTCCAGTATTGGCAGAGATGCAGAAAAAAGGTGAGATTAAAATTGTTGGAGCAACATATGACCTATCTACAGGAAAGGTAACCTTTTTTGAATAACCTATAAAAAGAGTGGTCAAAACAAATGCATTGATTTAGATTAGTTTGTTTTTTTAGCATAATTGGCCACTCTCCTTTTTTGTATCATTTTAAATTTCAATAAAACTTTTAAAAAAATATGGAATGAAGAATCGTTTATATTTATTGGCTTTTCTATTACCTCTTTTTGCTGTTGGCCAAGACAGTAACTTCGGAAACTGGATTATTTATTTCGGAAATAAAAAAATAGACAACAAATGGAACTTGCACCATGAAGTTCAATACAGAAACTATAACGCCATTGGCGATTTGGAGCAACTACTGTTACGCACCGGTCTAGGTTATAATCTTACCGAAAACAACAATAATCTACTTTTGGGTTACGGTTATATTTTAAGTGAAAATTACGTTAGTACAACAAATGAGAAAAACGCTGTAAATGAGCATAGAATTTACCAACAGTTTATTAGCAGGCAGCAAATAAGCCGCGTAAGTGTTCAACATAGATATAGATTTGAGCAACGTTTTGTTGAAGATGATTTTAAACTTCGCTTCCGCTATTTTTTGGGTCTGAATGTACCGTTGAACAAGAACGAATTGATTGACAAGACCATTTACCTATCTGCCTACAATGAAATTTTCCTGAATACGAAAAACACTATTTTTGACAGAAACAGGCTCTATTCTGGCTTAGGATATAAACTGAACGCCTCTTTAAAATTTGAAATAGGGTACTTGAATCAATTTCTTTCTGGGGGGAAAAACCGAGACCAGTTAAACTTGATTACCTTTTTTAATTTTTAAACCAGTCTATGCTGACCACTAAAATATTAACACCTTTTCAAAAATTCACCAAGATTGAAAGTTTTAGTGGCATTTTGCTCATTTTCGCAACTCTTGTGGCGCTCGTTTGGGCAAATTCTCCTTTTGCCGAAAGCTATGTTTCACTTTGGAAAAGTAAAATAGGTTTCAGTTTTACCGGATTTCAGCTTTACAAACCCCTCCTGCTTTGGATAAACGATCTGTTAATGGCTATCTTCTTTTTTGTGATAGGGTTGGAAATAAAGCGGGAGTTTTTGGTCGGCGAACTTAATTCAACAAAAAAATTAGTCTTTCCACTAGTTGGTGCCTTGGGCGGAATGGTCTTTCCCGTTCTATTGTTTATATTTCTCAACCAAAATCCTGAAACCACCCGCGGATGGGGCATTCCTATCGCTACCGACATTGCCTTTGCCCTGGCAATTCTTAAATTGTTGGGAGATAAAGTGCCAATGGCGCTCAAAATTTTCCTCACTGCCTTCGCCATAATTGACGATATGGGCGCGGTACTCATAATCGCCATTTTTTACAGTGGAAACATCCAAACATCTATGCTGATGGCCGCCGTAATATTACTGGCAGTGCTTTACCTGCTTTCGCATAAGGGGTATTATTCTAAATTTTTACTGGTATTGGTAGGTGCAGCGGTATGGTTTCTATTTCTGAAAAGCGGCATACATCCCACCATTGCCGGACTGCTTTTAGCGTTTTCTGTCCCGCTTCGGCAAAAAATAAATACTGAAACATTTATTGCAACCTTAAGCAGCCTTTCAGAAAAAATTAAAAATAACCCCGAGGAAACAAAACCCGTTCTTTCTGAAATCCAAATTGAAGAAATAGATAACCTTGAAGATTGGACCTCTAAATACCAATCGCCATTACAGCACTTGGAGCACCGTCTACATGATTGGGTGGCATATTTTATCATTCCACTTTTTGCGCTTGCCAATGCAGGGGTAGTACTTACTACGGCTGCTGTGCTGGACAGAGCACTTATTATTACCATAGTTCTATGCTTGGTAGTTGGAAAAAGCATAGGTATCACCAGTTTGATTTTTATGGCGAAAAAACTGCGGTGGATTGAAATTCCAAAAGAAATAACAATGCGTCATGTCTTGGGGGTTTCCTTTATTGCCGGGGTGGGTTTTACCATGGCTATTTTTATTGGCAGCCTTGCCTTTGAGGGGGCTTCAGAATATCTGGATTCTGCAAAAATAGGCATTCTTATCGGCTCTCTGCTTTCAGGATTAATTGGATATTTTATCCTTGCAGTTACTACAAAGAAAAAACATAATTAAATTTGTAAATAAAGTGTTTTTGTAGATTGGTTATAAAGTAGCTAAAAATCATATTACGAAAATTTATGGTTATAAAACATCAAATTATTTTTCTGAATGGCTTAAGATAAAAAACTTCATAGAAGCCAAGGGTTTCACAGGGAATACTAGTTTTTACATCAACTATGTCAATTCTTTTTTTATTATTAAAAATTAAAATGGCAAAAACACATTCTGTACTATAACGAAGTGCTTTTATTAATTAAATTATTCCAGTTCTAAAGGCCAGTTCCAACATACACTACACCTTATTTTTCTTGCCAATTAAATTACTTATCAGTACTTTTAGATTTATGACAGAAGCCGCAATAGAAGAAGAGAAAAAAGAGCTCGCAAAGCAGTATAAACAACTATTAAAGATCAGTTACAGAACCCTTACCAAGGATGATAAAAAACTGATTCGCAGTGCGTTTGACCTTGCTGTTGATGCTCACAAAGAGCAACGCCGCAAAAGTGGCGAAGCATATATTTTTCACCCTATAGCCGTTGCAAAAATTGTGGCCTCAGAGATCGGCCTGGATGCTACCAGCATCGCCGCAGCACTTTTGCACGATGTTGTGGAAGATACAGAATATAAGTTAGATGATATTGAGCGCCTGTTCGGTACCGCCGTAGCGCGGATTGTGGACGGCCTGACGAAGATTGCACACATCTCCATGTCTGAAGACGTTTCCATGCAGGCCGAAAATTTCCGAAAGATGCTATTAACGCTTAATGAGGATATTCGAGTAATCATCATAAAAATTGCTGACAGGCTGCACAATATGCAAACCATGGACAGCATGCCCACAGACAAGCAGCGGAAAATCGCTTCGGAAACCCTTTACATATACGCCCCACTTGCCCACCGGATCGGACTTTATAATATAAAAACCGAACTGGAGGATCTGGGTTTGAAATTCACTGAACCTGACGTTTACGCTGATATTTTAAGCCGAATAAAGGAAAGCAAGGAAGAACAGGATGCTTATATTGAAGCCTTCAACAAGGTGATAAAAAATTCACTGGA
>Ga0209344_10005858_pt1 | contig 10384 bp, 7 predicted proteins | sample Cruoilmetagenom6_FD_187293 | JGI IMG/M metagenome (GOLD analysis project Ga0209344, IMG submission 187293) | Oil polluted marine microbial communities from Coal Oil Point, Santa Barbara, California, USA - Santa Barbara Oil Seep Sample 6 (SPAdes)... | ecosystem: Environmental > Aquatic > Marine >...
CCTTTATTATAGTGCTGCAAATGATCATGGCCCTGATGGGCGAATTGCAAATCCCCACTTGGTATAACATCCTTGTCGGTATCATGGCGGGCGTGTTTGTAGCGGCGCTGACCGCAATGGCGATCAGGGCCATAGCCCGGGCGTTAGGCGGCGGATTTGGCCAATGGTATGTCAGCATTGGGGACCGTTTCCGCGCCCGTATGCGTGACCACCGGATCTGGGTGATGGGTGTCGGGCTGGCGGCATTTGTGGCCACGATCACTCTATTTGCATCAACCCCGATCCAGTTTTTTCCCGACGCCAATTTCGATTATTCCAGTGTGCGTGTTGCGATGGTGCCCGGCACTACCCTTGAACAAACTGAAAAAGTGGCAGCCCGGGTTGAAAAAATCCTGAAAGCGCAGCCGGAAACCGATACGGTCCTGATTGTGGCAAATGAAGGCGCTGCCACGCTCTACATTACCCTTAGGGCTGACAGGGCCCGCACCAGCATCGATTACGAGCGCGAGACTGGGCAATTATTCCAGCATATCCCCGATGCGAGAATTAATTTCCTGGCGAACCAGCAGGGGCCAGGCGGCGATGGTTCCGGCCGCGATATTTCGGTTATGCTATCGGGCAGTGATCCCCAATTGCTGGAAGAAACCGCCAGAACGGCGGCCCAGCAGATGAAGGGGATCGCGCTGATCAAGGCGCCGCGTATCGAGGCCGATCTGAAACGCCCAGAATTGATTATAACGCCGCGCGCTGATCTGGCCGCATCCTTGGGCGTTACAACCGTCTCGCTCAGTCAGGCGATTCGCATCGCCACAATCGGCGAGATTAACCAGAACAGCGCCAAATTCTCGCTTTCTGATCGGCAGGTCCCGATCCGAGTGATGTTGCCCCAGACATCGCGCGATAAATTGGCAACCATTCGCAACCTTCCGGTCCCTACCGCCAATGGCGGATCTGTGCCGCTTAGCCGGGTGGCTGAAATACGGTTTGGTTCAGGGCCCACTACGATCCAGCGGTATGATCGCCAGCGGCGGGTCTATATTGGGGCAGATCTGGCCCCAGATGCAGAAAAAGGGCGCGCTGACCAAGCGATCAAGGCTCTGCCGATTATGCAGAACTTGCCAGCCGGAATTTCCAATAAGCCGGCGGGCAGCGATAAATTTCTTGATGAGCTGATCACCAATTTCACCACTGCCCTGATTTCGGGGATCCTGCTGGTTTTTTCGGTACTGGTGTTGCTCTATCGCCGGTTGATGTCGCCTTTGGTCAATATGGGGTCGCTGCTTCTGGCGCCGCTTGGCGGGATTCTGGCCATTAAGCTGATGGGCCAGCCGATATCCATGCCGGTCTTTATCGGGGTGCTCATGCTGTTCGGGATTGTGGCCAAAAATTCCATTCTGCTGGTCGATTTTGCGATTGAGGAAATGGCGCGGGGTGAAGACCAATTCACTGCCGTTATCGAGGCGGGCCGTAAACGCGCCCAGCCAATCGTGATGACCACGGTTGCCATGACCGCAGGTATGGTGCCGACTGCTCTTTCGCTGGTGGGTGATGGCGCGTGGCGTGCACCAATGGGCATGGTGGTTATCGGCGGGCTGATCCTGTCTACTTTGCTGACATTATTAATTGTCCCGGCGGGCTTTAGTTTGGCCGATGGTTTTGAAAGGCGTGCCGGACCATGGCTGCGCCGCCGGCTTTTGACCTATCAACCCGGCGATGAAAACCGCGCGGTCGGGGGCGGCGATCCGCAATCTGCCACGGGCCTAGGCCATTCAGGGCCGGAGGCGGCCCCCGCCGAGTGAGCAACCCGCCGCCTTTTCCCGATAGCCAGCCGATTGCCGGCCCCGGATCGGGCAATATTCTGAGCGCAGATCGTGCGCGCAATATGCGGTTGATGGCCACTGGGATGCTGGTGGTAATGGCCGGATTGTTCTTTGCCACCCGCCGATATGAAATGCTCCATCCTGCATGGGGCTATGTTCATGCCTTTGCCGAAGCTGCAATGGTGGGCGGATTGGCTGATTGGTTTGCAGTTACCGCATTGTTCCGGCGCCCGCTGGGTCTGCCGATCCCGCACACGGCGATTATTCCGGAAAATAAGGACCGTATTGCCGATACAATGGCGCAGTTCCTGCGTGAAAATTTCCTGACACCAGCGGTTGTCGCGCGGCGGATGCAGGCGATGAATATGGCCGGCTCGCTTGGCGAATTTCTGGTTGAACCCAAAACTGGAACCGGTTCGCGCATTGGTGGCGGGGCCGCTGAATTGTTGGCCAGTGTGCTTGAATCGCTCGATCCAGACCGTCTTGGCGGCCAGGTTAAATCAGGCCTTAAGCTCCAATTGGCGAAGCTTGAATTATCCCCCCTGCTTGGCCAGATGTTGACCGCCGCGATTGCTGATAGGCGGCATTTGCCGCTGATGGATTCGATGATCCGTTGGGCCGGGCTGACGCTGGAAGATAATGAGGACATGGTCCGCGAGATGATCCGCGAACGGGCCAACACGCTGATCCGCTGGGTTGGGCTGGATGAAAAGCTATCAAGCTCTGTGCTGGATGGGCTATACCGTTTGCTGGCCGAAGTGCTGATCGATCCAGACCATCCGCTGCGCGCCAAGATCGAACAGGGGCTGGAAGAACTGGCCCATGATCTGATCCATGATCAGCCAACGCGCGCCAAGGTCGAAAATATGAAGCGTGATTTGATCGATAATCCTGCGGTTGCCCGGTGGTGGGAAGGTGTGTGGGAACGCATGCGCGCAAGTATGATCGCCATGGCGCGTGATCCAGACAGGGCGCTGGGCGGCCAATTGGGCGCTGGCCTGTCTGAATTGGGGGCAGCGCTGCGTGATGATCCCAAACTGCAATGGCAGATTAACCGGTTTGCCCGCCGCACGGCAGTGGGCATCGCGAGCAGGTATGGCGGGCAGATCGTCCGGCTGGTTTCCGAAACGGTGAAACGCTGGGATGCGCATACAGTAACCGACAGGATCGAAAGCGCAGTGGGCCGCGATCTTCAGTTCATCCGTATCAACGGAACGCTGGTGGGTGGTTTGGTCGGGGTTACGCTCCACTTTTTCAGCATTGTATTCTGACTGAAACGGCGGCGTGCGGGTTTATTTGCGGGCCATTGGCGTGGGTTATCGCCACAGGCCATTACCATGGTTTTCAGCCAGTTTTGATGGCCAATTGTTGGTCAATGCACCCATTATGGCCGCGTGAAATACGGTGCCGGGCGCTGACGGGTGGTTAGATCGGAAGGTGGGCTGCGGAATAAAGCAGGCCCTTCTGGTGCGGCAGGCAGTATAGCCGCCGCTGGCTTCTCCCCGCCCCCAGCGCGCGCCAAGCGCGGGAGGGGTAAAATCAGCCGTTCTTGCCGGAGCGGCGCGTCACTTATAAAATGGGGCGTTCCGCCCGGGAAAAATCGGCCCTTTCAAGCAGGGCCAGAGCAAAATAAACTGCCGCTATGGCAAACAGCCGCGTGCCAACGCAGGCTGCAAACGCTTAGCGTCTGCAGCCTGTCTGATATGCAATGTGTTCAGGCGATTCCCGTAAATTACAGTTTTTCGACTAATTCCGGGACTGCTTTAAACAGGTCGGCGACGAGGCCGATGTCTGCGATTTGGAAGATGGGCGCGTCTTCATCCTTGTTGATCGCGATGATCACTTTGGAATCTTTCATGCCCGCCAGATGCTGGATCGCGCCAGAGATACCGATGGCGATATAGACTTCGGGCGCCACAATCTTGCCGGTTTGGCCAACCTGATAATCATTGGGGACATAGCCTGCATCAACCGCCGCGCGCGATGCGCCAACGCCTGCGCCGAGCTTGTCTGCCAGCGGGATAATCACTTCTTGGAAGGTGGCGGCATCTTTCAGCGCGCGCCCGCCTGATACGATCACTTTGGCACTGGTGAGTTCTGGGCGTTCGCTCTTGGCGATTTCTGCGCTGACAAAGCTGGACAGGCCAGCATCCGCCGGGCCAGAAACAGCCTCCACTACGCCTGATCCGCCATTGGTTTGCGCCTTGTCAAAAGCGGTGCCGCGTACGGTGATCACCAGCTTAGGATCTGCGCTGGTGACAGTGGCAATGGCATTGCCGGCATAGATTGGGCGGGTGAAGCTATTATCGCCTTCGACCGACAGAATATCCGAGATCTGCATCACATCCAGCAATGCGGCCACACGCGGGGCAATGTTCTTGCCGGTGGTGGTGGCCGGGCAGATAAAGGCATCGTGATGCCCCATCAAATCGGCCACTAAGGGCGCGATGTTTTCCGCCAGCGCATTTTCATAGGCGGCATCATCAGCAAGGTGGACTTTGCCCACACCTGCAATGGCGGCTGCCTCATCGGCCACTGCTGCGCAATTTGCGCCCGCGACCAGCAGATGCACTTCGCCCAGCTTGCCCGCAGCTGTAACGGCGGCCAATGTGGCATCCTTGACGCCATTATTGTCATGTTCGACCCAAACCAGCGTTTTCATATCTTTGTCCTTAAATCCTCGTCAGACGCGGGCCGCTTACGCGATCCCCAGCGCCTTGATCTTGGCCACTAGTGCATCAACATCGGCGACCTTTTCGCCAGCCTGCCGCACCGGTGGTTCAGAAACATTGGTGGTGGTAAGGCGCGGCGCAGTGTCCACTGCAAAATCGCCGGGGCTTTTTACATCCAGCGGTTTTTTCTTGGCCTTCATGATGTTGGGCAAAGAAGCATAGCGCGGCTGGTTGAGGCGCAAATCGGTGGTGACGATAGCAGGCAGCGATAATTTGACTGTTTCCAGCCCGCCATCAACTTCGCGTTTTACCACTACATGATCGCCATCAACCTCGACCGTATTGGCAAAGGTGCCCTGTGGGCGGCCCATCAGCGCCGCCAGCATCTGGCCGGTCTGGTTGCAATCATCATCAATCGCCTGTTTGCCCAGCAGGATCAGACCCGGCTGTTCTTCATCGGCAATGGCCTTGAGGATCTTGGCCACGGCCAAAGGTTCCACCGCATCGTCAGTTTCAATCAGGATCGCGCGGTCTGCGCCCATGGCAAGCGCGGTGCGAAGGGTCTCTTGCGCCTTGGCCGGCCCAACCGACACAGCGATGATCTCTTCCGCTTTGCCCGCTTCCTTCAATCGGATCGCTTCTTCGACCGCGATCTCGTCAAACGGGTTCATGCTCATCTTTACATTGGCCAGGTCAATACCAGAACCATCCGACTTCACACGTGGTTTGACATTGTAATCAATTACACGCTTGACCGGTACGAGGATTTTCATCTCGACTATTCCCCTTCATTCAGTTGCTGGCCGGCTATCGCGCGCTTGCGCAAACATCAATAGCAGGTCAGTCTTTTCATATACCCGAACAATTGTGCCACCGGGCCATATTGGTTGACCCGGCGGCAAAACAGGGCGTTATGTCACGCCATAGGCGTAGGGCCTTATATCAGGCGGCCCGTTTAACCTCGGCAACGATTTTCTTTGCAGCATCGCCCAGATCATCAGCACTGACGATCGGCAATCCGGAATTGGCCAGAATGTCCTTGCCCTGTTGGACATTGGTGCCTTCGAGGCGAACCACCAGCGGAACTGACAAATTAACTTCTTTTGCCGCCGCCACGATACCATCAGCGATAATGTCGCATTTCATGATGCCGCCGAAGATATTGACCAAGATCCCTTCGACCGCAGGGTCTTTGAGGATGATCTTGAATGCCTTGGTCACTTTTTCCTTGGTTGCACCGCCCCCAACATCAAGGAAGTTGGCCGGGAATGCGCCGTTTAGTTTGATGATGTCCATCGTGGACATCGCCAGACCGGCACCATTGACCATGCAGCCAATATTGCCATCCAATTTGATATAGGCGAGGTCAGATTTGCTCGCTTCGACTTCGGCTGGATCTTCTTCGGTTTCATCGCGCATCGCTGCCACATCCTTGTGGCGATACAGCGCATTTCCATCGAAGCTCATCTTGGTGTCGAGAACCAGAATCTTGTCATCATCTGTTACAACCAGCGGGTTGATCTCGAGCATTTCGCAATCAAGATCGGTAAAGGCTTGATAGAGCTGGCCAGCGATCTTTTGGCACTGTTTGTTGACGTCGCCCTCAAGCTTCAGAGCAAAGGCAACTGCGCGGCCGTGATGCGGCATGAAGCCTTGCGCTGGATCGATAGTAATGGTGGTGATCTTTTCAGGGGTGTTATGGGCAACATCCTCGATGTCCATCCCGCCTTCGGTCGATGCGACCATGGCGACCTGACCGCTGGCGCGATCAACCAGCATGGCGAGGTAGAGTTCCTTGGCGATATCAACGCCGTCAGTGACATAGAGGCGGCCAACTTGCTTGCCTTCATCGCCGGTCTGGAGGGTGACCAGCGTGTTGCCGAGCATTTCTTTGGCATCAGCTTCGACATCAGCCAATGTTTTTGCGAGCCGCACACCGCCCTTGGCATCCGGGCCCAATTCTTTGAACTTGCCTTTGCCGCGGCCACCTGCGTGGATCTGGGCCTTCACCACGTAAAGCGGTCCGGGCAGCGATTTTGCGCCAGCCACTGCTTCTTCGACGGTGAGGGCGGCATGGCCAGCAGGAATGCCGATACCATATTTAGCGAGCAGTTCCTTGGCCTGATATTCGTGGATGTTCATTGGGCGTCCATTACTACGATTTTGGAAAAAAAGGGTGCGCTGAGCGCCTAAGCATGGATTCCCGCGCTTGAAAAGTGCTGCGTGGGCATCCAACAACGATAATGTATGATTGACCGCGCCCGATTTGAAGAAATTGTCCGTGAAGCAGGGGCCATTGCAATGGGGCATTGGCCCGGCGCAGGGCACAGTGTTGAATCATGGGACAAGGAGCCGGGCAGCCCGGTCAGCGCAGCCGATATCAAAGTGGATGATTTCCTCCGGCGTGAATTGGGCCGTTTGCTGCCTTCTGCTGGCTGGTTATCCGAAGAAACAGCGGATAATCCGATCCGGTTGGGCAAGGGGCTGGCATGGTTGGTTGATCCCATTGATGGAACGCGGGATTTTATCCGCGGCCGCCCGGGTTGGTCGGTTTCGGTTGGTTTGATTAGCGAAGGCCGCCCGTTGATCGGAATGCTGGCGGCGCCTGCGCGCGGCGAGGAATGGCTTGGCATTGCAGGGCAGGGTGCGCGGCGCAATGGCGCGGTGCTTAAGGCTTCGGCCCGAACGGAATTTTCCGGTGCGCGGGTGCCCAGTGATGCACTGCCCGCCATCGACAGCGATCTGACCTTGGTCGACAAGCCTAATTCGATTGCCCTGCGTATTGCGATGGTGGGCGCGAATGAGGCGGATCTGGTTGCAACCCTGCGTTGGGGGTATGAATGGGATATTGCCGCCGCCACACTGATCGCGCGTGAAGCCGGGGCCGTGGTCAGCGATGCATTTGGCGGCCCGCTGAATTTTAATAAACGCGATCCGCGCGCCTTTGGTTTGCTGGTTTGTGCCCCCGCCATTCACGCAGCCGCCATTGATCGATTGGCCGAGCGCGCAGCGTTGCTGGCGCCTGAGTAAATTCACTGAGCAAATTTCCTGAGGAAATGTCCTGATTAAATGGGGCCTATCAACAAACGGGGCGCATCCATTCATAACGCTGCGCAATAAAAAGGGCCGGCTGCAAGGCCGACCCCTTTTTTAAGTCACCTGAAAAATCAGCCCTGCGTTTGGGCCGCAGCGACATCTTCTTGCGTGATCGGAATGATCTTGATTTCGACCCGGCGGTTGAGCGCGCGGCCAAATTCGGTTGCATTATCCCCGATGAAATAGGCCGGGTCTTCGCCGAACCCCTGCGATCTAATACGGGCCGATGCCACGCCGCGCGAAACCAGATAGGCCGCCACCGCGCCAGCGCGCTGTTCGGACAGTTTCTGGTTAAAGGCATCTGATCCGGTCGAATCGGTATAGCCGTAAACATCGACCAAACTGTCTGGATATTGCCGCAAACTGGCGGCGACTGTGTCCAACGTTTCCTGAAATGACTGGTTGATGGTGTAGCTGCCAGTGGCAAAGGTGACGCCGTCCGGCAGATTAACCAAAATTGCGCTGCCGCCATCGGTTTCGGTGACATCCACCCCGGAACCGGCGGTTTGCACCTTCAGTTCCTTAATCTGCTGATCCATTTTGTAGCCTACGGCCCCGCCTGCAACGCCGCCGACACCGGCACCGATAATGCGCCCGGTTCTGCCGCCAATAACACCGCCCAGAAGGCCGCCTATAACCGCGCCGCCAACCCCGCCAATCGCGGTGCGTGATGCCTTTTGTTCGCCCGTGTTGGGGTCTGTAACGCAGGCGGAAACACTGACCAGTGAAAGCGCAGCCAGGCCTGAAACGAATTTCCTTGAATTCTTCATGGGGGGTCCCTTTACTATTGATGTGCCAAGGGCACGTGCGGCGTGCGACTGCGCCATTAACTTGCCCAACCTTTCATTTCGCTGAGCATTCCCGTTTTTACCGGTGAATGCCTTACCTTTCCCATATTTGCGGCCATTTCACCAGACCTGCATCGATAATGCGGCGCCCCTGCCCCTGCCCCTTCCTTCACCTCGCCCTTCCTGCATCATGTCCTGCTTTGGCGGACTTCATCCTGACGGGCGGCGCCCCATCCATGCTGGCGCTGGGGCGCAATTGTGCTAGCGATGCCTGCGTGACCCCCTTTCCATGGCCAGATTTGTTCATCATCGCCGGTTTGATCGTGCTCAACGGCATTTTCGCGATGTCCGAATTGGCGATTGTTTCTGCACGGACAGCGCGATTGCGCGCCGCTGAGGCGAAAGGCAGCCGGGGCGCACGCACCGCGATCGCATTGGCTGCTGATCCGGGTAAATTCCTGTCGACTGTGCAGATCGGGATTACCTTGGTCGGAATTATTGCGGGCGCATATTCCGGGGCCAGTCTGGGCGCGCCGGTGGGTGAACGGCTCGCCTATTTCGGGTTGCCGGGGCAATATGCCGACAAAACCGGTTTTGCAGTGGTCATCGCGCTGACTACATATTTCAGCCTTGTGATCGGTGAATTGGTGCCCAAACAAGTGGCGCTGCGCAATGCAGTCCCGATTGCATTGCTGATGGCCCGCCCGATGGCCTTTATTGCCCGGGTGGCTGCGCCGGTGGTGTGGCTTCTTGATAAAAGCTCAGGTGTGCTGGTGCGTTTGTTGGGTGTGCGCCAGGCGGGCGGGGGCAATGTTACCGCCGAAGAATTGCAGATGATTTTTGCCGATGCGACACATCAAGGCGTGATCGAGGCTGAACAGCATCAGATCCTGGCCGGCGTTGTGCGGCTGGCTGATCGCCCGGTCCGCGAATTGATGACCCCGCGCACAGAAGTGGATTGGGTTGATGTATCGGCCGATCCCGCGGCGATCCAACTGGCGATTGAGAACAGCCCGCATTCCCTATTGCCGGTTGCCGATGGCTCTGCGGATAAGATTGTCGGCGTGGTGAAAGTGCGCGAAGTGCTGGCGTTGCTGGTGGCGGGCAAGCCGGTGTCGCTGGCGCAGTTCATGGCCAAGGCGGCAGTGATCCCTGATCAATTGGACGCTCTTGATGCGCTTAGGGCATTACAGCAATCTGAAATCGCAATGGCGATGGTGCATGATGAATATGGCCATCTTGAAGGGATTGTGACCCCATCGGATCTGCTGACGGCATTGGTGGGCCAGTTTGCCAGCGATCAGGATGATGGGGATCAGCCCGCAATGATCGAGCGCGATGATGGTTCGCTGCTGATATCAGGCGCGTTGTCGGCGGATGATCTGGCGGACCGGCTGGGCCTTGATTACGGCGAGAATCGCGAATTTGCCACAGCGGCCGGATACGTCCTGTCGGTGCTTAAGAAATTGCCCGGTGAAGGCGAAAGCTTCACTGCGCAGGGTTGGCGTTTTGAGGTGGTGGATATGGACCGCCGCAAGATCGACAAGCTGTTGGTCCGCCCAGAGGCCGGCCCAGAGGTGAGATCCGTGGCCAGCCCCAGAGCCAAACCCGCGGCCAAGGGCTGACATTTCCTGTTTGGTATAACGTGCCGGCGAAAGCTTTCTTTCGCGGCGAACGCGCGGCCGACAGCTGAGCTGGCCGGGGGCGGGCAGGTAGTCGGATCGTGCTGGTGTCGGTGGAGGCGGCCAGCATATCACAGGCGCGTAGGCGCGCGTGATATGCCAAAACCGCCTGAGCCAAAACTTACTGAGGGATCACAGCCTGCGTGGCTTGGCCATCGCCTTCTGGCGCGGCGATAATGTCGCGTGTGACCCGGCCCTTAGCCACTGTGTTGGTGTCTGGATCGCCGACTGAAGAACGAATGCCGGGCTGGGCGGTGCCCGCTTTGCTAATGGCAGTCGTTTCTATGCTGCTGCGCGGGGCAGGGCCGCCAAACAAAGCGTCGAGC
>Ga0209344_10005859_pt1 | contig 10383 bp, 11 predicted proteins | sample Cruoilmetagenom6_FD_187293 | JGI IMG/M metagenome (GOLD analysis project Ga0209344, IMG submission 187293) | Oil polluted marine microbial communities from Coal Oil Point, Santa Barbara, California, USA - Santa Barbara Oil Seep Sample 6 (SPAdes)... | ecosystem: Environmental > Aquatic > Marine...
AGGCGCTTGATTGCCGCAGATAACTTTTTGGAAGGCTCGCCTGCAAGACCGCGATTAAACTCGGCCTGTTTAGCCCCTGATAAATTTGCAAATGCAGCTTCCCATTCAGTGCGGGCTGTGGCCCCACGTGATCCAATGGCTTCCCACGCTGATTTGACATCCGCCGGAATTTCAAACGCGGGGTAGGGCCAATCGTAAGCTTCGCGCATTTGTGCAAGCTGCTGGTCTTTGATATTATAGCCATGCCCGCCGGATGTATCCTGAACACCATCAACACCCAAAGCAATATGCGTTTTACATGCGATCATGGATGGTTTCGGGGATTTCTTGGCTTCGGACAAAGCCCGGTCAATAGCGTCGGGGTCATGTCCGTCTACAGCGAAAACAGACCAGCCGGCAGCCTCAAACCGCATTAATTGATCTGTGCGATCAGACAGTTCAGCGGTGCCATCGATCGTGATATTGTTGTCATCCCACATCACGATCAGTTTGGATAACTCATGGCGGCCTGCAAGGCCAATCGCCTCATGGCTGATACCTTCCATCAAACAACCGTCGCCTGCTATTACGTAAGTGTAGTGATCAACCGCTTTCTTGCCGAAGCGCGCTTGCAGGGCTTGTTCGGCCATTGCAAAGCCAACCGCATTGGAAATACCCTGACCCAACGGCCCTGTTGTGGTTTCCACCCCTGATGCGTGGCCATATTCAGGATGCCCCGCAGTAATTGCACCCGTTTGGCGGAAGTTGCGGATCTGATCAATGGTCATGTCTTTGTAACCTGTCAGATGCAGCAATGCATAAATCAACATAGAGCCATGACCCGCAGACAGAATAAACCGATCTCGATCAGGCCAGTTTGGGTTGCTTGCATCGAATTTCAGGTGTTTTTCAAATAGTACTGTGGCGACATCCGCCATGCCGATGGGCATGCCTTGGTGGCCGGAAGCAGCAGCATGTACAGCGTCAGCCGCCATAATGCGGATGGCGGCGGCTTTTTTGAAATGGTCGGGATGTTGGGTTTGCAGGTCTGATAATTCCACGGCGCGGGCCCTTTATAGCAGCTAAAAGATAAGGCGTTTCATAACCTGTGATAACAAGCATTTTGGGTGGGTCAAGCGGATGTATGCTATTACGCGAAGTTATTGCCGCATTGAATTGTTTTTTATTGGGAAAAATGCATAATTAAGGGAATGAGTTTTCGAATCAAATATAGAATTTGGCGGCGAGGAGTAAGATGCGGGCAGTTAGAAAATTAGAAAAACGTTTTAGATCGGCATTGAATAATTTTGAGAAAGAATCCGGTACACAGACAGACGCGGATGAAAACACCAATCTTTCCAAACAGATATCTATTCTGGAAGCGGCCGGTGTCGAGAAAGATGAAAAAATCAAGACTCTGAACGATGATCTTGCGACTTTAACAAAAAAAGTTGCAACATCGGACAAGCAAGCCACGGATACTAAAGTTGCAAAAGACGAGGTAACGAAACTTCAAATCAAACTTGAGAAAATCCAAACCGCAAAGGCGGATGCTTTGCAAGAAATCACTGCACTTCAGGGTAAATTAGAAGAGGTAGAAGCAGGGGGTGGTGGATCTGCTGACGAAAGTGCTGATGTTGCCGCGCTTAAAACCAAACTTGCCGAATCCGAGGCGAAAGCAGATGCTCATTTCAAGCGTGCGCGCGAATTGCGCGGTGCTTTGCAACAGATACGCAAAGGGCTTAAGGATAATGTGTTGAATGCAGATACAGTAAATACTGCAATGCAGCTTGAACTGGAAGCTTTGCAGGCCCAACGAGACATGGACCTTATGGAAGTAAATGTTATTTTAGAAAAACTAACACCACTTGTGGAGGGCAAATAATATGCCGGAAATTACAATTCACATCGGTAGTCGTAATTTTGAAGTCGTGTGTAAAGAAGGCGAAGAGCCCTTTTTGCATTCTGCTGCTGCCTTGCTGGACATAGAGGCACAGGCTTTGACGGGGGCAATGGGGCGTATTCCCGAAAACAGGATGTTGCTGATGTCCGGCTTGATGCTGGCCGATAAAACCGCAAGTCTGGAAGATCAGTTGGCCGCAGCGGGCCGCGCCAATGAAGGTGGGCCGCTGGCCAATGAAATTACTGCGGAAATTGCCCAGCTGAAGGGTGGTTTAAAAGCGGCACAGGCGAATTTGAAAACTGCAGAAGATGCGCTTGCGGGCAAAGAGAAAGAACTTGAAGACACAAAATCACATCTAACTACGGCCCTAGAGGCAATGCAACGTATGGTTGTCGCTTTGGAAGAAAGGGGCACTGATTAGAGTGCCCTTTAATCAAGCGTTGGATGCGCGGATTTTGTCGGCCGCGTCTTTGTCAAAAGCTACGCCGTTTTCTTCCAGCATGGTGTCTAGCTCACCTGACAGGGTCATTTCCGTGATGATGTCACAACCGCCAATAAATTCGCCTTTGACGTAAAGCTGCGGGATCGTTGGCCAATCGGAAAAATCCTTGATGCCCTGACGAACGCCTTCATCGGCCAGAACATTCACGTCCTTATAGTCAATTCCCATATAATTCAGCACACCTGCCACACGGGATGAAAACCCGCATTGTGGCATCTCTGACGTGCCTTTCATGAACAGAACAACGTCGTTGTCTGTCACGGTTTCTTTGATTTGTGCATTTGCATCAGTCATATGTGTGATCCTTAAAATAACATGTCTTTGTTTTAGGATTTAGCAAGCCCAGATCATTTGGCAAGGGCCAATATGGCCTTTTGACTTTTCCGAATGGTCAAAATACCCAACTATGAATGTATATATTCTTATATTTTGGCCTTTAATCCCAACGTATGTAATTCGTCGGGTACATTTGGAAAACTGTCCGGAAGTACGGTTTGTGTTTCTGTTTGAATAGATTTTTCATAGACCCACTTTGAACGCTCTTCTAAGTCTTCGGATGAAATCTCGTTCGGAACAATTTCTGGTTCATCCGAAGAGCTGCTACCAATAGGCACACCTGTAATCAATTCAAATACAAAAGAACCACCTTGTACGCAGCCCTCTGTAACAATTTCTTCGATCATTCCTTCACCTTCGTGGTCAAAGCCAGCGCGTGCAACTCTCCGTTCGGTCCGTCCATTTTACCCTTCAAGGCCGCATACACCATACGTTGTTGGGCCACGCGGTTCTTGCCTTTGAACTCTTCCGCTATGACCTGAGCTGCCATATGCACACCATCTGCCCCGTCGACCATAATGTCGGCGGTGGGGAAAGCGTCGCGTAATAAATCTTCAAGTACAGATGCATCCATCAGGTTTGTTCCTTATTGTTACACTATAGATAGGTATTCATCCCGTATTGGGCAAGCTCAGGTAGCGATTTTTGGAATGCCGCCTTTAAAAGCATCCTTAACATCAGCCAGGGAAACCTTGCTTTCGCCCAAAACGATGTCGCTACCGCCAAAGCTACCGATTTCGGCCGCTTCAACGCCTGCTGCATTGGCTGCCGTGATCAATGCACCGGCGTCTTTTGTTGCTAATAGATAACGCGCCTGATCTTCACCAAAGAACCAGCCTGTGTCGCCGTTCTGCACGGTTACGCCTACGTCTGCTGCCATTGCCATATCTGCAATGCCTAACGCCAAGCCGCCGTCTGACAGATCGTGTGCTGCTGTGATCAGATCGTTTGCATGGGCTGCACGAATAAACGTGCCTGCGGCTTTTTCCGCTGCCAAGTCCACATGCGGTGCATCGCCGTCTTCACGTCCGAACAGCTCTTTCAGCAGGGCAGATTGGCCCAAGTGGCCGTCGGTTTTGCCGATCAGAACCAATGCGTCTCCGTCATTCGGGCACATGCGGATCATCTGATCCAAAGAGGTAAGCAAGCCCACAGCGCCAATGGTGGGTGTCGGTAAAATACCCTCACCATCGGTTTCGTTATAAAGCGAAACATTGCCCGAAACGATTGGCATATCCAATGCTGCGACCGCTTCACCAATGCCCTTGATGCAGCCAACAAACTGGCCCATAATTGTAGGTTTTTCAGGGTTTCCGAAGTTCAAATTGTCGGTTGTTGCCAACGGTTTGGCGCCTGTTGCGCACAGATTTCGGTAAGCTTCCGCCACCGCCTGTTTGCCGCCCTCATAGGGGTTGGCTTTGCAATAGCGTGGGGTCACGTCGGACGTAAATGCTATGGCTTTTTCGGTGCCATGAATGCGCACGACCCCTGCGTCTGATCCCGGACGCACAACCGTATCGGCCATCACCATTTGATCGTATTGTTCATAAACCCAGGCGCGCGACGAATAATTCGGGCTGCCTGCCAGTTTCAACAAGGCGTCCGCTGCGTTCACGGATGGTATATCGGTTAATTCTGCAGGAGCAGGCGTTTCCACCCAAGGACGGTCATATTCGGGGGCTGTGCCGGACAGGGCTTTCAGCGGTAAATCGGCTTTAACTTCGCCGTGATGCAGAACCAAGAAGCGGTCTTCGGCGATGGTTTCACCGACGATGGCAAAATCCAGATCCCATTTTTCGAACACGGCTTTGGCTTTGGCTTCCAATTCCGGTCTAAGTACCATCAACATGCGTTCCTGACTTTCAGAAAGCATCATTTCATAGGCGCTCATATCCGCTGCACGGATGGGCACATCTTCAAGGTTCAATTTAACACCCAGATTGCCTTTGTCGCCCATTTCAACTGCGGAGCAGGTCAAACCGGCGGCCCCCATATCCTGAATGGAAATAACCGCACCGGTCTGCATCAGTTCCAGAGTGGCTTCCATCAGGCGTTTTTCGGTGAACGGGTCGCCAACCTGAACGGTTGGGCGTTTATCTTCTATCGTGTCGTCAAACTCTGCGGACGCCATTGTGGCCCCGCCAACCCCGTCGCGGCCTGTTTTGGCACCCAGATACACAACTGGCATACCGATGCCGCTGGCAGCAGAGTAAAAAATGCTGTCAGTTTTTGCCAGCCCTGCGGCGAATGCGTTGACCAGACAGTTGCTGTTGTAAGCTTCATGAAACCGGACTTCGCCGCCCACGGTTGGCACGCCGAAACAATTGCCGTACCCGCCAATACCTTCGACCACCCCGTTGATCAGGGATTTGGTTTTCGGGTGGGTAACTTCGCCAAATGACAATGAGTTCATTGCCGCAATGGGGCGTGCACCCATAGTGAATACGTCGCGCAGAATACCCCCCATGCCGGTCGCTGCACCTTGATAGGGCTCGATATAGGACGGATGGTTGTGGCTTTCCATTTTGAACACCAGCGCATCACCGTCGCCAACATCGACAATGCCTGCATTTTCACCAGGGCCACATATGACTTGCGGGCCTTCCGTTGGTAAAGTGCGTAACCATTTTTTTGATGATTTATATGAACAATGCTCATTCCACATTGCGCTGAAAATACCCAGTTCGGTATATGTTGGGGTACGATTCAGCAGACGAATAATCTCGGCATATTCATTTGGTGCCAACCCGTGGTCTGCAATTAAGCTTTCGGTAATTTCCGGCTCGATGGTCATAAAGAGTCCCCAAGATGCGCATGTTTGCGGGCCTTTTACTGATCTATTGGTAAAAGGGGAAGGGCGGAATGGTTAAATCGGCATATGCGTGTGTGAAAAAAATCCAAATGACAAAAAAAGAGGCCGAGCAAAGCTCGGCCTTGAAGTCCAACAGGGAGGTGAAGCAATGCAGGAACGCAACAGTGTTGCTCATCTGCGCTGCTTCGAGCTTTCATGTATATAGCGAAAACGTTTACGGCAAGTGCATATAGGGTGCGTTTTTAGCATACCCGTTAGTCGTTATGCGCATGGCTTGCAAAATAGCAGTGATTATTTTTGGTAAGTTATTGAATTATTTTGTATCTTTGTTGCTTTTATTATACGCGCGTATTTCTTCTACAATAAAATCACGGAAGGCTTGAACACGTTTAGAGTGCCGCAATTCTTCGGGGTAAGCCAAAAATACCGGTATTTCCTGACTTTCCTCATCAGGTAGGACACGCACGAGTTCCGGAAATTTTTTACTGACATAGGCCGGCAATGCACCAATCCCTACATGATTCACTGTTGCCTGTAAGACGCCAAAGTAGTGATTTACGGTTAAATGTGATGTATGATCAGCATTTAATATGGGTTTAAGCCATTTTACACTTTCATTGACCTGTCGTGCTGTCAGATTTTGGCTTAAAATGCGGTGGTTCGTCAGATCGTCAAAGCTTTGTGGCGTGCCGAATTTATCCAGATACTGTTGGGTTGCATAAAATCGCATATTCACCGTCATCAAACGACGGCGCACCAGATCGGCCTGACTGGGTTCTTTCATGCGAATGGCAACATCGGCTTCGCGCATGGGTAAGTCCAGCACGCGTTCTTCCAGCACCAGATCGATTTTCAGATCGGGATATTTATCATATAATTTGCCAATGCGCGGGGCCAGCCAGAGTGTGCCAAAGCCTGTGGTTGTCGTAACACGCAACTCGCCAAAAACCTCATCCTCGGCATCGCGAATGCGGGCCTCGGTGCTTTCCAGTTTTTTGGACATCACGGCGGTTGCATCAAATAGCAATTCACCTTGTTCAGTCAGGATCAGGCCGCGTGCATGACGGTGGAACAGGATTACATCCAAACTTTCTTCCAACGCCCGAATTTGGCGGCTGACAGCGGATTGTGATAAATGTAGTGTATCGCCCGCATGCGTCAAACTGCCCGCGTCGGCCACCGCGTGAAAAATGCGTAATTTATCCCAATCCATGATGATCCCCAGCTATGCGGTTTTTGCAACAATAGCGGATATAGCTATGAATTCTAGGAAAAACAGGTGTGGAATGCTAAAAGGTTTTGCCTTTTTGATGCAAACCTTTGCCTTTTGGACAAAGCGATAGAGAAAGCGGTCATCTGAGTAAATTAGTCAGATGAGCAACTTGAGCCCAATTCACTATTTTCGCAAACTACTCAGTTGCTGCGACTACGCGAATTTCGATAACTGCGCCTTCTCTCACAAACCCTGCCACTTCGATTGCAGTCCAAGCAGGATAAGGTTCCTTCATATACTCAGCCCTAACAGATTTGAATTTTCCCAAATGGTTACGAAGCCCAACATGGTATGTGGTCATCTCAACCAGAGACCCAAAGTCCATATTTGCTTCGCGCAGAACATATCCAATCTTTTCAAAGGCGTTTTGCATTTGGGTTTCTGGGTCACTTGAAAGACTCCCGTCTGAGTTTGCGCCTGTGAAACCTGTGAAAAAGACATGTTGCCCTGAAATAATTCCGGGCGACATTTTCCAGTCATCGTAGTAGGATTTTAGTTCTTCTGGGACTATTGCTTGGCGTTTCATGTCTTGTTCCAGTGTAAAAATTTTACTGTTACTGTTTGTTAGAAAGTACAAAAGATCAAGGGCAGCTTTGTCCACATTGCCGCCCTTGACAATAATTTACTGAATGTCTGTTATCCAAAGGCAAACCTATGTATCCATAAAGGCAAAACCTTTTGACATTCCATGACGGGGGGAGGGCGATCAGGCTTTTTGCAGGAAATAAACCTGCGCGTCGCCTTCAACGGTTTGTCGCAATAATTTATGGCCTTGTTCAGCGCAAAAATGTGGTACGTCGACAATTGCGGCGGGATCATCCGCCAGCATTTTCAAAACCTGGCCTGCTTCCAATGCTTTCAGACGTTTACGTGCCTTCAGCACAGGCAGGGGACATAAAAGCCCGGTCGCATCAAGTTCGGCATTCCAGTTCATATAATTGCAAATAAGCAGGCATGTAACAAAAGTCCACGCATATGTGACCTAATGGTACGTGACGTGGATGAAATGCATCGTTACAAGGGGCGCATGTTTGGAATTGACCTGTTTGATGCGGCCCTGATGCCGTCCCTGATCGTGGCCCTGCTTGCCGGTGTGATCAGTTTTTTATCCCCTTGTGTTTTGCCGATTGTACCGCCTTATCTGGCTTATATGGGCGGAATTTCGATGGCAGAGATGACGGATAAGAAAATATCGAACAAACCGGCTGTTATCGCGGCGATTTTCTTTGCCTTAGGTCTGTCGACGGTATTTATTTTTCTTGGCTTTGCAGCATCTGCATTTGGGCAGGTATTTTTACAATATCAAGAAGTTATGGGACGTATTGCAGGTGGCGTTATCATCATATTCGGCCTGCATTTTCTGGGTGTTTTTACGCTTCCGTTCTTGCATCGCGATATGCGTCTGGATGCGGGTGATCGTGGTGGCAGTGCTTTTGGTGCTTATGTTCTGGGTTTGGCATTTGCCTTTGGTTGGACACCGTGTATTGGCCCAATTTTAGGTACGATCCTGTCATTGGCGGCACAAGAAACATCAATCGCGCGTGGTACAGTATTGTTGGCAACTTACGCGATCGGGTTGGGGCTGCCGTTTATTATCGCGGCGGTTTTTATCAATCGCGCCATCGGGGTGATGAACCGTTTCAAGCGGCATATGGGAACAGTTGAAAAAATCATGGGCGGAATGCTGGTGCTTGTCGGCGTGATGTTGATAACGGGCGCATTTTCCAGCTTCTCTTATTGGTTGTTGGAAATGTTTCCGGTGCTAGGTGCAATTGGCTAGGGCCTATTGTCGCCTTACTTTATGCGAATTCCCCGCCTATAGTTTGCTGAATATAAGTAAATGGGCGTGCAATAATGCCAAAACAGGCACAACAGGTTAAACGGCGTAAAGTCTTTTATATACCGGGCTATGACCCGATGTTACCGCGCAGGTATCGGGAATTGTATCGCACAGAAGGAGCAAAGCAGGCCGCCATATCTGATTATGATCTGACGCTGAAAGGTAAGGGCGGCAGGGCTGAAAATTATGGCTGGACGGTAGACACGTTGATTGGCGGCCGGAAAACCCATACAGAGTTTGAGTTTTTATTGTGGTCGGACATCGTGCAGGCTTCGATGAAACGGACGATTGCAGGCAGTTTCTGGTTATTGGCGCGTACTGCTTGGACTTATATTTCAACGGGGTCATTGTTGCGGTTGGCGAAGTTGCAAAAGGGGCCGATTATTGCGGCCCTTTATCCTGTTGTGGTTCTTCTTGGGCAGTTGATATTGGGGCTTTTACTGGGGTATTTTGCTTATCACGAGGTTGCGGGTTACGCCCATTGGATGCTTGGCCTTATTGTTGGTTTCGGGGTTTTGTCTGCGGTAATGATCTGGTTCAAGTCGAAAGACAACAAAATATACGCTTACTATCTGATGCATGATTACGCATTTTCTGCCCAATATGGGGGTGATATTCCCCCCGAACTGGTGGCGCGGATGGAAGAGTTTGCCGATCATATACATGCAGCCCTTAAAAGCGATGTGGATGAGGTTCTAGTGGTAGGGCATTCATCGGGTGCACATTTATCCGTATCAATTCTGGCTGATCTTATTCGGCGATTGGGGACGCCTGAAAAGGGACCTAAACTAGGGTTTTTAACCCTTGGACATGTGGTGCCGATGGTCAGTTTCTTGCCTGAAGCGTGGATTTTGCGGCGTGATTTGAATTATTTATGCCAACGCGAAGAACTGACATGGGTTGATGTTACAGCACCCGGCGACGGATGCACATTTGCCTTATGCGATCCTGCATCTGTCAGCGGTGTTGCCCCCAAGAGGGGGCACAAATGGCCATTGGTGTTTTCGGCTGCATTTTCCCAGACGTTGTCATCAGAGTATTTTGCCAAAATAAAACGGAAGTTTTTCAGGATGCACTTTCAGTATTTGTGCCATTTCGATCGCCCGCGCGACTATGATTATTTCCAGATTACAGCTGGGCCTGTCACATTGGAAACACGGTTCAAAGATCGTGCCCCAAGCCCGTCTGTTATTACACGTGCGGTGAATAAATATACCAGTCAAGAGGCGCTGAAATGAGCAAGGATTTTACGCCACCAAAACCGAAAGCACGTGCTGAACGTGTCTCGATCCTGACCCATATCAGATTGTTTCGCAAAGATATTTTTGCGTCACAACCCGCGAAACTTTACCGTGCGTGGATGGCCGAGTTTCGTTTGCCGTTCTTTAAGTCATATTTCATCAACGATCCCGCATTGATTGACCATGTCCTGAACAAAGACCCCGATAATTTCCCGAAATCCGAGATTATCAAAGGGGCTTTGTATACGCTGTTGGGCGATAGTGTTTTCGTAACCAATGGCGAGATCTGGAAACGGCAACGGCGCATTATTGATCCGGCCTTTGAAGGCGGGCGTTTGCGTGATGTGTTCCCTTCTATGCTTGATGCAGGACAGGCAGCGGTTGCACGGCTGGATAAATTGGCTGATGGGCGGCCTGTCGAGGTTGAAGAACAAGCTAGCCAAATGGCCGCTGACATTATTTTTCGCACGCTTTTTTCTATTCCGATCACGGATGAT
>Ga0209344_10005860_pt1 | contig 10381 bp, 9 predicted proteins | sample Cruoilmetagenom6_FD_187293 | JGI IMG/M metagenome (GOLD analysis project Ga0209344, IMG submission 187293) | Oil polluted marine microbial communities from Coal Oil Point, Santa Barbara, California, USA - Santa Barbara Oil Seep Sample 6 (SPAdes)... | ecosystem: Environmental > Aquatic > Marine >...
AGATTGCGTAATGCCGTGTTTTCAAGACAACGTTATTGGGGAGAACCATTTCCAGTTTATTATGTGAATGGTAAACCACAAATGATTGATAAAGCACATTTGCCGATTCGTTTACCAGAAGTAGAAAAATATTTACCAACTGAAACTGGCGAACCTCCTTTAGGTCGTGCAGATGTTTGGGCTTGGTGTACAGAAACTAATACAATAGTTTCTAATGATAAGATAAATAACGAAACTGTGTTTCCTTTAGAGCTAAACACCATGCCTGGATGGGCAGGAAGCTCTTGGTATTTCTTTAGATATATGGATGCGCAAAACGACCAGGAATTTGCAAGTGAAGAAGCATTGAAATACTGGGAAAATGTCGATTTATATATTGGAGGAAGCGAACATGCCACAGGACATTTATTATACTCACGTTTCTGGGTGAAGTTTATGAAAGATAGAGGCTTTGTAGGAGTTGAAGAACCTTTTAAAAAGCTTATTAACCAAGGGATGATTTTGGGGACAAGTGCATTTGTTTATAGAGTTTACTGTCATACAGCTTCATTAAAATCAGAAAGTAAAAAAGAATCTGTCCAAGGGATATTCACTTCAAATATTTATATTTCTAAAAGTATTGCTACTCAATTAGAGAATGGTGAATTAAAAAGTAATAATACTAAATTGTATGATGAAATTTATCAAAATCTAATTTCTCAAATTAGAAATACAAACAATGATAATTCAATTGATGTAAAGTATGGAGAAGAGATTTTTGATATTTCTACAAACCCAATCCACGTAAAAGTCCAATATGTAAATGGATCTGATGAATTAGATATTGAAGGTTTAAAAAGCGATGGTGAATTTGGCGAAGATTTTAAAAATGCTGAATTCATATTAGAAAATGGCATATATAAAGTAGGTCGCGAAGTCGAAAAAATGTCCAAATCCAAATACAATGTAGTCAATCCAGACAGTATTTGCGAGCAATATGGAGCTGACAGTTTACGTCTTTATGAAATGTTTCTTGGGCCTTTAGAGCAAGCTAAACCGTGGAATACAGCTGGAATTACAGGTGTTCATGGCTTCCTGAAAAAATTATGGAAACTCTATGTTGGCGAAAACGGACTCAATGTCAATGAGGCTGAGCCAACCAAAGAAAATTTAAAAACTTTTCATAAAACCATAAAAAAAGTAGAAGAAGATATTGAGAATTTCTCTTTCAATACGTCTGTTTCTACTTTCATGATTGCAGTTAATGAGCTAACAGCTCAAAAATGTACAAGCAAACAAGTTTTAGAACCTTTATTGGTTTTGTTATCTCCTTATGCGCCACATATTGCTGAAGAATTATACAGTCAGTTAGGTCATAATGAATCTATTTCAACAGCGCCTTTCCCAAAATTTGATGCAAGTCATTTAGTAGAAAGTTCTAAGAACTATCCTATTTCTTTCAATGGTAAAATGCGATTTACATTAGAATTACCATTAGATATGAGCAAAGAAGATATTGAAAAAACGGTTATGGCTCATAAAAAAACCAAAGACCAATTACAAGGTAGAACACCTAAAAAAGTGATTGTTGTTCCTGGAAAAATTGTGAATATTGTAGGTTAGTGTCATTCAGAGTGAAACGATGAATCTATTAATCAGATTCTTCACGATGTTCCACAAAATCACTCGAAGCAACGTAGACTGATATGTAAAACAGCCTTACGTCAGTTCGAGTGTTTATTTTTCTAGCGATAGCAAAAAATAAATGTATCGAGAACTACTAAAACTTCTTTTTAGCCAAATTTGGCAATTTTTCAAATTCATCATTAATTAAAGCTTCCTTTTTTACACGAGACCACTTTTTGATTTGTTTTTCACTTTGGATTGCTAATCTAATATCTGTGATCGGCATAGAAAACCAACTCAACTGGATTTCGATTGTAAGTGTAACTATCTTTGTGTTTTCCAGATTGATGTTTAAGAAGTCTTTTTTCTAAATTTGAAGTCACTCCTGTGTAGTATGACCCATCAGAACACTTTAAGATGTAGACATAAGATAATTTCATATATAAAGATAATGAACTTCTCGATACAATTTTTTCGTACCTTAAAATTCATTCGAAGTGACGAGCTTCTCGATACAATTCCTCATGCTTCGGAACCACTCGAACTGACGTTAGGTAAATAAACCTGCAACACGTCAGTTCGAGTGTTTATTTTAGCTGCAATAGCGAATAAAATAAATGTATCGAGAATATTCAAAAACATAATATTTTGTATTTTAGAGCAAACTAACCTCATGAAAACCATTTTCATACTATTACTAACATTTGCTAGCTTTTCAATAACTGCCCAAACCGATTCCTTGCAATTTCCACAAGACTTTTATGGCATCTATAAAGGCGATTTACAAATTGTAAACTCTCGTGGCAGACAAATCATTCAAATGGAGTTTCATTTAAACAAAACAGATTCTATAGGAAAGTATCAATACATGTTGGTCTATATTATGAATGGGGAACGCCAAGAACGCAAGTACAATCTTCTTGAAAAAGATGCTTCAAAAGGTGAGTATATTGTTGACGAGAACAACGGTATTTTATTAGATGCCAAACTTATTGATAACACTATTTATAGCATGTTTGAAGTGCAAGACAATATTTTAACAACAACTGAGCGTTTCTATAAAGACGCTATGGATTTTGAAATTACAGTTGCCAATAGAACAGAAAAATTAACTACTGGAACAGAAGGAGAAGATGCTACTGAGGTTATTTCATATCCTATTTTTGCAGTCCAGAAAGCTCACTTAGTAAAACAGTGATTTTATGTCATTGCGAGGAGTGAAACGACGTGGCAATCTTTAAAAATGCCTATTAGATATTTGATGTATTGTCAGATAGGTTATGACAAAATTTCTTAACGAATATTTGGCTTAGAATTTGCTATAAATCATGTAAATTTATCTTTTAAAAAAAATAAAAAATGATTGGATATTATATATTAATTGGAGCCATAGGGCTTGTAAGTTGGCTAGTAAGTAATAAGCTTAAAAAGAAATTTGCTTTTTACTCGAAAGTGCAATTACGAAATGGCATGAGTGGTAAAGAAATAGCAGAAAAAATGTTGGCAGATAATGGTATTACAGATGTTGAGGTTATTTCAACTCCTGGACAACTAACAGACCATTACAACCCAAAAAACAAAACAGTTAATTTAAGTGAATCTGTTTATAGTCAGCGCAATGCAGCATCAGCTGCTGTTGCAGCACACGAATGTGGTCATGCCGTACAACATGCACAAGCTTATCAATGGTTGCAAATGAGATCTTCTTTGGTTCCTGTTGTTAGTGTTACTTCAGGCATGTCTCAATGGCTAATTATTGGAGGCTTGGTGTTAGGTGGCGCAGCTGGAATAGGCTTAGGTTGGTACGTAGCAGTAGCTGGAGTCATCTTCATGGGATTAGCAACCGTATTTAGTTTTATTACGCTTCCTGTTGAATACGATGCAAGTAATAGAGCTTTAGCTTGGTTAAAAGCAAAAAACATGGTGACTCCTGAAGAATATAAAGGTTCAGAAGACGCGCTAAAATGGGCAGCAAGAACCTATTTAGTTGCAGCAATTGGTGCTTTAGCATCACTTTTATATTGGGCTTTGCAAGTTTTTGGTGGAAGTAGAGACTAATAATTAAATACATATTTTTTAAACCGAGCACTTTTTTATAAAGTGTTCGGTTTATTTTTTTACTACATTTAACCAACTAATAACTAACTCATGGAAAATCATTCTCAAAACCCTATACAACCTTCAGATTCAAAAGTATTATTAAGTGCACTTTCTGAAACTGATAGAGTGGCATTTTATAAAAAGACCTATACACACGTAGCAGGAGGTGTTTTGGTATTTATTTTTTTCGAATACTTATTACTTCAAAGCGAAACAATAGTAGATTTTGCCTTGTCCATGACAGAAGGTTATAGATGGCTGATTATGTTAGGAGGATTTATGTTTATTACCAACTATGCTGAAAAAATGACTTTAAAATCGCCAGATAAAAACATGCAGTATTTAGCTTATGGGCTCTATATTTTTGCAGAAGCATTTATTTTTGTGCCTCTAATCTATATTGCTGCATATTATATGGATTCTGGTCCAGAGATTTTAAATCAAGCAGCCATTGTTACCTTAGCTTTGTTTACTGGATTGTCTGCTGTAGTATTTGTTACAAAAAAAGACTTTTCATTTTTAAAAACTGGATTAACTATTGGATTTTTTATTGCTATAGGATTAATAATAGCAGGAACTTTATTTGGATTTAATTTAGGGCTTTGGTTTTCTGTAGGCATGTGTTTATTGGCAGGAGGTTCAATTTTGTATCAAACCTCAAACCTGGTTAACAAATATAGCACAGAAGATTATATTTCAGCAGCATTAGGTTTGTTTGCCTCATTAATGTTATTGTTCTGGTATATCTTGAGTATTTTTATGTCTAGAGATTAATGCATAAAACGGATTTATAAATTAAAAGCTCCTGAATATTCAGGAGCTTTTTTTATAATTCTATCTGTCTGTCTATTTGCTGGTTTAATGAAATAAAGGTTTCTGTTCTCGAAACACCTTTTATAGACTGAATGTCTTTATTTAATAAGTGCATTAAATGCTCGTTGTCTTTACAAAGTATTTTTATAAAAACACTCCAGTTTCCTGTTGTGTAATGACACTCCAATACTTCTGGTATTTTTTGAAGTTGCTTTACTGCTTCAGGATTACTTATAGCTTTATCAAGATAAATTCCAATAAAAGCCATGGTTTTATAACCTAGAACTTTAGGATTAATAATAAACTTAGAGCCGGAAATAATACCAGACTTTTCAAGCTTTCTTAAGCGCTGATGTATGGCAGCCCCAGAAATGCCTATCTTTCTTGAAATCTCTAAGATAGGTGTTCTGGCGTCACTCATTAAGGCTCGAAGAATCTCTTTATCGATACCATCTATTACATTATTTTGATTAACAACTTTCAAAAGGTTAGTTTATAAATTCAATGGGTTATATCCTAAATAAGGCACTTCAGTTTCATTAAATATAATGCCATAGTCTTCTAATTCTTTTAAAATAGGTTCATAGACTTCTTTGGTTATTGGCATTTGTACTCCAGGTGTGGTTATTTTTTCATTTAAAATAGCAAGAGTTGCTATAGCAACAGGTAAACCAACTGTTTTTGCCATGGCAGTATAGACTTTGTCTTCGCCAAGGGTAACCATTGTAGCATCAATTTGATATTTTTCACCTTCAAGCTCGTAACCAAATTTATGATACATAACTATCATGTCTTTTTCGTCTTCATCTAACGTCCAACTTTCTTCTAAGATCTTCTGAAGTATTTTTGCTGGTGTAGCTTTTTTAAGATCTACCATTTTCTTATTGCTAAATAGGTCTATTTCTAAAAGCTTATCCCAAACAATATCGTCTTGATCAATTTTTAAAGCATGTCTAAATTTAAGTTCAACTGAATCAGTAGGACTATATGGTAAAAATGCATTTACAAAATCGCGATAGCTCATGTTCTCACTATCATCTATTGTGTAATCATCATCTGTCATTCCAAGTTGAACAAACATATTCCAAGCTCTAGAAAAACCTACACGACGCATGGTTCCACGATAAAGAGTTTTAGTACTATTTAGCCCATAAGCAGATTGATATTTTAGAGAATCTCTGTTTGCATAAGCTTCAAAGCGACCATAACCTTCCACATCTAAAAATTCAGTTCTTCTAAATAGTCTGTTATAAGGTATGTATTTATAAGTGCCTTCTTGTAAGAATTTAGCAGCTCCACCTTGACCAGCAACTACCACATTTCTTGGATTCCAAGTGAACTTGTAATTCCATAAGTTATTATCACTTTCAGGATCTACTAAGCCACCAGTAAAAGATTCGAATAAAATAACATGACCACCTTTTTCTCTAATTCTATCTATAATTTGCATGGCGCTCATGTGGTCAATTCCTGGGTCTACACCAATTTCATTCATGAAAACCAACCCTTTTTCTGTAGCAGCTTTGTCAAGTTTCTGCATATCCTCACTAATATATGATGCAGTAACCATGTTTTTATTAAAACTAATACAGTCTTTAGCAACTTCTACATGAAATCTAGCAGGCAACATAGAGACAACTATATCTGAATTCTGAATGGCATTTTGTCGAGATTTCTTATCGAATACATCAAGCATTATGGCTTGAGCATTTTCATGATCACCAATTAATTTTTTGGCATTAGAAAAATTAACATCACCAACTATAACAAGGAGTTCTTCTTGTTCTGATTTGTTTAATAAGTATTTTATGAGGTATGATGCAGATTTTCCTGCTCCAATTATTAAAATCTTTCGCATAATGAGATTTGTTGAGTATTTTTGTAATTACGAAAGTACTAAATACAAAGGGTATTAAAAACTCAAAAAGTAATTTTATATGAACAAAAATATATTAATATTAGCATCAGTTTTAGGTGTACTAAGTGTTGTTCTTGGTGCATTTGCAGCTCATGGTTTAAAGGAATTAATTTCTGTAGAATCACAACGTACTTTTGAAACTGGTGTTAAATATCAAATGTATCATGCTATTTTATTGTTATTTGTTGGCAGCACAAAGTATATAACTGCTAGGTCTAAAAAGAGTCTCTTTTATTTGGTGCTTATTGGCGTCCTGTTTTTTTCTTTTTCAATTTATTGCTTGGCTACTAATAGTCTTACGAGTTTTGATTTTAAGAAGATTGGATTTATTACACCAATTGGAGGATTGCTATTAATCATGGCATGGATTATATTGTTAATAAACTTTTTAAAACTCAAGACTGATAATTCATAAAAGAGGTGCTTACTTTAAAATAAAATTTTAATTTTGTACTTCAAAACAACTCAAAATAATTATGGTAGAACATACCCAAGCATCCAATAAGATTTCGTTAGAATCTTACGGAATAAAAAATGCCAAAGTACAATATCAATTATCACCAAAACAACTTCACAATATAACCATAGAAAAAGATCAAGGTGTTGAAGCATCTTCAGGAGCATTAGCAGTAAATACTGGAGAATTCACAGGAAGATCGCCTAAAGATAGATTTATAGTAAAAGATAGTATTACCGAAGATCGTATTTGGTGGGGAAATATAAACATCCCTTTTGAATCAGATAAATTTCAAAAACTATATAATAAGGTAACTGCTTATTTGTCTGAAAAAGAAGTTTTTGTAAGAGATAGTTATGCTTGTGCAGACGAAAAATACAAACTAAATATTCGGGTTATAAACGAATATCCTTGGAGTAACATGTTTGCTTCTAATATGTTTTTAAGACCAACTGATGCTGATCTGAAAGACTTTACTCCAGAATGGACTATTGTAAATGCACCAGGATTTATGGCAGATCCAGAAGTAGATGGAACAAGACAACATAATTTTGCTATTTTAGATTTTACAAGAAAAATAGCTTTAATAGGTGGTACAGGATATACAGGAGAAATTAAAAAAGGTATTTTCTCTGCATTGAACTTTATTTTACCAGTTTTCAAAAACACGTTACCAATGCACTGTAGTGCGAACGTTGGGGTGAAAGGAGATACAGCCATTTTCTTTGGCTTATCTGGTACAGGAAAAACAACGCTTTCTGCAGATCCAGAACGTAGGTTAATTGGAGATGATGAACATGGATGGACAAACGAAAACACAGTTTTTAATTTTGAAGGTGGTTGTTATGCAAAGGTTATAAATCTTTCAGAAGAAAACGAACCAGACATTTATAATGCTATTAAGCCAGGAGCAATTCTTGAGAATGTGATAATGAATGATAAGGGAGAGGTTCAATTTGAAGATACTTCAATTACTCAAAACACTAGAGTAAGTTACCCAATTGAGCATATAAATAATATTCAAGTGCCATCCATTGGCGAGAATCCTAAAAACATCTTCTTCTTAACTGCAGATGCTTTTGGAGTATTGCCTCCAATATCTCGATTAAGTCCTGGACAAGCTGCATATCATTTTATTTCAGGTTATACTGCAAAAGTAGCAGGAACTGAAGCAGGAATAGACGAACCATTGCCAAGTTTTTCAGCTTGTTTTGGAGCGCCTTTTATGCCTTTGCATCCAACAAAGTATGCTGAGATGTTAAGTGCAAAAATGAAAGCCTCTGGAGTTAATGTGTGGTTAATTAATACAGGTTGGACAGGTGGCCCTTATGGTGTTGGTAGCCGAATAAAACTTAAATATACAAGAGCAATGATTTCTGCTGCGCTTAATGGTGATTTAGATGAAGTGTCTCCAGAAACATATAGAACACACTCTGTATTTGGTTTAAAGCAACCAAGAACATGTCCAGGTGTTCCAGATGAGGTTTTAAGTTCTAGAAAAACGTGGAATGATGATGAAGGGTATTATAAAGCAGCTTATAAATTATCTGAATCTTTTAGAGAAAATTTTAAGAAATTTGAAGAATATGCAAACGAAGAAATTCTTGCAGGAGCCCCAAATGTCAAATAAATTATTAGATTAAAACATATAAAAATCAGCTATATAGCTGATTTTTTTTTTGGAAAAGAGTATATTATACGCTAATTTTATTGATTCCAATATATAAACTTAAACATTATGAAAAAAACTACTTATTTAATGGCAATTTGTTTTGCTTTTTATTCTTTTACTTATGCTCAATATACACCAATTCCAGATCCAAATTTTGAGCAGGCACTAATTGATGATGGTATTGATTCTAATCCTACCATAGATGGACAGATATTAACTGCTGAAGCAGCTGGACACACAGGTGAACTAAATGTAGCATACGAAAATATATCAGATTTTACTGGTATTGATGCATTTACTTCTATAGATCAAGTTAATGTTAACGGGAATTTAATGACTTCAATAGATTTTACTAATAGTCCAAATTTAACACGTGTTCGTGCAAGAAGTTGTTCAAGCTTAACATTAATAGATGTTACAGGCTTGGTTTTAGTAGATGAAATGGATTTTGGTTCTGCGAGCTTAGCTTCATTAGATGTTACTACTAATACAGCTTTAGCAGATTTAGATATTAGAAATTGTGACATTACAAGTTTAGATTTAAGCCTGAATACAGCTATTACTATTGTTGATGTTAAAAACAACGGGTTGACATTCTTAGATATGCGTAATGGAAATAATGCAGTTACTAGTTTTGTTGGAGACTTTAATCCAGGACTGGAATGTCTTTATGTAGATAATGCTTCTGAGCCAAATCTTGCAACTTGGATTATAGATGCAAATAGTAATTTTGTAACAACAGTAGGTGAATGTAATTCACTTTCATTGGAACAAGCTAATGAACTATCGTTTAGCATGTACCCAAATCCAACTAGCAACACTTTGTATGTAGATGTTAAAACAAATAATTCAGTGATTAATATTTATAATATTACTGGAAAGATTGTTTTAACTAAAACGTTATCTCAAGGTGATAATATGGTAGATGTTTCAAGATTAGCTTCTGGTGTATATTTAGCTAGATTTAGTTCAGACAATCAAGTTGATACTAAAAAATTAATAATCAAATAGATTTTAATATAATTAAATAAAAAAAGTGCAACTAGTTCTAGTTGCACTTTTTTTATTTAAGATATAAATTAGTGTTATTTCTTCTTATTAATTTTTATAATATATTTTTCAAGAGCCATAGTCATTGAAGGCGTTTCAGGAGCAGGAGCTGCAATATCAACTCTTAATCCTTTAGACTCAGCAGCATTAATGGTTGTGTTTCCAAAAACAGCTATGCGTGTTTCGTTTTGTTTGAAATCTGGAAAATTATGAAATAATGAATCTATTCCAGATGGACTAAAAAACACTAAAATATCATAATATACATTAGCTAGATCCGATAAATCACTAATGACTGTTCTGTAAAAAACAGCCTTTTTCCAGTTTACATTTAAATCATTTAATATTTCTGGCACTTCAGGCTTTAGTTTATCTGTAGTTGGTAGTAAAAAGGTTTCATCTTTATATTTTTTAATTAAAGGAGATAACTCTGAAAAATTTCTTTTACCTACGTAAATTTTACGTTTTCTATATACTACATATTTTTGAAGATAATATGCAACAGCTTCAGATTGACAAAAATATTTCATTGAATCTGGAACCTTAAAACGCATCTCATCTGCAACTCTAAAAAAATGATCTACAGCATTTCTACTAGTCAAGACAATAGCAGTAAAAGTATTTAAATCTACTTTCTGCAATCTAATTTCTTTAGCATCAACTCCCTCAACATGAATAAATGGTCTAAAGTCTATTTTAACTTTTTGCTTCTCTTGAAGATCAAAGTAAGGCGAATTTTCTATTTTAGGTTCTGGTTGAGACACTA
>Ga0209344_10005861_pt1 | contig 10381 bp, 11 predicted proteins | sample Cruoilmetagenom6_FD_187293 | JGI IMG/M metagenome (GOLD analysis project Ga0209344, IMG submission 187293) | Oil polluted marine microbial communities from Coal Oil Point, Santa Barbara, California, USA - Santa Barbara Oil Seep Sample 6 (SPAdes)... | ecosystem: Environmental > Aquatic > Marine...
AAAACTGCAGCGGCGGCTTCAATGGCGGTTCGCGCTACGTTGTTAAACGGGTCTTGCTCTGTAAGACTCCAACCGCTGGTTTGGCAGTGGGTTCTTAGGGCAAGTGATTTTTCGCTTTTAGGGTTGAACTGTTTTACAATTTTTGCCCAAAGCATACGGGCGGCGCGCATTTTGGCAATTTCCATAAAGTGGTTCATCCCGATTGCCCAGAAGAAGGAGAGTCGCGGCGCGAAGGTATCTATATCCATTCCCGCTTTTATACCTGTGCGAATATATTCAAGGCCGTCAGCCAAGGTGTATGCAAGTTCAATATCTGCCGTGGCTCCCGCTTCCTGCATATGGTAACCAGAAATAGAAATGCTGTTGTACTTGGGCATGTTTTCAGAAGCGAATTCAAAGATGTCGCTTATGATTTTCATGGAAGGCGTGGGCGGATAGATGTAGGTGTTCCGCACCATGAATTCCTTTAGAATATCGTTTTGGATGGTTCCTTCCAAATCTTTTGGAGAAACGCCTTGCTCTTCTGCCGCAACAATGTAAAAAGCTAAAATAGGAAGCACGGCGCCGTTCATAGTCATGGAGACACTCATCTTGTCCAGCGGAATTTGGTCGAAAAGGATTTTCATATCCTCAACGCTATCAATGGCTACACCTGCTTTTCCGACGTCTCCTTCTACCCTTTCGTGGTCGCTGTCGTAACCGCGGTGTGTGGCAAGATCGAACGCTACGGATAGCCCTTTTTGGCCTGCGGCTAGGTTTCTTCTGTAGAAAGCGTTGCTGTCCTCAGCTGTGGAAAAACCTGCATATTGACGGATGGTCCATGGACGGCGAACGTACATAGTGGAGTATGGACCACGTAGGTTTGGTGCTATTCCAGCAACGAAGTTTAGGTGTTTAAGGTTGGTTATGTCTTCAGCCGAATATTGTTTTTTTATTGGAATCTCCTCGGCGGTTTGAGTGGTTGCTGATTGCAAGTTATTATTGTCTTCCGACTTTTGGCTTCCAGCTTCCCGCTTCAATTCAATATGCTGTATATTTTTTCTACTCATTGCTTAGTCTTTCCTGTTCAACTTTTTCTGCAATTCTTTTTTCAATAATTGGGGCGATAAGCGTTTTTACCGGATTGTGCTTTACGAAAGGGAAAAGCTCCAAATCGTCTTTCATTCGGTCGTTTTTGTTGGGGTGGTAATTGGTTCCCAACAGTTTCAGTTCGCCGCTATCGAAAAGTTGTTGTTCCTTTTCTGCGCTTTCCTTTATTTTCTTTTGAATGGTCCCCTCTTTTAATTGCTGAAGAATACCGCCACCTTTTTCTATTTCCTTAAAAAGTTGCAGGGCTTTTTCAGCCAATTCATCTGTTAGACTTTCAATATAATATGTTCCATCTGCGGGATTGCTAACAGTGTCAAAATAGCTTTCGTGCTTTAAAATAAGCAGTTGGTTTCGGGAGATTCGTTCGCCGAATTCATTGCTTTTGTGGTACAGCTCATCATAAGGCATATTGCAAACCGTGTCTGCACCTCCCAAAACTGCACTCATACATTCGGTGGTGCTGCGGAGTAAGTTTACGTTGTAATCGTATAGTGTTTTGTTGCGTTTTGAAGGCGTGGCCAGAATATGGCAGGTTTCATTAAGTCCGTATTCTTTTGCCAAAATTGCATATAGTTTACGGAGGGCACGGATTTTTGCTATTTCGAAGAAGTAGTTTGGGCCTGTGGCTAATTTGAAGGTTATATATAAGTTATTAACTTCAGCAGGCCTTCGACTGCGCTCAGGCTGACATATGTGATTTAAATATTCATTGGCATGGGCCAATGCGTATGCTAATTGCTGAACTATGTTAGCACCTGCGTTTTGGTATAAGGTTGTATCTATGGAAAGGAGATTTTCTGATTCATGTTTCTGAAAAATAGTGTCCAAAATTTCGTGGTCCTTTTTCAGGTTGTGAAACCAATTGCCCGTGCGGGATAAGTTTCCTATTAAATCTATATTGTAATAAACCGTTGCGTTTTTGCTTGAAAAAAATTTGATGAGTTTGCTGTAAAATGCTTCGGAAAGAAAGGTTAGGTTGAAATAGATTGAAGCCGACTCAAAGGGATAATTCTTAAAAACTGTTCTTGGATCAAAATCTTCGGCGGCGGAAAAAATAATTGCTTCTGCACCTCTATTTACAGCATCTAAAGCTATTGCGTTTGCTATTCTTTCGTCATCAATGAATATTTTTTGGGCAATTTTCCAACTTTCTGGTTGGCCAGGGATGGATTGAAAATCCTGCTTAAAATCGTCTTGGTGATAGAATGGTTTAACGTTTACACCTTCGGAGCTTTTCCAAATCAGGGTTTCATTATAATCTGCGCCTTTTAGGTCGTATTGTATTTGTTGTTTCCATTGCTTTGCGGAAACTTCATCAAAATCTTCAAATAAAAATTTGCTCATCGCTTTTCTTCTTTTTTCTTGATGCTGTCTTCGTGCTCAATTATATAAATGTCTTCGTTCTCTTTCTTCAAGTAATACCTTTCACGGGCAAATTTCTCCATTTGGTTGCTATCCTCCATTTTTTTGATGAAGCTTTTATCTTGGTCTATTTCGTTTTGGTAAAACTCTGCATTGTCCTCCAAGGCATTTATTTCGCTTTCCAATTCGTTATGGATAAGATATGAATTGGTATCAAAAAAAATCATCCAAGTAATAAAAAGGATAAGTATAAGCACATATTTATTGCTTATAAACCTAACCCATTTATTCTTTCTAAATTCTGAAAAACTCATGATTCCGTATAGCTTATTTTTTGATGAATGATGCTGCGAATTACGTCAACCGCCACGGTATTGTATCTGTTGGTAGGGATTATAATATCCGCAAATTCCTTTGTTGGTTCGATGAATTGTTGGTGCATAGGTTTTAGCGTGGTTTGGTAACGGTTTAGCACTTCTTCCAAATCACGGCCACGAGTGGCTATATCGCGCTTCAATCTACGAATTAGGCGTTCGTCGCTATCTGCGTGTACAAATATTTTTATATCGAACATTTCGCGAATGTCTGGATGCGACAAGATTAAAATTCCTTCAACAATGATAACCTTTTTTGGAAAGGTAGTAATTGTTTCCCCAGTTCTATTGTGTTCTACAAAAGAATAAACAGGTTGCTCAAAGGAATTTCCATTTCGGAGTTCCCTTAAATGGCTTACCAGCAAATCGAAATCTATTGCCTTTGGATGGTCAAAATTTATTCTTGTGCGTTCGTCAAAAGAGAGATGGCTGGTGTCATGATAATAGGAGTCCTGCGAAATAACACAAACTTCATCCACGGGAAGTTCCGCAACTATCTGGTCTACCACTGTTGTTTTTCCACTCCCGGTGCCACCGGCGATGCCAATTATGAGCATATTTTAAAGGTTTTTACAAATGTAATAAAAGGTTTATAGTTTAAAGTTTAAAGGCTTTGAAATTCTCCAGTTTGTTCTTGGCTCTTTGCTCTTTGTTCTCTATTCTTTCTTCTTTTTCCCTATTTTTGAAGTCTTTAAATTTTCAATGAAAACAATCCTACTACATCCCTCCTATTTCCCATCCATTGAACAAATGGCGGCTGTGGCGCAAGCTGAAGAAGTTGTTTTTGAAGTTGAGGATAATTATCAAAAGCAAACGTACCGAACGCGTGTATTTATTGCACACAGCAACGGCAAGTTGCTTTTAAACATTCCTATAAAACACAACAAAACCGGGAAGCGCCTAAAAACCAAAGAAGTGATGGTTGAAAATGATTTTCCCTGGCAAGACCAACATTGGAAGAGCCTGCAGAGCGCCTACCGTACTTCGCCCTTTTTTGAATATTATGAAGACGATTTAAAGCCTTTATTTACAGAGCCTGTTGGAAATTTGATGGAACACAATCTCAAAATATTTGATTTGTTATGCGAATTGATTGGGATTGAAGTTGAAGTTTCCAAAACCGTTTCCTTTGAAATGAATCCAGAAATAACTGATCTCAGATTTTTGATTAACGCAAAAAGAAAATCAAAATTTGAAGCGGAAGTATATACCCAAGTTCATGAAGCAAACCATCCGTTTTTACCGAATCTTTCGGTGTTGGATTTACTATTTAATGAAGGGCCGAATGCGTTAATTTATCTTGAAAGACAATCTTTACAATTCTAAATTAATTTACCAGCCAACCGTAGCCCGAACTGGGTAGTGGTCTGAAAAAGTTTTCTCCATAGTGTCAAAAGAGATAATATCCAGTTGTTCGGAAGCAAAAATATAATCTATCCGCATCGGGTATTTTTCAAATTTGAAGGTTGTTCCCAAACCATTTCCACGCTCGCGGAAGGCGTCGTGCATATCGTTTTTCAATTTTCGATAGCTGTATGAAAAAGGCGTGTTGTTAAAATCGCCACAAATAATTACCGGGTGTGAGGTTTTTTGTTTGTGCTCCAAAATGGTCTCAACTTGGTTTTGCTGTTTTTCAAAAGCCTTAGAGACTCTTTTTCGAAGTTTCTCGTTGTCACTATCCTGTAAAAAACTTACCCGCGGAATAATGCCCAGCGACTGTAAATGCACATTGTAAATACGAATGGTATCTGTTCCTTTCACTACATCTGCATACAATGTATTGTTATAGGTTTCTTCAAAATCGAACGCACCCGTATTTATAAGCGGATATTTTGAAAAAAAAGCGTGGCCAAGTTTTGCTTTTTCAGATTTGAAGTGAATATATTGATGCGGGTACATCGAAAAATCAATCTTGTTGGGTTTGTAATATTCCTGAACAAAAACTACATCAGGATTTTCCTCTGTAAGTATTTCTGAAATTATTTTTGAAGCATCCGTCTCGGGATTTTTTTCATAGGCATTGAAAAGACGGACGTTATAAGATAACATGCTCAAGGTGTTTTTATATTCTGAAATATCGCCTTCTGCGGACACTTCATAAAAAACATTAAAGTAAAAATAGGAAATTAAAAGAACGGTAAACGACACAAAAAACCTTCGTCGAAGTTGAAAAGCCCAATAAACGGCAAAAGCAATATTCACAATTATAAGTACAGAAACCACCAAGCTTAGCAACGAAAGTGTGGGGAACGTTTTAGGAGGTAGATATGGCAGAATGAAGGAAATAAGCAAAAGAAATGCAGCGAGCATATTGCCCCAGTAAATCAATTTGTTAAGAGATTTCCGCATTGATTAGTCTTCTTTTCCTGCTTTAAACAAAAAGTCTTTTTCCTCTTTGGTTAGACTTTCGTAGCCGCTTTTGCCTATTTTATCTAAAATGCCGTCCACCTTTTTTTGGTGGTCAGATTTTGATTCTTTGGGTTTAGAACGTTGGGGCGTGGAATGTGTTGTACGGTGTACTTTTTTGAAAGGCTTTTTAGTTCGTGGTTTAAAAAGGTTTGCAACCCAGTCCATAAAATTTTCAAACCATTTTCCGATGTCGTTTCCTTTGGCAAGTTGCACTGCATAAATGTATCCGAACAACGCCCCGCCCACGTGTGCCATCAAACCTCCAGCGTTGCCCGAAGTGGGGATTCGCACCAAATCAAAAAGAAATAGAAAAAGGGCAATGTGCCAAAGTTTTAATGTGAAAGTGAAAATACGCACTTCTGTATTGGGCGTATAAGTTGCAATGAAGATCATTATTGCCGTTACAGCTCCAGAAGCCCCAATCAAAAAGCCGCGATTTTCTTCAAAAACTGGGAAAAGATTATAAGCCAAGACGAAAAGGAGGCCTCCAAAAACGGCTCCTAGCAAATAAATTGTAAGTAATCTTTTACCCGTAAAAAGATTTAAAACAAACTGCCCAAACCAATACAACCAAAGCATATTGAACAAAATATGGAAGAAACCAAAATGCAGGAATCCGTAAGTAATTAAAGTCCAAGGACGAAAAAGAAGTGTATCAAAATCATCACTCAAAACAAACCAGCGAGAGAAGTATTGCTGACTAACATTTAAAAAAAACGAGCCCAATCTAACCACCAGAAAAACCGCGGTATTGATAATAATAAGCTTGACCAGAATACTGGCCATTTTATATTTATAGGATAGACTTGTGGCTGCCATAGTTAATTCCAACGATGGTTATCAAAACTGTTTTTTCGCCAGTACCAAGCCATTATGAATCCAAAAAGGGCACCGCCAATATGTGCAAAATGTGCTATGCCCGTTTGTGTTCCGGTTATTCCGAAAACCAAATCGAGCACAATAATTCCAGGGATAAAGTATTTTGCTTTTATTGGAATTGGTAAGAAAATCAACATTAACTCCACATTTGGGAACATCATTCCGAAAGCTACCAAAACACCATAAACAGCCCCAGAAGCGCCGAGTGCCACGCCATTATAGGTGTTATACATACCTTGAATGGTATCTTGGGAAACATAATCTAAGATTGCCGTATTATATTTTCCAGTGTTCAAAAGATCCATAATTTGCTCGTGGCTCATTCCCGCATTCATTAAAGCGTCCATTCCACTGTGCAATTGATAATAATTCACCAGCGTATAAATCAAGGCTGAACCAAGTCCTGCAGAAAAATAGAAGAACAGAAACTTTTTTTGTCCCCAGCGTATTTCCAAAGGCGAACCAAAGGCCCATAAAGCATACATATTAAAAAGTATGTGGAAAAAATTAGCGTGCATAAACATTGAAGTCAATGGTTGCCAATACTGAAAACCGGGATTTTCAAAATAATATAAAGCAAAAAGACGCTCAGCTACTCCGTTCAAAAATTGTGATCCTAAAAAAAAGAGCACATTCAGTATTAAAAGAAATTTTACGGTATCGGTTATTCTTCCCATTTACATAAATTTTTTGTCCAGATCACTCACGTCCAGCGTAGTGAAAATTGGTTTATTGGTCGGACTCACTGTTGGTTCTTTGCAAGCAAAGAGTTGGTTTATTAAATGTTCCCGTTCTTCCCTATTCAACGAAACGCCCGTTTTTATAGCCATACTTGCCGCCATGGATTTTACCAACATATCGTTTTGGCTGTAACCACTATCGGGTACTTCTTCTTTAATGTCGTACACCAATTGGTTGAGCAAATTTACAACATGGCTTTCTAGTATCAGCACTGGAATACCGCTAATCTCAATCGTTTCATCTTTCAATTCTGAAAAAATAAAGCCAGTATGCTCCAATTGCTCACGGACTTTTCCAATAATTTCCAAATCAGGTTTTGAAAAATGCAATTGCAGCGGAAACAATAATTGTTGGCTAACAGCCTCTTTTACAGTAATATTTTTCAATAATTCCTCGTAAAGAACCCGTTGATGTGCCAAATTTTGATGGATGACCATTATTCCGTTTTTTAACGGACTAACAATATATTTATTCTGAATCTGAAAAGTGATATGTCCGGTTTCGGCTTCAGTATTTTCGAATAAGCTTCCAGTTACCTCTTCGCTTTCAAACTCAATATCTCCCAAGTTTGAAACCATTGAGTTTTCATCTTTTAATCCTACATAAAGTGATTCCCAAGAAGACGATTGTTCACGCTTAAAGGGAAAATTGATATTGCTTTGTTTCGGCTTATCTTTAAATGGATTAAACTCCCGATCCACTTCTATTGAAGGCGCAGAAGGAGATTTTTTACTGTACTCATAAGGCGTATCAAAGCCTTTATCCCTTTCAAAATCAAGTACTGGCGCAATGTTGAATTGCCCTAAACTGTGTTTTACCGTTGCGCGGAGCATTGCATAAATGGAATGCTCGTCGTCAAATTTTATTTCAGTTTTTGTGGGATGGATATTGATATCAATGGAATGCGTATCTACTTCCAAAAAAAGGAAATAACCTGGATGCACATCATTTTTCATCAAGCCATCAAAGGCCGAAGAAACGGCGTGGTGCAGGTACGGACTTTTTATAAAACGATCGTTTACAAAGAAAAACTGCTCTCCCCTGCTCTTTTTTCCGAATTCAGGTTTTAAAACAAAACCTTCAATTTTTAGAATTTCAGTTTCTTCGCTTACCGGAACCAATTTTTCATTTGTCTTGCTGCCGAAAATATTTACAATACGTTGCCGAGAATTTGACGACGGAAGGTTAAATACATCGCTCCCATTATGAAGCATTTGGAAAGCTACACTTGGATGTGCCAAAGCCACTCTGTGAAATTCGTCAATAATGTGGCGCGTTTCAACGGGATTGCTTTTTAGGAAGTTCCGACGAGCAGGAATATTATAAAAAAGGTTTTTTACTGAAATGGTGGTTCCCTTTGGAACCACGGCAGGATCCTGCGAAATTACTTTGCTACCCTCAATGGTTAAATGGGTTCCAATTTCAGAATCATCTGTTTTGGTTTTTAGCTCAACGTGTGCAATTGCAGCAATGGAAGCAAGCGCTTCTCCTCGGAAACCTTTTGTGTGAAGGTTAAAAAGATCTTCAGCCGATTTTATTTTTGAAGTGGCGTGGCGTTCAAAACTTAGCCTGGCGTCTGTTACACTCATTCCTGAGCCATTATCAGTGACCTGAACAAGGGTTTTTCCAGCATCTTTTATTACGAGTGTAATTGAAGTTGCTTTGGCATCAATGGCATTTTCCAGTAATTCCTTCACTACCGAAGCAGGTCGTTGTACAACTTCCCCAGCTGCAATTTGGTTTGCAACGTGATCTGGTAATAACTGAATAATGTCTGCCATTAAAATTTATGCGTAGAAAATAGATAAATCGAATTCAATAATAAACAGGAAAAGAAGTACAAGTATCGTTATTATCACAATCAACCTTCGGTTTGCTTTTCTATCGGAAGATTGTCGTAAATCTGCCCAAGCGGTTTTGAATTTTCCCTTTAATCCTTGGTTATCCCCAACAGTAGTTCGGAATTCATCAAATTTATGCCCCATTGAAAACGGACTTCCATCACCGTCAAATTCGTAATGACGTGGTTTGTAGCTGTACTTTTTGTTTTTTCTTTTGCTTATTAGTCCCATAATTGTCGTGCTTCAAAGTTACTGAAAATAGTATGTTTTCTAAAACGTTTCTAAAGCTTGTTTTAAACAATTACTGTACCGTTCTCGGTTATCAGTTGTCAGGAATTTTGAATATTGAATATTAAAACTTTGAATCCTTTCGAAGTTGGGCCATTTTTATCGCTGCAATTGCGGCTTCAGTTCCCTTGTTACCATGTTTGCCGCCACTACGGTCTATGGATTGCTGGATGTTGTTATCGGTAAGCACACAGAAGATTACGGGAATATTGCCATGAACATTTAGATCTTTTATACCCTGTGCAACTGCTTCACAAACATAATCGAAGTGTTTTGTTTCACCTTGAATTACGCTTCCAATAGCTATAACAGCATCTAGCATATCATAGCTTTGCGTAATTTGCTTACACCCAAAGATAAGTTCAAAACTACCCGGAACGTCCCAACGAACTATGTTTTCATTGATTGCACCACAATCTTTCAAGGCATCTAAAGCGCCTTGGAACATGCCTTCAGTTATTTTATGGTTCCATTCTGAAACAACAATCCCAAACCGAAAGTCCTTCGCGTTTGGGATTGTTGCTTTATCGTAAGCCGATAAATTTGTATTTGCTGTAGCCATTTATTTATTCATTGCTTCCGCGCGGCCGGTGTAGATTTCAGCTTTTACGGCTTCAGTTGCTTTAGGGTAATCGTCAGCTATTTTTTTGAAATGCGCCAATGCTTTATCATTTTGGTTCAGAGACATTGCAGCAATTCCAGCTTTCAAAAGAAAACGTGGCGTTGTAAAATCGTTAGTGCGCATTGTTGCAGCTTCCTCGTAATATTTTAAAGCATCCTCGTTTTGACCCAATTGTACAAAAGCATCGCCAATTGCGCCTTTTGCCAAAGGTGCCAAAATATCATCTTCACTGCTGAATTTATCCAACTGTGCAATAGCCTCCTGATATTTGTTAGTGTTCAAGTAAGCCATTCCCGCATAGTAATGTGCAAGGTTTGCAGCTTTTGTCCCACCGTAGTTTTCAATAATTTCCATGAAACCGTATTTTCCTTCACCACCTTGCAGTGAAAGATTGTAAAGTGAATCTTTTGCAGGAGCGGTCAAAGCTTGTTCCCAATAGGTCTGTGCTTGGAACATTTCGTTCATAGCTTCAGTTTCTTTAGGACCTTTAATATATTGATCGTATGCAAAGTATCCCAAAACAGCTACAGCCACAACGATAATAAAGCCCAAAATTGGTTTTTGGTTTTTTTCTATCCAAGCTTCCGTTTTTGATGCGCCTTCGTCAAGCGTATTAAATACTTCAGCTGTTGTGCTGTTTTCTTCTAGCTGACTATCTTTATCAGCTTTTGTTTTTGGTTTGCCTCCGCGTTTGTTGTACGTTGCCATAGTTTTAGGTTATAGTGGCGCAAAAATAAAATTTTAAATGGAATTTGAAAGGATAAATATTTCTTATT
>Ga0209344_10005862_pt1 | contig 10379 bp, 10 predicted proteins | sample Cruoilmetagenom6_FD_187293 | JGI IMG/M metagenome (GOLD analysis project Ga0209344, IMG submission 187293) | Oil polluted marine microbial communities from Coal Oil Point, Santa Barbara, California, USA - Santa Barbara Oil Seep Sample 6 (SPAdes)... | ecosystem: Environmental > Aquatic > Marine...
ACGGTCCCGCATAGAGGTGATCGGCATGACACGGCCAATGCGCCCATAGCCGGAACGCAGGCCCGATTTCGCATCAACCGCGGCCCAAAAACTCTCAGCTGATGCCAGCGCATCAAACTGAAACTGCTTCATCGCGTTCCAGCTTTCAGGAACGTTCGGTGCCATCGCGCCAACCACACCGCCACTGGCGCCCTGTCCAATTTCCCCCACTTCGAACAGCGCAACAGATTGGCCGCGTTGGGCGCAAGCATAGGCGCAGGACAGACCCCAGATACCGCCGCCAACAACAATCACGTCCCAGTCGGACATTTAAGCGTTTCCCTTTGCAAGATTATCGCAATGCTTTAATCCAAAGCACCATGACAAACCAGAAAAAATCGGCAAAACTGGCTTGGCGCAACGGGACTATCCCCGTCGCCATCCAATTTGATGACCCCTATTTCAGCGTGGATGACGGCTTGGCCGAAACTGAGCACGTTTTTCTGGCAGGCAATGATCTGCCTGAACGTTTCAAAGATGGATTTCACATTGCAGAGCTTGGTTTTGGAACCGGGCTGAACCTGTTAGCCGCATGGCAGGCGTGGATTGCTTCAGGTCAGACAACCCCCCTAAATTATACCAGTTTTGAGGCTTATCCAATGGATATCCCGGCAATGCGTAAAGCACTGTCAAACTGGCCAGAGTTGGAAGAGTTGGCAAATAAAATGCTGACACGGCTTGAAACGGATGATTTCAAGATCAATACCCCTACCCTGAACGCACAAATCATCATAGGAGATGCCCGCGATACCCTACCATTATGGCAGGGATTGGCTGATGCGTGGTTTCTGGACGGTTTCAGCCCCGCAAAAAATCCTGAACTCTGGGGCGAAACCTTGATGCAGGCAGTTGCAGAGCACACAAAACCCCAAGGGACAGTTGCCACATATACTGCCGCGGGCCACGTTAGACAAAGCTTGGCAAGTGCTGGTTTTACCGTCACAAGGGTTGCAGGATTTGGCCGCAAGCGGCACATGACCACCGGTATTCTTTGAAAGACTGAACATGGCAGACAATAACCCGCGCCTTGGTATCATTTTGATGATCGCGACAACTTTCGTTTTTGCCATGCAAGACGGCATCTCGCGACATTTGGCAGGGGAATATAACGTTTATATGGTGGTGATGATCCGCTACTGGTTCTTTGCCTTGTTCGTCATAACATGGGCGAAAATGCAGCATGGTTCCGTACGCAAGGTGGCCATGACCAAGCAACCCGTTCTGCAAATTTTCCGCGCATTATTACTGATCGCCGAAATCTGCGTGATGGTTCTGGGGTTTGTCTATCTTGGCCTGATTGAAAGCTATGCGATTTTCATTACCTATCCTCTGATCATCGCTGCCCTTTCGGGTATAATACTCGGCGAAAGTGTCGGTTGGCGCCGTTGGGCCGCCATATGCGTCGGTTTCACAGGCGTTCTGGTTATTCTACAACCCGGCTTTCGTATCTTTTCCCCTTATGCGCTATTGCCTTTGGCTTCGGCCTTGATGTTCGCCTTATACGGGCTTTTGACGCGTTTTGCAGCCCGCAAAGACAGTGCGGAAACCAGTTTTTTCTGGACCGGTATTATCGGCGCAATCGGGATGACAGCCGTCGGTATGTTCTATTGGCAACCAATGACAACCGGCGATTGGGGCTGGATGGCCCTTTTGTCTATCACAGGTGCTTTGGGGCATTTCCTGCTGATCAAATGCTATGCTGTAACCGAGGCCAGCACAGTACAACCGTTTGCTTACATGCAATTGGTTTTCGGCGGAGCTTTGGGCTGGGCGGTATTCCACGACACCTTGCGTTGGGGCACTGCAATCGGGGCCTTGATCGTGATCGGGGCGGGCCTGTTCACTCTTTGGCGCGAACGCCTATCCGCGCGTTAAATCCATCGTCAGTTGCAAGGGTGGTGTTTTGCCTTTCAGACGCGCGCGGTACACATGCAGCGACTCCATCACCCGCATCACATAATTGCGGGTTTCGCGGTAAGGGATGTGTTCAATCCAGTTGACCTGGTCAACCAGACTGTCGCGCGGGTCGCCAAATTCCGTGATCCATGTTCTAGCGCGGCTTGGACCTGCGTTATAACTTGCAAATGCCAGAATATATGATCCATCAAACAGTTTCAAAAGGCCACCAAGATAGGCGGTTCCCAATTGCGCGTTGTATCGCCAGTCCGTTGTCAGGCGTTGCTTGGAATATTTAACGCCAATGTCTTTCGATACTGCACGCGCGGTTGCAGGCATAATCTGCATCAATCCACGCGCCCCGGCAGGACTGATTGCACTTTCGTTCAGCTCGCTTTCACGCCGCGCAATCGCCATGGCAATTTCAGGTGCAACATCAACCGAATAAGCAGCAAGATCAGTTACTGGAAAATAGGATTTCGGTAAGGTCATTCCGCGCTTTGCCGCCTCTTTGGCCACGGCCAAAGCCACATTTGGACGGTCCATCTCCAATGCCAGATCCGCCAGTTGACTTATGCTTACTTTATCCAGCGTTTCTGCCACATGGGTAAAAAACCAGCGCATATGCGCCTGATCTTCCGCGTAGTGAAATAAGAGTCCGGCCCGAACAACTGCGCTATTCATAAAGTCCGCTTGCCGCCAATCCGGAATGTTTTGTGTTCCGCTAAGTGATTGGTCGGGGGTTAAACCATATTTTTCCGCCGCCAACTGGCCGTAAAAACTGGTCTGATATTCGGCCCCTTCGCCATAAGCTTTCGACGCTTGATCGAATTGTTCCAGTGTTTCATAGGTCCGCCCCAACCAATACCCTGCACGCCCAAGACTTATCGGACTGTTCACAGCACCTTTAAAATTCATAAAATGGGTTAAAGCCTGTTTTGGCGCCTTCATCTTGACCAGAGAAATATAACCTGACAACCATTCAAGATCGGCAAAATTTGATCCTTCAGTCAGGCTGTGTTGGCTGGCCAGCCAGTAAGCCAGATCGGTATCGCCGGCCCGCATCGCACGGCGCGCAAAGCCGCGTCGTCGGCTGGCCCATGCCTCTGGTTGGCCCAATTTCTTTGCCGCGCCGGTTTGTCCGGCCAGCAATTCTTGTGCATCGTCCCAACGGCCCTTTTTTACCCGCCACTTGAAACGGTCATAGGCAAGGCCGGGATCAGATTGCAGATTTTTGGGAACAGCCGAAATCTTTGCATCAATATTTTTGCTGGCCCGCTGTAAGCCGATACGCGCCCGCGCCAATTTAACATTCCCATCAGAAACTTTACCCAACATCCGTTCCGCTTCACGGGTCAACCCGCGCCATAAAAGATTGTCCAGACGTTCCAAGTTATGCTGCTGCAAAACCCCTTTGTATTTTTTATATAAAGCGATTTCATCTTGCCCCCTCAGAGACATTTCAGTCCATGCACGGATCACTTCCGTGCGTGCCTGCCCCTCGCGGCCAACCGCGGCATAAGCTTCTGCCAAACGTAATGATCCTGCACCGGTTTGTGGTAATTGAGTTTCAAAATAAGCCCGCACATGCGCAGGATCGGCAGATTTCGGGATCGCTCTTTCCCCTTGGCGGCGCAATCTCTTTAATCCCGGCCAGTCGCTATGAACCATCAAAAAGTCCCGATACTCGGACCAATCACCATCGCCTATACGCAGCCGTTCCCACGTCACAAGTGTAACCCCGACCGGATCACTGATCTGCGACGCATAATGATCCGCCGTCACCCAATCGCCGTTTTCGATCGCATCATAGGTCATGGACAACAGTTCTGCGTTTTCTTCTTCGCTATTGGCGTGCACCATAACGGGTGCAAAAAAAGCCATGCACAGTGTTACTATTTTGATCCAAACGCGCATCAAATTGCTTTCATTGGTTTTCCGAACCTAAAACTAGCCAAGTTTCCCTTGTTTTCCTAGGATGTTCTTGGCAAAGGTCACTTTGACCGTGCCAAATAGGCGAAATCACGCTAAAGCAACGTAATGTACATCATTAATTCGGAGGTTACACCCATGTTCAAAGGTTCATTCCCAGCTCTGATCACCCCGTTCAAGAACGGCAAGGTGGATGATGATGCACTTAAGGCGTTGGTAAATTGGCATATCGCCGAAGGTTCTAACGGTTTTGCTCCTGTGGGTACCACAGGCGAAAGCCCGACCCTGTCACACGCAGAACACATGCATGTGATCAAACTGGTGGTTGAAACTGCTGCCGGGCGTATCCCAGTGATTGCCGGAGCAGGATCAAATAACACAGCCGAAGCCATGGATTTTCTGCAATTCGCAAAAGATGTAGGCGCAAACGCGGGCCTTGTTGTGACACCGTATTACAACAAACCCACACAGGACGGATTAGTCGCGCATTACACGGCGCTGAATGAAGTTGGCTTGCCGATTTTCATCTACAACATCCCGCCTCGCTCAGTCGTCGATATGGTGCCTGAAACGATGGGTGCACTGGCAAAGCTGGAAAATATCATCGGCGTGAAAGATGCAACCGGTGATCTGGCGCGGGTTTGTCAGCAACGTATTCATTGCGGTACCGATTTCATCCAACTGTCGGGCGAAGATGCAACGGCACATGGGTTCAACGCCCAAGGCGGTGTTGGTTGTATTTCCGTCACAGCAAACGTGGCCCCGAAACTATGCTCACAATTGCAGGCAGCAACCCTTGCAGGCGATTACGCCACCGCATTGGAAATTCAGGACCGCCTGATGCCGCTTCACAATGCGATTTTCACCGAGCCGGGCTTGGTTGGCGCCAAATACGGCGTTTCAAAACTGGGCAAATGCAGCGACGAAGTACGCTTGCCTTTGACAGGCTTGACCGACGGCACAAAAGCAAAAATGGATGCAGCCATGCGTCATGCAGGACTGATTAACTAGGCTATGGCCGCAAACGATGGCTTTGTGGCAGTGTTCCATTTATTCGACTATGCGCAGTCCATGTTATGGTAACGGGTTTTGGGAGGAGTGCTCAGCTCATGTCAGCCGTAAAGATTGCAACTGTGGCAACCGTTTCTTTAGCAATTGCAATGGGAATTGGAAGGTTTGCGTTCACGCCACTTTTGCCTTTGATGCAGGATGATCAATTATTGAATATTGAACAAGGCGGGTTTCTTGCGTCAGTTCATTTTGTCGGGTATCTGCTCGGGGCGTTTTACGCTGCAAGACTTCCTTTTTCGCCCAAAGCAACATTACGCTTTTCATTAATTTTCGTTGCCATTTCAACACTCGGCATGGGTGTTACATACAATTTCAACCTATGGCTGGTGTTCAGGTTTATCGCAGGGTTTGCAAGTGCCTTGGTGCTGGTTTTGATTAGCAATTTCTACGTGAGGCACCTTGCTAAAGCAGGGCGAACTGAAATGCAAGGTTGGGTGTTTTCCGGAGTTGGGTTTGGTATCATCGCTGCAGGTTTGGGTGCATTGGTTATAATGCTTGGCAACGTCGGAAGCCAGGCAAGCTGGCAGATATTCGGTGTTGTATCACTCTTTGTAGCCATTGTTATCTGCATGAATATTGGCTCCGAAATCCCGGATACCAAAACGACTTCTGCGCAAATCAAATCCCAAAGAAGTCCGCTTTTGTGGTCTTTGGCCATTCCCTACGGTGCACTGGGCATTGGTTACATCATTCCCGCTACTTATCTGCCGGTTATGGCGCGGGAAGTGATTTCCTCTCCACTGGTCTTTGGTTGGGCATGGCCGCTATTCGGAACCGCGGCTCTAGTTTCAACTTTACTCGCAGCCAAATTGCAAAAAGCGTTTTCAATTCGGCATATCTGGGTTGCCAGTCAATTCGTCATGGCGCTCGGGTTACTTCTGCCTGTTGTCTATCCGCATATTTTAACAATCATCTTGGCAAGCATTTGTGTAGGTGGAACCTTTATGGTTATCACGATGATGGGAATGAAAGAGACGCATCGTCTTGCGCCCGCGAACGATATCATGCGTCATCTTGCAATTATGACTGCAGCGTTTGCCATCGGACAAATGATTGGACCAACTCTTGCTAGTTTCGTGTACGCGCTAACTGAAAGCTTCTCGATATCACTCATCATGGCCAGTGTAATTCTTGCGGTGACCGCAACGCTATTGTTAATCACAACACCAAAGGAAATCACCACTTAATAAAGTGCTACACCCTTTGGTTCTACAACAACTTTTCGGGGATAAGTAAAAAACCAATGTGAAATCTGGATATGTTCGCGTCTCAATCACTTGCAAAGCTTGGAACCTGATGCACTCATGTTGGTTGTTAGATTATTCATTTGTTTGAATACAGCAGTGAAATAATTGACTTTCCCTACACAATCTGGGAAGCACCCTGTCTGGAAGAAATGGAAACCTGTGCAGGGCAAATAACAAGCTAATGGCCACAAAAAAGCAAACAACGGATAATAATAAACTGATCGCCGAAAACCGGCGGGCGCGGTATGATTATGCTATTGAGGACACGCTTGAATGCGGCGTCGTGTTGATGGGCTCCGAGGTAAAATCACTACGCAGTGGTGGTGCGCATTTGACCGAAAGCTATGCGGATGTTGAAAACGGCGAATTGATGCTGATCAACAGCTATATCGCCCTATACCCGCAGGCGCGAAATTTCGGCCATGAAGAACGTCGCCGCCGTAAATTGCTGGCCTCAAAGCGTGAAATATCCAGACTTTGGCAGGCCATCGGTCGTCAGGGCATGACGCTTGTACCCCTAAAGATGTACTTCAATGACAAAGGTCGCGTGAAGCTGCTGTTGGGCATCGCCAAGGGCAAGAAAAGGGCCGACAAACGCGAAACCGAAAAGCAACGCGATTGGCAAAGACAAAAAGCGCGCGTGATGCGCGATTACGGCTGAATACTACATATAGACAGAAATCTTGATATATATCTATATGCCCCTATGATGAGCTTACAATCCACATTGAAGTGGGTGAAATAGACAGGGAAATCTTATGGAAGCATTAATTGTACAACTTGTATCGGGTGCTATTGGCGGTAATGTTGCAGGTAATCTGCTGAAAACTTTCGATATGGGCGTTTTGCGAAACTCCATAGCAGGCATTATCGGCGGCGGTATTGGCGGTAGCATATTAAGTAATTTAGGTATTGGCGGGCTTGATGGCATTGTTGGTCAAATTGCTGGCGGCGGTGTTGGCGGTGTTCTTTTAATGGCCGTTGGCGGTGCTCTTCAAAATATGTTTAACAGAGGCGACTGATATATAACTTGTTAAACGCGCGTAGCAATTTATACGCGCGTTTTTCTTTGCCCGCTTGCATCCCCCACCCTACAGGTTTAATTGAAGATGAACCTTCAAAAAGGCGTAAATCATGGGGCAAGACGATCCAGAAATTTTAGTCTCGACCAACTGGTTGGCAGAGAACCTGTCAAACCCGAACCTGCGCATATTGGACGGTTCCTGGTATATGCCTGCCGACAATGTTGATGTGCAGGTCGAGTTCCTAGCCGCGCGTATTCCGGGGGCACAATTTTTCGATATTGACGCTATCAGTGATCAAGAAACCGACCTGCCACATATGATCCCGCCCGTTGCGCAGTTTGAAAGACAGATCGCTAATTTGGGCATATCGAACGACAATCAGATCGTTGTTTATGACACAAAAGGTTTATTCTCAGCTGCCCGTGTCTGGTGGTTGTTGCGCTATTTCGGCCTAACCAATATCGCCGTTCTGGACGGCGGCCTGCCAAAGTGGCAAGCCGAAGGACACCCAACTGTAAGCGGCGCAAACGACCCAACGGTTGGAACGTTAAACGCTGACCCTCATGCAAAGCTTCTACGCAATGCCGCACAAGTTCTTGATGCCAGCAAAACCGCAGGTGAGCAAATTATCGACGCCCGCGCGCCTGCACGTTTCAGAGGCGAGGTTCCTGAACCGCGTGCAGGATTGCGTGCTGGCCACATGCCGGGTGCAAAGAACGTGTTTTTTATGTCTTTGTTAAACGCGGACGGAACGCTGAAGTCCGACGCCGAGCTTGCCGCCGTCTTTCAGGCACAAGGTGTTGACCTGAAAAAACCCATCATCACGTCTTGTGGCTCTGGTGTTACGGCATCTGTCCTATCACTGGCTTTGCAAAAAATTGGCCACACCCAACACGCGCTTTATGACGGCTCTTGGTCGGAATGGGGCGCACTTCCCGACACCCCTATTGAACAGGGCAAATGACCCTGAAAGGAAACTTCATGCTCGACCACCTCAAACCCCTACCCGCTGATAAAATCCTGATGCTAACCGGTTTATTTCGTGCGGATGAACGCACCACTAAAATCGACCTCGGTGTCGGTGTATACAAAGACGCAAACGGCCATACGCCGATCATGCGCGCAGTTAAAGCGGCTGAAAAACAACTGTGGGAAACCGAAGATACCAAGACCTATACCAGCCTGCCGGGGGATGCGGGTTTCCACAAAGTCATGGCTGATCTGGTGCTAGGTGACAGCGTTGATCGCGCACGACTTTCATGTTGCGCGACACCGGGCGGCACAGGGGCCATTCACAACGTTTGTGAAACCATTAAAATGGCAAATCCCAAAGCTACAATCTGGGTCAGCAACCCCACATGGGGCAATCATTTGTCGATCATGAAACACCTCGGCATACCATTCCAGACCTATGACTATTTCGATGAAGACACATGCGCGATTGATTTTGACGGCATGATGGCCAGTCTGCAAAACGTGCAAGCTGGTGATGTTGTGTTGCTTCATGGCTGTTGTCACAACCCCACAGGGGCCAATCTGAACCGCACACAATGGAACGAAGTTGCAAACCTAATTCAGGAAAAATCCGCAATGCCTTTCATCGACATTGCCTATCAGGGCTTTGGAGACGGTTTGGATGAGGACGCATATGGTGCTCGCTTGTTGGCAGGTAAATTCGATGAAATGATGATCGCGGCAAGTTGTTCCAAAAACTTCGGTGTTTACAGGGAACGCACAGGCATCGTTCTGGCCGTTACCGCCAATGCCGATGACGCCAAAATCACTCAGGCAACTTTGGCCCATATGAACCGGCAGAACTTCAGCTTTCCACCCGACCACGGGGCGCGGCTTGTGACTATGGTGCTGAGCGACCCTGCTTTACGGGCTGATTGGGAAGCGGAACTGGAAGATGTGCGCAGCGGGATGCTGGTATTACGCCAAAAATTGGCGGATGCACTGCGTGATGAAATCGGCTCGGATCGTTTTGGTTTTATTACCGAACATCGCGGCATGTTTTCGCGCCTTGGTCTGACACTGGAACAGGTGCTGGAACTGCGCAAAACCCACGCAATTTACATGGTCGACGACAGCCGCATCAATATAGCAGGTTTGAATGAAACCAATGTGCCGATCATTGCCAAAGCTGTTGCAAGTGTAATTCGCTAAACTCTTGTGTAGAACCGGTTCGACGGGTATGCGGGCACAGCCTTATCAGGGCAAAAGTGTCCGCTACCTTTTCAAAACGGAGTTAAAATGAAACGTGGCATTATTTTTGGCGTTATTGCCATGGCAGCAATTGTTGTTGCCTCCAACATTCTCGTACAATTTCGCTACGGCAATTGGTTAACGTTCGGTGCGTTCACTTACCCATTTGCTTTTCTGGTAACTGATTTGATGAACCGCCTTTTCGGCGCGCAATCCGCGCGTAAAGTTGTGCTTGCGGGGTTTGTTGTCGGTATTGCCTGTTCTTTCATCGGCACACAAATCATCGGCGCATATGGTCCGCTTGTAACATTACGCATAGCCATAGGTTCAGGCACAGCCTATCTGGTGGCACAATTGGCCGATGTTTTGGTGTTTGATAAATTACGCAAAGGCGTTTGGTGGCGCGCGCCGCTTGTATCAACGCTTATCGGGTCGAGTTTGGACACAATTTTGTTCTTCAGCATCGCGTTTTCGGCAGGTTTAACCTTTATTGAGCCGGTAAATAATGTGTCATGGGCCGCCGAAAATCTGCCAATTTTGGGGTTTGGGCCTATTGCACCTTTATGGTTTAGCCTTGCCGTGGCTGATTGGCTAGTAAAACTTGCCCTGTCGCTAATCGCCCTTTTGCCCTTTAAATTAATGGTTTCAAGGCTTTCAACCAAACCGGATTAAGCCCCTAACACAGGCTCTCACAAAACTGTTTCAAAAAAACATTTGGATTTTTTGCAAAGTCGTTGCATGATTCGCATATCGGCAAAGACCGATCATAAGAAACATTCAGAAAGGAGGTGCCAATGATTATTGGGAAAAAAGAGCAGCTGGTGAAGGATACGTGCGAGGTCAAGACCTAGGGGGCAGCCCCTCTACTCAAAACCTGGTGCCGGGATTTCTTGATCCTGCTTGCCACCTCTAAATCTCGAGAAGAGCCCGCATTCCTTGGTGCGGGCTCTTTCATTTGTACATG
>Ga0209344_10005864_pt1 | contig 10378 bp, 8 predicted proteins | sample Cruoilmetagenom6_FD_187293 | JGI IMG/M metagenome (GOLD analysis project Ga0209344, IMG submission 187293) | Oil polluted marine microbial communities from Coal Oil Point, Santa Barbara, California, USA - Santa Barbara Oil Seep Sample 6 (SPAdes)... | ecosystem: Environmental > Aquatic > Marine >...
CTGCCTGAATCCGTCGGTTTCAGGCAGGTCCATGGTGATGGTCGCCTTCAGATTCGTGTCCTCTACTTTGGCACCAGAATTGAAGTAGATGATCTGTTTCCAGGTGCGCTTGATACTATCGCCCAGCACCAAAATCAGATCACCCGCATTTGCTATCTCAAGTGCTCGAGCCGTCGCTTCCTGTTCGTCGGGCACTACCTCGATTTGATCGGCGGGCACGCCTTCTTCGAGTAGCTTGTTCTTGAGCATTACCGCTACTTCGTCCTCACCGCGTCCACGAGTGTTGTCATCTCGACGGCAAATAAAGTGATCGAAGTGCCCTGCCGCTATCGCAGCGATCTCGCGAATGTCTTCATCACGACGATCACCGGGCGCTGCAAGTACAACAATCTTCCTGCCCTCTACCTCAAAACGATCCACCGTGTCACACATTACGCCCACCGCTGCCGGGTTATGTGCGTAGTCAAGAATTACCTTGAACGGATGTTCGTTGTAGATATTCATTCGGCCTGGTGCCTGGAAGAATGACGAGTCAAACGTCCGTAACCCGTGGCGAATGTCCTCGAGGCTGATATCCATGTTGTAGGCGAGCGCGGCAGCGAACATCGCGTTTTGCACATTGTGCATCGCGCGACCTTCGACCGTTGCGGGGATCAAGTGAGTCCACAACAGCGGCGTATGACTTTCGTTGTCGTAGATCGTAATCATGTGCCCGTTCATGCCTTGCTCCAGCACAAATGCCTGGCCGCCAGCCTGAATGTGTTTCTTCACTAGCGGGTGAGCTGGGTTGATGGTTACGTAGCTGAGTTTATCGGCCTCAGTGTAGTCGGCCATTTGCAGACAAAGCGGATCGTCGGCGTTCAGAACCGCAGCGTCCTGCGCGATCTCGACAGGTACCCGCTTCACTTCAGCGAGCTGTTCGAGTGTATTGATTCCACGCAGCCCCAAATGATCTGATGAAACATTCAAACAGGCTGCGACGTTGCAGGTTTGAAAGCCAAGACCACTACGCAGCATTCCGCCGCGGGCTGTCTCCATGACCGCAGCATCGACGGACGGATCACGCAGAATCATATGTGCAGATACCGGCCCGGTCATATCACCGGAGACACTCAAATTGCCATCGATGTAAACACCGTCTGTTGACGTGAAACCGACCGTTAAACCGGACATCTTCAAGATGTGCGCAAGCATGCGGGAGGTCGTGGTCTTGCCGTTCGTACCGGTCACTGCAGCGATGGGAATGCGGCTCGGTGAATCCTGTGGAAACAGCATATCGACCACAGCGCCGCCGACATCACGCGAAGTTCCTTCACTCGGCGCCACATGCATGCGAAAGCCCGGGCCAGCATTCACTTCGCAGATACCACCACCAGCATCTCTATAGGACTCGGTGATGTCCTTGCAAAGAAAATCAACGCCGCCGATATCCAGGCCGATCGCCTGAATAGAGCGCACTGCCATTTCCCGATTGTCAGGGTGAATGGTGTCAGTTACATCAATGGCTGTGCCGCCTGTAGACAGATTCGCTGTTGAGCGCAGATAGACGATCTCGCCGCTAGCTGGAACAGTATTCTTGTCGTAGCCAAGCTTATCCAGCAATCGTTCTGCCTGATGGTCAAACTCGAGACGTGTAAGTACCTTCTCGTGGCCAACACCACGCTGCGGGTCTTCGTTGACTTCGGCGACAAGCTCTTCTATCGAATGTTCGCCGTCACCCTTTACGTGACCCGGGACGCGTTTCGCAGCAGCAACCAATTCACCATCTATAACGAGTAGTCGATGATCGAATCCTTCTATGTAACTTTCAACGACAATCGACCGACCATGTTCAGACGCTTTCTCAAATGCGACTTCGACCTCTTCTCCGGTCTTCAGGTTGATCGAGACTCCGCGACCATGATTACCGGACAACGGCTTTAAGACAACCGGGTATCCGATCCGCTCGGCTGCACGCACTGCCTGCGATGCGCGACGCACAATATATTGTTTGGGCACAGGTAAACCGAGGTCGCGCAATATCGAATTGGTTTCTTCTTTGTCAGACGCGAGCTCAACGGCAATGTTGCTGGTGTTGCCGGTGGTGGTTGCCTGAATGCGTTGCTGGTAGCGACCGTGTCCGAACTGCACGAGACTGTAGTCATTCAGACGTAACCAGGGTATGTCGCGCTCTTCCGCAGCGCGAACGAGAGATGCTGTGCTGGGCCCTAGCGCGCGTCGCTGTGCGTAGCGAATGAAGGTGTCACGAGCATCCGCAAAATCCCAGTCGCCATCAGGTGCATCGCGCGATTGCAACTTCTTTGGCAGCAAGCTTTGCAGCAGCTTCATCGCCAGCTCACTGGCTTCTCGGCCGACCGCCTTGTCTTTGTACTGGAACACCATGTTGTAGTGCCCAGGCTGATCTTCAATGGATCGCGTCCGGCCAAACGTCACTTCTGATCCCGCGACATTCTGCAACTCAATCGCAACGTGCTCCATTACGTGGCCCAGCCAGGTGCCTTCGCCTTCGCGAAGACGACGCACGAAGCCACCTTCTTCCTTGTAAGAACAACCGTGTTCATGCAGCCCGGGCAGCGCTTCGAGCAAGGGCTCGATGAATGCCTCGCCCAGCTTGCCAGTCGGCCAGTTCTCAAGTTCACCCAGATCGACGACATGCCGAATTACGGGGAAATGTGCCCATATATTAGGCCCGACAAATACGTTAGTACTCTCAATTTTCATAACAATCGCCTGTCGTTTTTCTTGTTGGCTTTAAGCTTCCGGTAATGCCTCTCTGGACGATATATTAAAGCGGCCGCCTGAAACGAGTATGTGCAATTTCACGCCAATCAGACTAACCGGCTCGCCGCGGCGCGCCCTGTCCATAGAAGAATAGCTGAGTTCGGTGGGGTCAATCACGGTAATTCCGCCGCTGCCGACGACTTCAAGCTCGTCTCCCGCGCGGATAAACGCGGCCGTATCTTCATCGAGCCCGATGCCCACCGCAAAGGGGTTATACGCCAGAGCGGTCAGGAGTCGTCCAAGTCGGTCGCGTTGGCGAAAATGTTGATCGATGATAAAGGCGTTGGTCAGACCGAGACCCGGTGCCATCGTGACCATGTCTGGCGATGGCGTACTGCCCTCCGACCCGCCAGCGATCATGTGCTCGGGCATGAATGCTGCGCCTGCCGACGTGCCGGCCACATGCGTCCCTTCGGCATTGCGTCGACGAATGATCTGCGCAACCTTGGTGCCACCGAGCGTTGTAGACAATCGCAGCTGATTGCCGCCGGTCATGAACACGCCATCGCATTTTTGAAGATAGTCGACATCATCACCGGTCTGACAGTCTTCCCGAGTAATAAACGGCAGGACTTTAGCGTGCTTGACGCCGATCTTGCGGAACAGCTTCTCGTAATTACGGCCTGTATCCTCCAACTCTGACGCAGTCGGAATGATGCCGATACGGGCATCTTTGCCGCCGCAGATTTCGATAAAGCGATCGAGAATTTCCGGGTTATGCAGCTTTTCTTCGGCGCCGCCAATTGGGATGATGTAACCGCGCTCGGCTCCGGAAATATCGTTTGCAGGACACATGATTTAGCACTCCGCTCGAATCGAGCACATTTAGGAATATTATGGGGTACAAAAAAGGCTGGGTATTTTACACAAGAATTCAGCAATTCCAGCGTCTATACGGCAAAATACGCGCGAAATCTTTCGAAGGACACATTTTGTGACTGACACCCGGCCGCCGCTCGGGCAGGAAACTGCCTATCCCAGCCAATATGATCCCTCTGTATTGTTCCCGATAGCACGAGCCGACAGCAGGGCAGCGTTCGCGGATGCTGACCTCGAATTCGACGGTGTGGACATCTGGAATGCCTGGGAACTCACCTGGCTTGGCAACGGCAATCGACCGGCGGTCGCAACAGCAGAGATTCGTGTTCCCGCATCGTCGCCGAACCTGGTGGAATCAAAATCGCTGAAGCTCTACCTTAATTCGTTCTCGATGAGTCCGTTTGAGAATACCGCTGCTGTTGCCAGAACAATTGCCGCGGATCTGAGCGCTTGTGCGGGCGAAACGGTGGACGTCCTAGTGGACTTGATCGGTAGCCAACACAGCGTCGCACGCCTTCCGGGTTATTGTCTCGACACGCTCGACGTCAGCTGTGATCAATGGGAGGTCGAGCCCCTTTTGCTGCAATCTGATGACAGTATTGAGTCGATCGTCCACGAAGAGCTTTACACAGACTTGTTACGCAGTCTTTGTCCTGTCACGTCACAGCCGGACATTGGCAGTCTTGCCGTTCACTACCATGGACCGAAAATCGACCGGCGTTGCTTGCTGAAGTACATCGTGTCCTTTCGTCAACACAATGACTTTCACGAGGCCTGCATCGAGCGCATGTTCGTCGACATAAAGACGCAATGTAAACCCGAAAAGCTATCGGTTTACGCGCGCTACCAACGGCGCGGCGGCCTGGATATCAATCCGTTCCGCAGCGACTTCGAAACGCAGCCGAGAAATGTCCGGATTTGGCGGCAGTAACTCAATCCAGATCGTCAGAATCCAGTTTATGACCCCAATCCTGTTTAGCGTTTAGATAGCCGCGATTGCTATCACTCACGCCAGTGACGTGTTTGACCCGCGCAATGTCAGTAATACCACAACGCGTCAGGTCTTCGATTTTCTTCGGGTTATTAGTGAGCAGGCGAATCGGCAGACCCGCCGCGAAGTACTTTAGCAACGTGGCTGCGTCGCTGAAGTCTCGCGAGTCATCTGGCAACCCGAGTGTCCTGTTGGCCTGGTAAGTATCTTCACCTGCGTCCTGCAGCAAGTAGGTCGCGGCTTTTGCCCACAGCCCGATACCCCGTCCTTCATGCCCGGACATATACACCAGTAGCCCGCCCTCGTTGTCGGCCTTAATCCGCTCCAGCGCCGACTGCATTTGCGGACCACATTCGCAGCGCTCGGAGCCGAATACATCACCGGTCAGACAGCTCGAATGCACCCGTACCAATGGTGTCTTCCATGCAGCCGAATCGCCAACGACCAACACGCAGTTGACTGACAGATAAGACGCCAGAGTTGCGAACGACTGCTGACTGTTCTGATCACGCAAGTCATTTGCAAGCTCTTCGACTTTGCCGAGCTCGGTGTTACGAACGCAGGCGTACCACTGCACGTCGAACTGGATGTCAGCAAGCTTCAATGGCAACGGAATCGGCCCGAGCACGCTGATCGTCGAGCCAGCGGTGGAATCCTGCCCTGCCGCTACCCGGTTTCCGTCTCGATCTATCTGGAAGAAGGTTCCCTGCTCGGCCAGACGTTCGCGGACCGCAGGATCAATGTAAGTAAACATGCGGCGAATTATGCCGCATCCCTCAAAATTTGCGACGTCTAGCTCTTGCTGACTGAGTAGTCATTAACTATACTTACTGACCGAGCAGTCATTAAGCGGGTTTATCGACAAATCGCATGACGTCAGCCCATCAGAAACCGCGCTATCAAAGGCGCAAAGAGAATCGCCCACAGGAGATTACCGAGGCCGCTTTTGCCGCTTTCGCCGAAAGCGGCTACTCGGCAACACCGGTCGAAGAGGTCGCCAAACGGGCCGGCATCAGCAAAGGCTTGATGTACCTGTACTTCAAGACCAAGGAAGAGCTTTTTAAGGCTGTTGTAAAGAGCGTCGTCGTACGACGCGTAGACGCGCTAATCGAAGCCGTCGAAACAACCGAGTTGTCATCCGAAGAATTCATCCGCGGCCCACTGGCCGAATTTCTGCGACAAGTTCCTGCATCCCCGGTCGCCGTCGTGATTCGACTGCTAGTCTCAGAGGGCCATAAGCACCCGGATCTCGTCGAATATTATTACGACGCTGTGGTTGCGAAGGGACTCGCCGCCATCTCCGGGTTCATCCAGCGCGGAATCAAGCGCGGCGAGTTTCGGCAAAGCGCGGTTACTGACCTTCCGCATTTAGTCCTCGCACCCGTCATGCTCTCGATTATCTGGCGCATTCTATTTTCGGAGCAACAACTCGACACCGACAAACTCATCAATACGCAACTCGATATGTTGCTTGCGCACATCAAAGCGTGAGCGGAGTACAACAATGAAGAAGACACTGACCATTCTCGGCGCGGCACTATTTCTGGCGGCTTGTGGCGCAGATGACAGCCCGAATCTCGTTGTCGGCGAACTGGCATCCGAGCGCATTGAACTAACGGCTGAATTCAACGAACCCGTGGTCGAAATTGTCGTTGCTGAAGGCGATACGGTTGCCGCCGGTGATCGTCTGCTGCGCCTCAATGACGCGCGCTCAAAGGCTCGCCTTGCGGGAGCAGAAGCGGCGCTCCTACAGGCAAGAGCTCGACTGGCCGAACTGACGCGCGGACCGCGGAGCGAACAAATATCGGCGGCACGAGCAACTCTGGATGGTGCCACGCGGGAACAGAACTTTCGCCAAGGTGAAGTGCAACGGATACGAGAGATTCACAGTCGCGGACTGGCATCGCCTGACGTTCTCGACCGAACCAACGCGGCGCTGGACGCAGCACAAGCCAATTTCAAGCTGCGTCAGGCACAGCTTGAAGAGTTGCTCGCAGGGACGACCATCGAAGCATTGGCGCAAGCCGAACAACTGGTGTCTCAGGCCGCCGCGAAACGCGATGCTGCAGCGATCGACGTCGACCGACACACACTGCTGGCGCCGGTTGATGGTGTCGTCGATAGCCGTCTGTTCGAGATCGGCGAGCGCCCCGGTCTTGGCCAACCGACCATCATCATGTTGGGTGGCGATCAGCCTTACGCCCGCGTGTACGTTCCGGAGCAATTGCGCGTGCAAATCAGAACGGGCACCAGTGCCCGGATCTTTGTCGACGGCTTGAAGGATCCGCTTCCCGGTCGCGTTCGATGGGTCGCCAGCGAGGCGGCGTTTACGCCCTACTATGCGCTCACGGAACGCGATCGTGGTCGTCTGACCTATGTCGCTAAGATCGATTTCACGAACACTCAGGAGCGCCTCCCTGACGGCATTCCGGTCGAAGTTGAGTTCCAGCTGGACTAGCCATGAGTCAAGCCATGAAATCGGACATCGCCATTCAAGCTCGCGGCTTGAGCAAACACTTCGGGTCGTTGCGTGCGGTCAGCGAACTCAACCTCGATGTACCTAAAGGACAGATCTACGGCTTTCTGGGTCCGAACGGCTCCGGTAAGTCGACCACGATTCGTATGCTCTGCGGCCTGTTAACTCCGACTGAAGGAACGGCCGACGTGCTCGGCACATTGATTCCGGGAAACGCGAATCTGTTGAAACCGAAAATCGGTTACATGACCCAGAAATTCTCGCTATTTGGCGATTTGACGGTCGGCGAAAACCTGCAGTTTATCGCTGAAATCTATTCGTATCCGATTGATAAACGAAAGCAGCGGATTGAGGAGCTTCTGGAAAAGTACGACTTGATCCCGCAGCGAAAACAGTTCGCCGGAACGATGAGTGGCGGGCAAAAACAGCGGCTCGCTCTCGCCTGCGCGGTATTGCACCATCCCGAGTTATTACTGCTCGACGAACCCACGAGTGCTGTCGACCCGCAAAGCCGACGAGACTTTTGGGCAAATCTGTTTCGGCTGGCCGAATCGGGAACCACAATACTCGTTTCAACCCACTATATGGACGAAGCCGAACGCTGCCACCGACTCGCGATCCTTGATCGCGGCGTCAAAGTTGCGGACGGCACGCCGGCAGAGCTGCAGGCTGCTACAGGCATGCATATTCTCGAGGTCATCGCCGATGACCCTTACGCCGCACAAGCCGCGATCGATGCGCGCACGGAAATTGCCAGCGTCACGCAATTGGGAGTACGGCTGCGTGTTCTGATTCCACAGCGATTCCCAAACCCACTGGATATTGTTCGTGGCGCGCTTGCCGACAAGGGTGTGTCCGGTAAGACAGGAGTTGCATCGCCATCGCTTGAAGATGTGTTCGTCGCCGTAACTATGAAGCCCGAGGACGTTGGCGAATGAAGACCTTCTCTCGCCTCGGCGCCATCATCAAGAAAGAAGTCCTGCAGCTCAGCCGCGATCGCCTCACATTTGGCATGATATTCGGCTTACCGATTATTCAGATTCTTCTCTTCGGCTTTGCCATTAACACCGATGTTCGCAACCTCAAAACAGCAATAGCCAATCAGTCGGGTACACATCTATCGCAGGAGTTTGTGTCCCAATTGCGTGCTTCACAGGTCGTCGACATCATCGCAAGCGCGGAAACCGCCAGCGGGCTTGATGCTCTGCTGCGGCGCGGTGAGATCTCCCTGGGAGTATTGATACCGGCGGACTTTGATCGTCGGGTTGTCGATCAGAATCGATCCGCGGTTCACATTCTGGTGGATGGCAGCGACCCGACCATTCTTGGCGTTGCGAATCGCCTACGTGCAATGCCGATCGCTTTCGACTCAGCGCCCAAGCGCGTCAAGAAACAAGATCTGATCGAGATTCGCCCCTACTACAACCCGGAACGTCGCACGCCCGTGAACATTGTTCCGGGTCTGATGGGCGTCATATTGATGATGACAATGATGCTGTTCACAGCGGTTGCCATCGTGCGCGAACGCGAACGCGGCAACCTTGAATTTCTGATCAACACCCCTGTCAGCTCGGCCGAACTGATGATCGGCAAAGTCACTCCGTACGTTTTGATCGGCCTGTTGCAGCTGGCGATAATCCTCGGCGTCGGACAATTACTATTCGACGTCCCCGTCCGCGGCAGCGTGCTTGACCTGTATATAGCGGGCTCTGCATTCATCGCTGCCAATCTTGCACTCGGTTTGCTGATTTCAACCGTAACGCACACGCAGTTTCAAGCTATGCAGTTGACCGTCTTCATTCTGATGCCATCCATCTTACTGTCCGGCTTCATGTTTCCGTTCGACGGCATGCCAATAGTCGCGCAGTACATCGGCGAAGTACTACCCACAACGCATTTCATTCGACTAACGCGCGGTATCATGCTTCGCGAAGCGCCACTTGGAGAAATCACCGCCGACGTCTACTACCTGGTCGGATTCGCGCTGGTCGCGATGATAGTCGCGGCGAAGCGCTTCTCCAAGAGCCTCGACTAAGCTACTGGGAGTCCGGCCTTGAGATGGAGCGGATGTAGTAGGGCCGCCACCCGCTAATGGTGATCGGCACAAGCGCATTGAGGAAGAACGCGGTGATCATTAGCGTAAAAAATGCCTCCACCGGCATGATGCTGTGCTGAACATACGCGATATCCATCACCACGAATGCAAGTTCGGCGCGGCCAAGCATGCCGAAACCGATCATCAGGCTCTCCGCATTGTTCATGCCACTCGTATATTTCGCCGCCAAGCCTGCGGAGATGATCTGAATCACCGCAATCCCGACAAGCATAGCCGCTGCGTACGGCAGAACCTCAAGCAGCAGATCCCAGTCGAACAGTATCTTCGCACCGAGGTCGACAAAGAAGACAGGACCAATCCAGCAAAACGCCGCGTTGTCTACAATACGTTTGGTCTCAGCAAAAACATTCTGATGCTCGAGCGCTTCGCCATCGTCATCGACACGATCTTTGAGCTGAAAATGCTCTTCACGAACAATGAGGCCCGCCATGTATGCGCCAACAGCCTCGTGAAAGCCGAATAGGTGAGCCAGCAAACCAACCACCAGTGCGACGAGGAGTATTGCAAGCGTTGCGTAGCGGCCCTCATCAAATGTCAGATAGTTCTGCATGCTAAGTCGCCGCAGAATTGGCAGCTTGCTCAACCAATGCAACGGCCCCTTCGGAAAGATCCAGACGCCAATCAACGTGACGATGACGAAGAACGCGACCGCTTTGCCTGCCGTGAGAGCCAGGCCAGCCATAGTCAATTCCCCAGCTCCAGTCGTGATCGGTACGACAATTGCGACCATGACCAGTGAGCCAATATCGTCGAGCAATGCGGACGTCATTATTCGTGTTGCGACGACGGAATTGGATAAGCCCAGGCTTTTTAGGGACACCATCGTCAGGGACACAGCGGTGGCCGTCATAGCAAGACCGACCATAAGAGAAACATTGGGATCCTGCCAAATGTAGTCGGCGATCAGATAGGCGACGAAGAACGGTCCTAACGCGCCAAACAGCGCAATTCCCCAGCTGCGCTTGACACTCGCCATGAAATTGTCGCTGGATTCTTCGAAACCCAGCGAGAACATGATAAAAATTATGCCGAGCTCGGCGAAAGTGCGAATAAACAGGCCACTTTCTGACGGCAGGATACCGACATTCGCCAGCACACAGCCCATAAACAGGAAGAACAGCACCGGCGTGAGACGAGTCCTTTTTGCCGCAACAACAGCCGCGAAAACTGCCGCCCAGATGATGGCCAACTGAAT
>Ga0209344_10005867_pt1 | contig 10374 bp, 10 predicted proteins | sample Cruoilmetagenom6_FD_187293 | JGI IMG/M metagenome (GOLD analysis project Ga0209344, IMG submission 187293) | Oil polluted marine microbial communities from Coal Oil Point, Santa Barbara, California, USA - Santa Barbara Oil Seep Sample 6 (SPAdes)... | ecosystem: Environmental > Aquatic > Marine...
CATCACCCTCAATTGGGTTCGTATTTACGGATTATTTCGATCTAGGGGGGGGCAGGATATCAATTTTTCAAATTTCAGTGGCCTTATCCGGAATTAGTCCGTCGATTGTTAGCCGTTATTTTGCTCGCGCCAATTATTGCTTTGACAGGATGTAGTGCCCAGCCCCTGTCACCTGTACCCCCCAAGTTTCAAAACAGCAGAACGCCACGGGGTTTCCCTATAATCCACTTGTTTATCATCTGGATCTCTCGATCCTTGCATATCGATGCAGCATATGAGCGCCACACCGTGTTCTTTGGGTAATCCTAATCGGCGTTCTTACAAATCCGCAAATCGAAGCCTTATTATTCTTCTTTATGCGCTTTCACATAAGCTGCCGCCTCTTCCCGGGTCTCAAAGATATGCGGGGATATTTTGCGGGTTTTCAGGTCTTGCCCCATTTTCTGACGCAAGAAAGCGGATGTCGAATAGCGCGTCGCGGTGTGGTAGTATTTGGTTTCCAGATCGGTCAGCATATCTGCAAAGCGCGATGACAGGCGGGGGGCTATGGTGACCCCGTCATAGTTGGAAACCACATCGACCTTGCGACCGATGCCGGCAAAGAACGCATCAAGTTCCGTACGCATCGCATCCAGATCGTCAATCGTTTCAATACTTAATCCGCTGATATTGGCAAAGACGGTATTTTCGTCTGCGATATAGTGCAGTCGGTCATGCCAGTTCATCGACAGCATGGTTTGTTTCAGGCGCATGCTTGCTTCGGCGAAAATCGCGGGGTTCATGGGTTTCGGATCATTGATGATGGGTGTGAAAGCCATATGGGCAAGGATGTCTTTTTCAACGTCAATACCAGGGGCAACTTCAGCAAGCTCCAGACCTTCTGCAGATAGCCGAAACACGCAACGTTCTGTCACATATAGAACATCTTGCCCTAAAGACGCGGCATATTTGCCATTAAATGTTATTTGTTCAACATTTTCGATAAATTTCGAAACAGCCCCTTCGCTGTCGATATTCAATGTACTATCTTGTGCACTGACGCGCAGTCCCTTGGCCGTAAAGGTGCCGACAAACACCAGTTTGCGGGCATTTTGCGAAATGTTGATAAAACCGCCCGCACCTGCAAAACGATCCTTGAAACGGCTGACATTGACGTTGCCGTGCTGATCCACTTCTGCCATGCCAAGACAGGCCATATCCAGACCGCCGCCATCGTAAAAATCAAACTGCTGGTTGGTTTGTATGATGCTTTCAGCATTGATTGCCGCCCCGAAGTCCAGCCCGGATTGCGGCACACCGCCCAAGACGCCTGCTTCTGTGGTCAGCATAATGTGGTCAAGTAAGCCCTCTTCATTGGCGACGGTTCCCACACCTTCGGGCATGCCGATGCCAAGGTTCACAACGCCGTTGATCGGCAGTTCCATCGTCGCGCGACGCGCGATGAATTTACGCATATCGAACCCCATGGGCGGCAGTTCGTCCACGATACCGCGCAGGCGACCACTAAAAGCGTGGTCATATTGCGTGGTGTAGGTTTGGCGATGTTCATCAGCTTCAGCGATCACAACACAATCCACCAGATTGCCGGGGATAATCACGTCTTTGGGGGCTAGTGATCCGTGTGCAGCCACACGTTCCACCTGTGCTATCACCACGCCGCCACTGTTTTTTGCAGCCATCGCAATGGAGAGCATATCCAGCGTCAGGGCTTCGCGTTCCATAGTGATGTTGCCAAATTTATCGGCGGTGGTTCCGCGGATCAAAGCCACATCAATGGGGATAGCGCGATAGAATAGCCATTCCTTGCCGTCGATTTCTTTCAGTTCCACCAGTGCTTCGGTGGAAATCGGATTGATCGCACCGCCATCTTGGCGGGGGTCAGCGAATGTATTCAGGCCAACTTTGGAAAACATGCCCGGCTTGCCTGCGGCAATGTCGCGGTAAAGCTGCGAAATACAACCCAAAGGCAGATTGTAGGCCGCGATTTTATTTTGCATCGCCATGGCACCCAATTTAGGCACCAGCGACCAATGCCCACCGATGGCGCGTTTGATCAATCCTGCTTTGGCGATACGGTTCAAGCCCGCATTCTTGCCGTCACCGGGGGCCGCTGCAAACAGAAGCGACAAGTCACGCGGCGATTGATCGGCATCAAAGCGTTCTTCGATACCGCGCAGCAAGCTTTCGGGCGTACCGATACCGACGAAGCCAGAGACACAAACCGTATCCTCATCCCCGATCAGTGCAATTGCATCTTCCAGATTTACGATTTTATCGACCATAATTTTAGGTCCCCCGATATTTATTTTGTCTTGGTGTTTTGTGTCTCTTTCAACCAGTCAGACAGGCCTTTGGCGACAACGCCTTGCGCCTTGCGGCTGACGAAAACGCCCACATGGCCACCCGAAAACCCGATTTCACGGTAAAGTTTAGGGCGGACATATTTAGCCAGTGCTTTGGTACAACTGACAGGTACGATATGGTCTTGCTCGGCATAGATGTTCAGCACAGGGCAAGAGATATGGCCCAGATTTACGGTGCGATCGCCCAGTTCCAATGTACCCGCAGTCAGGCGGTTTTCGCGATAAAGCTGGTTGAACCACTCTTTTGCTGCAGCACCCGGATGGTCGGGACGGTCGGCAATCCATTTTTCCATGCGCAAAAAGTTTAGTGTCGCGGCTTCATTGCCTTCCAAACGTGCCAATCCCAGATTGTACTTGGTCATGCTGGCCATAGGCGTCAGGGAAGAAAATATCGCACCCGTCAGCGCACCCGGCATATTGCCGTGGGTATCGATGATTTCATCGATCTCGGCCTCGGTCATATTTTGCGCCCATTTATTCAAGAAACCTTCGCCGGTCCAAAAATTATCAGGATCACCGATGAAATCTATCGGGGTGATGGCCAGTGACAGCCCCGAGAAAAGTTCAGGCTCTAGGGCAACCAGACAGGCCGCGAATGTGCCGCCTTCGCAAATACCGAACATCGAGATCGGGTTGCCGTCGTTTTGACCAATCAGGTAATCGACACAATCGCGCAGATAGCCGTTGATGTAATCGTCAAGCGTCAAAAACTGATCCGCGCGCGTGGGGTTACCCCAATCCACGACATAAACGTCGATACCGTCATTCAAAAGATTACGCACAAGTGAGCGATCTTCTTGCAAGTCGATCATGGTTTGACGGCCAAACAATCCGTAGCAAATGATTACAGGCGGCACATCGGCCTTTTTCTTGGTCAGCGGGCGGTAGCGCGACAGGGTGACCTTATCGACGCGAAACACAACATCTGCGGGGGTTTCCGCAATTTGCACATCCTCATGTTTGATCTTGGACAATGTATCGTTGGATTTGACCGCCTTGACGCCCTCATCCATCAATTGTTGCCACGCAATACGGTAGGCTTCGGTAAATTCCGCATTGATCAGGTTTGAGTTTGTCATATTCAGATCACCCTATTTTGCGCTTCAAATCACGCAATTCGCGGCGCAAATCGGTCACGATCTGGGTTAGGTCGTCTATTTCCGAACGGGTGGGCATCTGGTAGGTTTCGGCCCACTTTTGTGCGGCTTCCGCCTGACGTTTTTTCAGCCTTGTGGCCGTAGACATCAATTTTTTCTGGGCATCCATGAAGTCCTGGCTGGCTTGTGTATCCAACAACTCTTTGTTGGCTATTTTCAACCATGCATCCAGTGCCTGTTTGACTTTGCCGGATTTCAAATCTTCCAGACTGAAAGCTTTGGAATATTCGGTGTAACTGCGCAACCATGCTTCATGCATGATCTTGGCGAACCCGGCGGTTGCTTCCTGAAACTCCACGGTTTCAGCCCAAGCGGTTGCCATATCACCTTGCGGCATCACCAAATCGGCGAATTGTGGGGCATTGGCAATGCCCTGCAATATGGTTTTCAACTGTTCGGGGCTTTGCGCCATCCAAGTGCTTGGATCAAACAGGCTGAACATCGCGTCACGGCTTTTGCCCATCATATCGGCCGCACCCGTTGCCATTGCCGTGGCAGGATCCCAGCCGGGGGCCCATGCTTTGACAAAGCCCTGCCATGCATCAAAGCCCTGCGGCATCATGTTTGTCGGCTTTGGGGTAAACCCTTGTGTCATGGATTTGGCGAAACCGTCCGCCAAATCCTGTTGTGCATTGAAAAACGCATCCTGGCCGTCCTGCCAAAACTTGAACATCTGGTCCATTGTGTCTTTTGCATCAGCCATTTTGCGTACTCCTTATAATGCTGCGGTATAAATCGCCAAGGCGGCGTCATAGGTCATTTCGCGCGGGTTGTTTACCAACAGACGGGTTTGTTTCATGCCATCTTCAGCCAACATCGGTAAGTCATTGTGGTTTACGCCCACTTCTTTCAACGTAGACTTCATACCCAACTCTGGCCCTAAGTCTTTGAAACCTTGAACCATACCTTCGCAAATCTCACGCTCAGTTTTACCTGCAAGTTCCGGGAAAATGATCGGTGCTATTTCTGCGTATTGAGAAGCTGCAAGACTGTCGTCCATGTTGAATTCCAACACATGCGGCAACACGATTGCGTTTGATAGCCCGTGGGGTACGTGGAAATGGCCACCCAAAGGATATGCCAATGCGTGAACGGCTGCTACTGGTGCGTTTGCAAACGCCATACCTGCGAGCATGGAACCAAGCAACATGTCGGAACGTGCGGAACGGTCTTCGCCATTTGTGCAAGCTGTGCGAATAGCACCGCCAAGCAATTCAAGGGCTTGTTTAGCCAAAGTATCTGACAGGATGTTTTTCGCGTGCTTTGTAGTGTAGGCTTCAATCGCGTGAACCATCGCATCAATACCAGTCGCAGCTGTGATGTGGCCCGGCAGACCAACAGTCAGCTCCGCATCCAAGATCGCCCAATCAGGGTAAAGCTGTGGAGAAACCACACCTTTTTTCTCGGATGTACGTGTGGTTACAATTGAAATCGGTGTCACTTCAGAGCCGGTACCCGCAGTTGTTGGCGCCAACACCAATGGTAGACGGCCACCTGTGACCATGCCAACACCATACATGTCATCCAAATCTTGTGGTGCGTTGGGTTGAGACAGGATCGAGATCAGTTTGGCTGTGTCCATTGAGGACCCGCCACCAACGGATACAACACCGTCAATACCCTGCGCTTTGGCTTCTTCAACGGCTGCGCGGATCATCGCTTCTGGCGGGTCTGCAACAACATCGTCTATAACATGGACTTCTACACCAGCTGCTTTCAATCCCTCAAGACAGGCTTCCGCCAGGCCCAGCTTCAGGATCATGGCGTCAGTGACAAAAGCAACTTTTTTACAACCCATGTCAGCCATGATCTGACCGATTTTAGAGGTGGCACCTACTTCGGACAAGATCGAGCTGGTGGTTTGGAATTTAAAAGGTTTCATAAGTGTATATCCTTATTCATCAAAAGGAGATGAGAGTGATTTAAGACGTGCGGTCAGCTTCATATTCTCGGAATAATCTACAGGGCAATCGATAATAGAAACGGTACCATCGTTCATCGCGGTTTCAATGGTTGCTTGTAGGTCTTCGGTTTTTTCAACACGGTAACCTTTGGCCCCGAAACTTTCCGCGAATTTGACGAAATCTGGATTTGTCACATCGATGCTGGCAGAACGGCCGTATTCACGCATTTGATGCCATTCGATCAGGCCGTATTTATTATCGTTAAAGATAATCACGGTGATGTTCAGACCCAGACGCATAGCGGTTTCAATTTCCTGACAATTCATCATAAAGCCACTGTCACCAGCAACTGCCAGAATGTTTTTGTCAGGGTTGATCAATTTCGCTGCAATCGCGCCCGGCAATGCGATTGCCATAGAAGCAAAGCCGTTAGAGATGATGCAGGTGTTTGGTTGTTCCGCTTGGAACATACGGGCCATCCACATTTTATGGGCACCCACATCCGAAATCACGATGTCTTCGTCATTCATTGCAGCGCGCAAGTCAGCAATGATTTTCTGTGGTTTTGGCGGGTAGCTGTTGTCGTTGTTATGAGCGTTCAGCTCGGTCATGATCTTTTCGCGCAATTTAGCGACTTTATTATCATGATGCCTATCACATCTGTCAGCTAGACGTTGCAGGCTGTCTTTGATGTCACCAATCATGCCGATTTCTGGGATATAATGCTCGTCAACCTCTGCTGGGCTCGCGTCAACGTTTACAATTTTAATGTCAGCTTTTGGGTTCCAGTAGTTTGGCGAGTATTCAACCATGTCCAAACCAACACAGATCACTAGATCCGCTTCTTCAATCCCGAAAGCAACAAGGTCATGTGCTTTCAATCCCACAGTACCGATAGACATTGGGTGTGATGAAGGCAAAGCACCTTTCGCCATAAAGGTTGTAGCGACTGGCGCATTCGCAGCTTCTGCGAAGGCTTGCAATTCTGCACAAGCATCGAAGCGAATAACGCCGTTACCCGCGATAATCACTGGATTTTTGGCCGCGTTAAGCAAATCGATAACTTTTTTACCTATTCCCAATGGGGCAACTGGCGCTTGTGGGGCTTGTACTTTCAATGGCTCAACATCTTCGATCACCATATCGGCCACGTTTTCAGGGAAATCGATGAATGCACCACCTGGCTTTTCGGCCTCGGCAAATTTAAAGGCTTTACGAACAACTTCAGGAACAATCTCCGGCATCAATACTTGAACAGAGTATTTAGAGATTGGGGCAAAAAGATTAACCAAGTCTAGGATTTGGTGACTTTCCTTGTGCAGACGTGTCGTAGAACCCTGCCCTGCGATGGCTACGATTGGCGCGCGGTCCATGTTTGCATCCGCAAAACCGGTGACCAGGTTGGTAGCACCTGGGCCGAGTGTTGACATACAAACACCAGCGCGACCTGTTAGGCGGCCATAAACGTCAGCCATGAATGCAGCACCTTGTTCGTGCCGTGTGGTGATGAATTCGATCTTGCTATCCAAAAGCGCATCCATGATGGCGATATTTTCTTCGCCAGGGATACCGAATATGTATTCTACATTCTCATTCTCAAGACATTTGACCAGCAACTTTGCTGCATTGATTTTCTTCTTCTGTGCCATTTGTTCCTCCAATGACATTAAAAGCTGCCTTGCGGCCCCTATTCTAATCTATTGTTAACCTACCAATAAACCTGCGGGTTTAAAGGTGCATCCCGTAAGAATTCCGACAAACCCGTTATTTATAGCCATTTTCGGCTATGTCATAATCGCGTTTAGGTATTATTATCCGATCTTTGTGCGTTGCACAATAGTTATTTTTGTGCAGCGCACAATTTTTTGAAAGGCAGATTCCCCTATGCGGCACATACATTCGCCTGCGGTTGGCAAATCATGCATACCGTATACTATAGTAGTGTGCCTATAAGCGCATATACCGCATTTATTCAGAGATACTACCCGTACAAGCAAGGCAATTTGTGCGCTGCACACAAATAAATTGCGCACTGCATCATTTTTTTGTTGCGCCGCACAAAAAGAATCGCTATACACAGTTTCAGAAATAAAAGAGATCGATAGATTCTCACCCGCTACCAACATTCCGGCACACCTCCCAGCGCCGGTATCAAAAAGGAAAAGACAATGGCTAAAACAACACAAGCAAACGAAGCAATTGCAACTGCAACAACAGAAGCACTTGTTAAAACTCAAGAAGTATTCGCTAAATCTACTGAAACTTCTGAAAAAGTTGCCGAAAACCTGATCGATTACAACACTGCAATCATCAAAAGCGGCGAAGCTTTGGTTAAAAAAGCATACGATAACTACCTTGCAAACGTTGCAGCTGCTTTTGACGGTGCAAAAGCACTGACAAAAACATCAGACGTTGCAGAGTTTTACAAAGTTTCTTCTTCTAACTTCACTTCTGCTGCTGAAAAATTCTCAGCACAAGGTAAAGAGTTGGCTGAACTTTCTGCAAAAGCTTTGAAAGACAACACAGAAACAGCAAAAAAACTATATACTAAAGCATTTGCTGCTTAATTAAGACTAGTTACCTCCCTTGAAAAACGTCGCAAACCCTGTTTGCGGCGTTTTTTGTGCATATGCTAGCTATGAATGAGTTGCGCTGCACAAATAAACTGCCTAACACTGTTAAATGATTAGCGTTTGGACCTGTTAGCATGACCGAAAAACCGGAACCCCCTGAAACCACAGCCGATACCGGCAAGGTGGTGATCAAAAAATACGCCAACCGGCGCCTGTATAACACGTCGACCAGCAAATACATCGTGCTTGCGGACGTGATCGCACTGGTCAATCAGGGAACGGAATTCATCATCGAAGATGCTAAGTCGGGCGCCGATATCACACGTGAAATTTTAAACCAGATCATCTTTGAACAGGAAACCCGCCCTGCCGAATTTCTGTTTCCATTAGAGTTTCAAAAGCAGCTGATCCGTATGTATGGCGACAGTTACGGCAAAATGTTTCCTGATTTTCTGACCCAATCGATCAGCTTTTTCAATTCCGAGCGCAACCAGATGCAAGAAATGTTCCAAGGTATGATGGGGCAAAATGCCGGTGCTTTTTTCAATCAAGCGCAGGAAATGGCACGCAAGAATATGGAAATGTTCCAAAAAAGCTGGGATGTTTTCGGGGTTATGAAGCCACCGGCAGAAACGGAACAAGAACCCGCAGAGGTGAATTCGAAATCCGAAGAACTGGATGATATTCAAAAGCAAATCGATGCTTTGCAAACCCGCCTTAAGTCCATCAAGTAACTCGTAAATATGTCGGCCATGAAAATATACACCAAACAATCCGTTAAAGCATACTCCACACATCATTTTCTGGGCCTTGGGTTTCACGGATTCCACCGCACCCATTATCTGGAATGGGGTACACCTGCAAAACATGAGCGCAAGGAAACCCTTGTCTGTGTTCACGGCGTAACCCGAAACGCCCATGATTTTGACTATTTTGCGGAAAACATGTGCGATAAATACCGCGTTGTTTGCCCCGATATTGTCGGGCGCGGTGAAAGCGACCATTTGCCTGAGCATCAGGGCTATGATTATTTACAGTACAACGCGGATATGAACGTACTTCTGGCCCGCTTGAATGAAACCGAAGTGGATTGGTTAGGCTCTTCTATGGGGGGGATTATCGGGATGGTTCTGGCTTCGGTTGCGCAATCGCCCATTCGCCGTTTGATTATCAATGACATTGGCCCCGATATATCACGCGATGCCCTGACACGCATTGGTGACTATATTGGCCGTTCAGGTGATTTTGACACAACCGAGGATGTTGAAATTTACCTGCGCGAAATTTATGCGGAATTCGGCCCCATGACCGACGAAGACTGGAAGCAAATGGTGCATTATTCCACGCGACGCACGAAAACCGGTAAGTTTCGCCTGAAAATGGACCCTGCTGTTGGTGACGCGTTCCGTGATGATATTTCACTGTTCGATGTTGATATGTGGGACACATGGGAGAAAATCACCTGTCCGGTATTGATCTTGCGCGGGAAAAATTCTTCATTTTTCAGCGAGGAAACTGCGCATAAAATGTTAACCTGTGGGCCCGAAGCAACGCTGGTAGAGTTTGACGATGTGGGACATACACCGACATTGCGCAATGATGAACAGGTTGCCGTTATACGCAACTGGTTGGCGGAAAACTAAGGCGGTTTGAACCAAGGCCAATGGTTACCAGAAACGGCTGTCGGTAAATTTAACGCAATTAGTTCGGGTCTTCATCGTCATCCAATAGAATGCGGGCTGCGTTACCCTCTGGATCGTCGAATTGTTTGGATTTAATTGCCCAGAAAAAGGCCAACAGGCCAATACCGCCCAGAAACAGGGAAATCGGGATCAGATAAAGTAAAACGGACATTAACGCCCCCTTGCCTTTGTTAATCGTAATGCATTCAGTGACACGCAGATAGATGAGGCCGACATCGCAAGGGCTGCAAGCAATGGTGTGGCAAGACCCACAAGTGCTATCGGAATCGCTATTGCGTTATAACCCGCTGCAATTGCAAAGTTTTCCAACATGCGGCTTTTGGCGGATTTTGACAGGGATATGCAGGCATCTATCAGGGTCAGATCATCTTTGATCAACACGAAATCGGATGCAGCACGGGCGGCATCAATTGCAGACGCCGGCGACATGGATACATGTGCGGCTGCAAGGGCTGCCGTATCATTCAACCCGTCACCCACCATAAGAACATGGTTGCCATAAGATTGAACCAGTGTCAGTTTTTCGTCCGGCAGAACACCGCCAACGGCGCGTTCAATGCCAAGTTTTTCGGCCAATCTATCGCTTGCAGATTGGGTATCGCCCGACAGCATCACAACCTGTAATCCGCGCGCCTTCAAGCGTAAAACAGCATCTTTGCTGCTGTCCTTGATTG